>Ga0115550_1002522_pt1 | contig 12465 bp, 13 predicted proteins | sample COGITO_mtgs_1005_FD_87177 | JGI IMG/M metagenome (GOLD analysis project Ga0115550, IMG submission 87177) | Pelagic marine microbial communities from North Sea - COGITO_mtgs_100511 | ecosystem: Environmental > Aquatic > Marine > Epipelagic | place: Germany:Helgoland, sampling site Kabeltonne... | reverse complement strand
AGAAGGCGGAGCGTGTGGAGGCGGAGCGTTTGGCAACAGAGGAGGCGGAGCGTTTGGCAACAGAGGAGGCGGAGCGTTTGGTAGCAGCACAGGCAGCAGAGAAGGCGGAGCGTGTGGAGGCGGAGCGTGTGGAGGCGGAGCGTTTGGCAGCAGCACGGGCAGCACAGGCAGCAGAGCGTGCGGAGACAGAGAGACTCCGTCGGGAAGATGATGACCGTATTCAAGCTGAGGCTGCTAAGGTGGCAGCAGAGAAGAAACGTATTGCGGACGCACCTGCGATAGAAGAAGCAAAAACAGAAAAATATGGAGAGAAGATGAATGAAAAATTTACAATTTATAAAACTACCGAGTTATTTGTGGGGCCTACTTCAATAGATATATTCATAGACACGAAAAACAATACAACCACAAATATAATAAATTTGTTTGAAATAAATTCAACACATCTTGGCGATATACATATGGGTAAAATTCCTACTGGACATGCCGAATTTAGTATTATGTCGAAAGATAACACACCGGGTATCACTGGTATATTACCAGACGGCTATACGTCAACACCATACGGAGCTGTCTCAGCAAAGGTTTTTCTTATAACTAAATTAAAAGATGAAAATACATATAGAAAAAAATCAATAGGATGGACCGCCAAACATAACTTGGAAAATCTCGCAAAAAAAAATAACGAACTCACTGGAGACGGTGATGCGGAATATCATAAATATTTTTTAAGTGTCGTGTCTAAGGGGAATTATAGTAACAAAGATCCCATGAGTGCTGCGAGAAACGAGGCGGCTCGAAAAAAAAAGATTAAACAAAAAGTCGGTGGTGGGTTTATGACTAACCCTGATAGTATAACTCCGGTATCGGTAAATTCTTGTTCGGCATTATCCTTTTTGGATATGTATGGTGGAGAAAATAAATCTAATGTTAATATAATGGCAATTAAGAACCGTACGCGGAAGAATTACAGAGGTGGGTACAGATATAGCGAGCTTGGTATGAAGGGTCTTACTATTGCGCTTTCTGATGGTGCTAAGGTATTTGCACCAAAGAAGGCAAAGAAGGCAAAGAAGGCAAAGACTTCCAAGAGAAAAAGCGGAAAGAATGGAAACAAAGGTAAGAAGATGAAGGTGGGAAAGGTAAGTGTCCGCCGCAACAAGGGTTCCGCCAAGCGTGCTCGTAAGCGATAGATGTCCGGGATGGAATTTAATCCAATTATTTTTATGCTTATTGATAAAAACAATTGAACAGGGTATATTTTTGATATAGAATCAAGAGGTGGTTGTATATGGTAGTTCTAGCGCGGTTGTCGTGTGATGTTCCATAACACCTAGCACCATTGATCATGCTTATGGATAAATAGAACGATGTCGTGTATTGGTTTATATCTGGAAGATGCTCGTGGATATACATAGTTATCTCGGTGCGATGATTAATTGAATTGCTTGAAAGTCTTTTCTTTACAAAATATATATGAACGTTAAGGCATTTTTGACAAACCAGACAGTATTATACATCGTCCTATTCTTGGCGTTGACCAATTTAATCGGATACGTGACCCTCAAGGACCAACAGAGTGTTGTCTTTTTTATGGGAACCGGTGTTCTTACGAGTTTTTTCTCGGATAACATGGTAGTAATCCTGGGTATGTCACTTATTTTGACAAATCTGCTTAAGGCGTCCGATCTGCGTACGGCATACATCGGACTTGAGGGAATGAAGAGTGGGCGAGGACGCGAAGCCACTGAGGATGGTGAGGAGGGTGAGGATGGTGAGGATGGTGAGGATGGCGAGGATAGTGAGGGTGGTGAGGATAGTGATTCTGAATCTGATTCGGAATCTGATTCGGAATCTGATTCGGATTCGGAATCGGAATCTGACGATAAAGAATCTGGTGGAATGACCCTTGACGACCTTCTCGAGACTGACGAGGGAATGATGAACATGGGTGCCGCAGACAGGATGATTATTTCAGATATGAAGAAGCAAGACAAAGCTGATAAGAAGAAGGCGGACGAGGAGATTAAGCGCGAACAGCGCGTGAAGAAGATGGTGGGACTCAGTGGCATGAAGTCAGACATGAAGGGTGATCTGGGAGAAAAGCGCGGACTCCGTGATGGTCTAGGAATAATTGGTCGCGAGATGATGAACATAATGGGTATCAAGGCACGAGAGGGCATGCGTGAGCGCATGAGTAAGAAGAAGAGACGGAAGATGAAGAAGTCTATGTCAGGAATGAAGGGGGGGAAGGGAAAGAAGGTCGATGATGGGGCAGGGATGCCCGACGGACCGGATAAGAAGGGTGACTTTGTTGACCATGCTGCTACTGTGGAGAATGCCTATGATAATCTGGAAAGCATCCTTGGCAAAGGTGGTATAGACGGTCTCACCAAGGAGACCCAGGCGCTCATGTCAAAGCAGGAAGCGATGGCCAAGAACATGGAGGGTATGATCCCTCTCATGAAACAGGCGCAGAAGATGATTTCTGGGTTCGACATCACTGGTATCGAGAAGGTCGCCCAGAGCACAAAGGGTGGACGAAAGTAGGCGAACACATACGAAATTAAGAGAGAATAGTCTTATAATAAAAACAAATATGTGTTAATTATAAGACAGATGGCAAGAGGAAAGAAGTGTATTCCCGGCGTGGTGTGTGTCGAGAACCTCACACTTGGATTTTTGGTTATCATAACGGTGTTTGCATTTGGATTTATGTATGTGCATGCGTCCAAGCAGAATGATGGAAATGGTGGAAATGGTGGAAATGGTGGAAATGGTGGATGGAGTAGATACAACCCGATGGCTGTATTTTTCAAACCGAGCGTTCCATATACGAACATACCTGGGGATGTGTATTCCAATCCTTATAGCGCACCGCTTAAGGATACTCGCTACATGGTTCCTAGTATGGATTTGCGTGCTGCTCCGGAGATGCGACCGGAGGTGATGCATATGCATCCGCCAATGGGAGGTCATGGTCAGGGACATGGATATGGGGTACCGATCAACGTGCCCACGCAGTCAATTGACACTCATTATCGTCAATTGGGAATACTGACGCGTGCTGGTGGCGAGGAGACGATCCTCCCACTGATGGGGCGTCCGCTGTTTGTGAGCCGAGACAAGTTCCAGTACTATACGATGAGCGACAAGAACAACAGTGTGAAGCTTCCAGTGAGCTCGGGTGGAAAGAGCTGTACCGGGGAATATGGATGCAGCTCGCTGAATGGTGGTGATACTGTCTATGTGGAAGGCTATAATGATGCGTTCAGAGTGACGATGTATGACAACGCAACGGTGAACTACATCCCATATATTTAGATCTGGTTACATCTGGTTACGATTTACATAATGATATGATTATGTAAAACACAATAATAAGTAATAACACTAATATGTATTATTTATACATTTTTTGTGAATATATCACTTTTATGTTAGTTCCTTTTACGACGGCTTCGGTACCCACCGTTTGACGGTGACATTGACTTCTTCGTTAAATATTTCCTTCTGTTACCGCCTTTGACCTCATCCACGTTTTGACTGACCTCATCCACCTCTGGCTCCACCCCTGGCTCCACCTCTGGCTCTGGCTTGAGCTCCACCTCTGGCTCCACCCCTGGCTCCACCTCTGGCTCTGGCTCTGGCTCTGGCTCCACCTCTGGCTTCACCTCTGGCTCTGGCTCCACCTCTGGCTTCACCTCTGACTCCACCTCATCCACATTAGAATTGTCATCACTCACCACATCTTTCTCAACATCATCCTCCGCCTCATCACGGGGTGACGATATATCTCTGAATTCATTCCTGAGTTCATCCTTTATTTTACCGAATTCTATATTCATATTTTGACTGAGTTCGGATGAAATCTCTCCTGCCAATAGATTGATAAATTTTCGTAGATCATCTCGAGTATTGACATTGAAACTGACAGCTTCAGTACTATCATTCACCTTTGCCCCTATAGATACACTGTTATCAACAGCAGGAACCAGTTGATCAACCTTATTCGCTACAGCATCCACCTGTTTAGGTGTTAAATTTACATCTGATCCCTCACCACCACCTTGGTTTGACTTTATGGATCGCATACGGAGATTAATTGATGCTTTGCGGCGTGAGCGACGAGCCCCATACTGTGTGCAGGACTTCAACGCAAATTTTTTACCGGACTTTCCTTTAGATGACTTTCCGCCGGTTCTTGCACGCCGAGATTGGTTCTTTGATTTCATTATTTTCTGAATTTTCCTTTTCGACAGCTTCATATACTAGTATAGCAACACATTATTAAATCAGGAGGTCGATTACATATAAAAATATCATGATATAGCATATGTCTACTGAGTATGTAAACTGCTATGAAGTCTATGGCGATACAGACAATCTGATAAAAGAGAATACTCGCGTTTCTGGAGGGAGCTGGTCATTGTTAAGTGGCGATGATGCGAAGCTAAACTCGGTTGGTGGTATAATAATTTTCATCTTCATTGTTCCATTTATCATATTAACTGTATTGGTTGTAATTGTAAATATAATTACATTTGGTCAAACCGTAATGGATAATGTATCAACGAAAACAGGAGGTGGTATAAAGAGAAATTAATGATGGATTGGGGACTAATAATAAATATTATCTAAATAGACAATATTTATTTGCTTAATAACATATTACATCGTCGTTGCGACAGTGGTTGCGCCGTGTGACATTGTGAATACCGGGCTGTAGCCTGCGGGTGTGATCGCAGAGGATGACATCGGTGGGATTGCGCTTACCATTTCTTCCTCCAGGGTCTTATCAACCGGGGTATTGTATTTCTTCATGGCTTTGGACTTCTTCTTCTCGGATGAGAGGCTGTGGTCCATTGCGTATGTGCCAGTGGATATGCTGGATCTGCGTATCATCTCGTATGCGGCTACCACGCCAAGTACAATGAGAACCGGGTTCTTTGTGTAGAAGAGGGACAGGGTCACCACCACGATGACTACGTTACCAAGTGTGCTGTCAATTGATTTGGTCAGCATGGTGGGTGTCTTAATGTTGAGGACGATGTATGCCACAAGAAGGACGGCAAGACCATTTTCATAGGGATTTTTTTCGACGAGGTTGGAGACATCGTTGAATAGTTTTCGGAATGCAAGCGCCATATATCATATTCAGATATTAAAAATTTTACGTTTGAAAATTGAAAAGGAACTAAAGATACCTGGACAATACACTAAATACCGCAATGGAAAATAAAGAAACATCAAACACTCCGTACACATTGAAGAATGCGTACTTGGGAAAAAAAGGATACACGCTATTCAAAAAAGAAATATCATTGGAAGAGCTAAAGGAAATTCGCGACGACTTATTGATGAGACCATATGTTCCGAAATCTCCGACACAGATGTCTCCATTTAAAATATACATGGAGACCGCAGACAAGTTGTTCTTACCGCGCTACTATGGACTACAGCGTTTTGGTATCCCACGGCGAAACATGATTTCCGAGGGAGATACGATGGGGCTCACAATGTCTTTTGTTGGTTCTATGCGTGACTACCAGAAAAATATCGTGGAAAAGTTTTTGGTCGCAGCTGAAACCAAAGGCGGTGGATTATTGGAGATAGACACGGGGTTAGGAAAAACTGTTTTAGGTATAAATATAGCAAGTCGACTGCGTAAGAAGACGTTAATAATAGTTCATAAGGATTTCCTGCTTACGCAATGGATCGAGCGTATTGATCAGTTCATGCCGGGTGCTCGAGTTGGTCGTATTCAGGGTCCAACGATAGATATAGAGAATAAGGATATAGTGATAGCAATGTTGCAGTCGTTGTCAATGAAGCATTACGATCCAAAGATGTTTGATTGTTTTGGATTTACCATTATTGATGAGGTACATCACATGGGTGCGGAGGTCTTTTCGCAGGCTCTCCAGAAGGTAGTTACACCATGCGTGCTTGGTCTGTCTGCCACAATGAGCCGCAAGGATGGGTTGTCTAAGGTGTTCAAGATGTTTATGGGTGACATAGTACATACGGAGAAGCGGGACACCACTGCTGCAGTGGTGAATGTGCGTATATATGAATATACGAATCACGACGAGGAGTTTTCAGAGATGAAGTACGATTACCGAGGAAATCCGCTCTATAGTACGATGATAAAGAAGCTGTGTGAGTGTGATGATCGTTCTGAGTACATTTTAGACATCATTGAGAGTAATCTCGTCGAGTTTCCTGAGCTTCAAATGATGGTAATGGCTCATAACAAGAGTCTTCTAAAGTATCTTTATGATGGTGCGTTAAAGCGAAACATTTCCGGGGGTAGCATTGGTTATTACTTGGGTGGAATGAAGTCAGAAAAGTTGAAGGAGAGTGAGGGTAAGCAGTTAATTCTTGCGACGTATGCTATGGCGTCAGAGGGTTTGGATATAAAAACGCTTGGGGCGTTGGTTATGGCAACACCGAAGAGTGATATTATTCAGACAGCTGGAAGGATTTTGCGGACGACGGATGGACGAAAACTGATTGTGGATGTGGTCGATCAGCACGATATATTTCAGAATCAGCACGGTAAGCGCAAGGCGTTTTATAGGAAGCAAAAGTATATAATGAATAAGATTGGTATTGCCAAGTTTCGTGATGCAAAAAAGAAGGGGGTTTCTGTTGAATGGGAGAGTGTGAAGTCGCGTAAGGAGAAGACCGTATTTGACGACTGTTTGCTATAAAATAATGAAATGTTTGATTGCTTACTCATTGAAACCATCATGGGGTAATTGTTTTAGTGAGTAACCAAATATATTCTTTTACACTTCGTGCGTCCTTTTCTCTCTTGTAGTCTGCTATACCGCGAAGGCGGTTATATACCTTGTGATCGATCGGGATTTTTTCGACTGTTCCGTGTCGTTCCATGATTTCCTCAAGTTCTTCAATGGGGATGATGCCCTCGTCGTTGTATGACAAGACGACGTACTTAGCGGGTGCGTGTTCAATGAGATTGGTAAATGCGGTCTTCGCGTTACGAGAGCTATTGTATGCTGACTTTGTCCAAGTTTTTGGTTGTCCTCTGTACGTGTCGGGGATAACAATGCTTTTGTCCCAATCATTGATAATGTCGAGCATGAAGTAGTATATACTGTATGGGTGCTTGTTATAAGGTGGGTCCAGATATAGAACATCGATCGAGGGGATGTCGTCCATCCACTCGTTTGCGTCGCGACGATCGACATGTATTATAGTGTCATTCATGTGGAGAATCGGTGGTTTAAGAATAATTTTTCCGGTTATTCGGTGAATGTCATTTGCCTTCGATCCTCCGAATGCTCCTCGATCACCGTCCTTGTAGAACGCTGAGAACTGACCGTTGGTGTTGTTGTGGATACTTGATTCGACCAGGAGGGGGGCGAGGAGAAACGGTCGGTGCTTTTCTGGGAGAGTATCGATGTAGTTACGGATGATGTCGATACGACGACCGTTCTGTTCTGTAAAATAGACGCGGTCCTCTGGTTCGATTGCTCCATTGGGTGCCCAGTGTTTTGAAATCCATGCGTCTTTCACGTCTAGGACATCTGTGTCTGCAAGCCGATTGGCTTCATCGATGTATGCGTTAACCTCCTGAATAAAAACATCATTTGGAGATGATAGGAAACACTTATTTATTGTTTCGCTGTAACCGGAACAATCGTTCATATATAGATGCGAAGCACGGGTCTTGAGAAGTCTTCCCACTATTCCGGAACCCGAAAACGCATCCGCCATGGAGAGTTTTCGACCACCTTCGCGTTCCTCAATAACGTCAATGCATTTTGAAATATGATTCAGTAATTTACGTTTATTACCGAGATACGTAATGATTTGACTCGTCATGTATGTGGGTTGACTCTTTTGTTTCGTAGAAGTTTTATTTTCTTTTTTCATAATATAAAACAAAAATAATTTATTGTTATAAAGGGTACGCAGTGGATTCATTATACTGTCTATTTACCGACGGAACCGTTGTTTGAATTGTTGTCTATTACCCGTTCTGTTTCTATACGAGTTGTCATTTGAATCCCTTGACTGGGTTGGGTTTGAATGTCCGCTATTTGTTTTCTCCATTTCACTGACTTCATAAAGGTTGCATAGTTTTCCCGTTTTCATTATTTTCGACGGGACCCACTTTTTGAAACGATAATTGTAATAACATAACATTTTGAGTTCCTTTCCTTCTATTACGAACTTTCCATCGCTTGTATTTTCGAACTCTTCGTCGTCGTCACTTTCTTCCAGATAATCCAGGTTGATATTTTCCTTTATATGTCTAAACTCTTTATTCATGAAAACGCTTGTTTTGTAGTCGGGTATGAATGCGACTGAGTAAAAATGGTCGGTACTTCCCCGTGAATAGCAAAAAAGATTATAAATATCATTTTGGTTCGATGCGGATACCTTGAAAATTGCGGTGGGTGCGTTTGGAAACGTGTTGGTATAACAGACTTGATTAAATGGTGAAAATACCTGTGGTTGATGACGATTGTGTGGCATATATTTTATACTTTCTATCTTGTATGGGAGTGTGTCGAATTTATCCATGAGACTACGTCTATTTGTATGCATTATAGGAAGACCCACTACCATGTCATACTTTGTAAAAACCGCTTGTTTGATTTCGTTCTTCATTATGTACGACAACAGCGACAACTTTGTGTTTGTATCGATTCTATCCTTTGACTTTCCTTTATAATAATGAATATCATCGATTGCGAAGAACTTTGAATCATTATAATGGAAAAGAGTACCCCCAAAAATGGTACCGAGACTAAGGTCTCCGTGGAAAACGACTGGTACGACATTTATCCGCGAAACATTCCGGAGTTTATCTAAATAACATATGGCAGCAACCTTATGCTTGTCGCGAAATGTGAACCATAGCAGACACCGCTTACCTTCAGGAATAGCCATACAAACATTATACGATTGAACTTTATTATGCTCAATGGTGTCATAAGAAAGTTCTAATTTAGATGGGAATTTTTCCATCATTTCTTGGGTTATATCCATAATATATATACATATCATAGAGTCTTTAATACATTTGATATATTAATTTGATAATTTGGTTTCTCCTATAAACATCGAGACTGGGTTAGGTGTGGATTTATCATGTAAAAAATTTTTTAATTGTTCCTTCATGTCTGGTTCCTTCTTGGTGTATGGGTTAAATGATGTGGTTGGCTCGTTGAGTTGGGTTGGGATCTGGTCAATCATCGTTGTGGATATATCGTCATGTTCGATTGGGGGTGGCTGTTTTACGTTTAGTTCGTCCGATTCCTTTAATTTCCTTTCTAAATCAGAGTAAAGAAGCTGGTCATTTGCGATGATTCTCCGTTTTGACGTCGTGAAGGTCTTCTGTATATATCGAATGAAGTAATGTAATATTCCGATGAATACCAAATATAGAATTATTTTCAATAAAATGGATAATATAAATCCCATAATACTAATAGCAAAAACAAAATTATTTATATTTTAACAAATTGATTAGTTCTACCACATCCTCCTTTATCAGTGGATTATCTATGTCTGCCTTACTATAAGATGCGTATTTTTTCGAGTTCAAAATAAAGTAAGCCTCACTTATGTCGCCATTTTCTTCGAGTTCTACAATAAGATTTATGGGTGAATCGGGTTGAATAGAATAGTGATGTATATCAATCTTTCTGGTAAAATAATCAAATGGAATATGTGATACATTTGATGGTTGTTTTTTAATAATACTTTGATCGACAATTATGTTGGTTCCGTCAATATAGTCGTCGAACCTTATGATTTCCCCGTCAATAAAGTCAATCTTTCTTAGAGTATGTCCCCGGTCCACTCGATATACTCCTTCTGGTGTATATATATATTTTACTCTATATGTGTCGCGTATGTACTTCTTTAATAAATTTAATTTTGACATTTTGAAATTAAATTTGTCTATATAAATCCTCATAAATATATATGTCCAAACTATTTAAACCAATTATGCAATAATAATGTATATGAATATACTAATTATTGAAAAAACTGGAACCATTAAAGAGTTGAAGGTGAAGAGTCCCGACGACATACATAAGAAATGTGGTTTCAAAACTCCAAAGGATTTTGAACACCAAACCACCTGGAACGTCGAATGTTGTAACGAGAAGTTTAACATCAAGCTCTACGCAAAATTAACCGGGCGGGCAAACAGTGAGAACAAGTACGAGTTTCCACCCCCTGTTGACAAAGATCTGTATTTTGGTTCTGTTGCGCTTATTGCGTTTTCGATGAATGATGAAATATTGGATCTGTATAGCGAAACATGGGAGAAGGTATACGAAGATCTTTATGGTGGGTTTGAGGATTTGGGGTCGGATGATTCCGATGAAACGGATGAGTTGGAAGATGTTCCTGCGGAGATGAAGACAAAGGAAGGATATTTGAAGGATGGGTTTGTTGTCCCTGACGATAATCTTCTGGATGAAGTTGTTGGTGATATTGGAGACCATGATGATGATTTGGAGATAGACTGTGATCCCGAATCACCTATTGACGAAGATTCAGACGAAGACTCCGAATTAAGCGAAGATAAATACTATTATAGCGACGAAAATGAATACGAGAATTAAAATGAATATGAATATGAGAATTAAAATGAATATGAATATGAGAATTAAAATTAATATGAGAATTAAAATTAATATGAGAATTAAAATTAATATTTGTTATATATATAATGCCTCCTATGAAGCGTAAAACCCGTTCGAGAACCGTGAAAGGCAAGTCCATGCAAAAGAAATACGCCAAGAGCAGCAAGAGTTCCATGTGCAAGAAAAAGATGCCATATGCGTGTGCCGCCACTCCTGGATGCAAGATGACGTCTGGTAAGAAGAGAAAATTCTGTCGTACCCAGAAGAACAAAAAACACAAGAAGAAATAAATTATTCCGCTAAAATTGATTTAAACGAATATCATATCTTAGGTAAATAAGCTATGTTACGTATTGTAGAAAATCCATCAGAATTTAGGAAAAATGTTATTAAGTCTCTCGAGAAAAGAGAGGTGCTGCCGAATATATGTGATAATTTGGAAAAGGGTATTTACAACTTTAGTCTAAAGGAAGCATCAACTCAAAAATTGACAAAGAAATGGGATAATCCTCTCTTTGTGCGTCTATATTTAGATAGACTTCGCACTATATATATGAATTTGGGTAATGAGAACTTGCTCAATATAATTAACAATAAGGAGGTATTGGCACATGAAGTAGCGTTTATGACGCATCAGGAAATGGATCCTGGGCGATGGTCATCTCTTATCGACGCCAAGATTAAGCGCGATAAGAAGAAATATGAGACACGAATGGTCGCCGCCACCGATACATTCCGGTGTCGCAACTGCAAGTCAAACGAGTGTACTTATTATCAGCTTCAAACGCGCTCGGCGGATGAGCCCATGACAACCTTTGTCACATGTATCAACTGTGGAAATAAATGGAAGTGTTAATATGACAAATGAAAATAAATAAGCAAAAATCAATATATTAAATCCTTTTTTATTCATACTGTTTGACAATTATTGAATTAACCGCGATTGTTAAATCGAGTTATTTTTTTTGTTAGATAAGTAACTGTTGCGAATAAAAATCCGCCCCATAATGTATCGATTAACGATGTTTTCACATTCCATGTTTTAAATATCGCACCATTTGTTGTTTCAAAAACTCCATATACTAATATACCTAACACAAAAGCATCTGTAATACTTTCATTTTTTCTAATTATAAAATAATTTAAACCAAATATCATTAATAAATAACAACCTATAGCATAACCATAATTTATTTTCATATCTGTCCCTTGTAAAGACTTAATTAAGGGTGAAAAAAATGTTATACCAATCGTAGAAAGATATACCATATCTAATAATAACATTACTACTCCACTTACTATTACTTCTTTAATTATCATATACATTAATTAAAGAATTTTATTTTTCAAATTATTTCTTATGAGCGTTTAATCCACACATGCGTTCATTAAACGCTCATAAAAAATGGTGTAGTGATTTTGACCCTAATACATATTTAATGTATAATATTGTAATAAAATCGGGATATTTATTTTGAATGTTATTTTCTACATATTTAAATCCCGTTGTGTCCAATAAATACTTTAATTTATTTCAATATTTCTATACAACCTCCAAAACCTTCACCAATTGGATTATATAATTCAGGTCTTAAATGACATAGATATGTTAATGGATATTGATCACTAAATTGATCAGTTCCTAATATTTTATGAGTTCCATTATTTACATTTTCAAATAATTCATCAAGTAATTCATAAATTATTTTTGCAAATTTTGGTAAAAAATCTTTATGCATAATAAACGCAGTTGCGGTAACTAATGGAGGCCATTCTCCATTATTCATGTTATTATCTTTTTTAACTGTGCAGTTAATTTTATTTT
>Ga0115550_1002515_pt1 | contig 12495 bp, 10 predicted proteins | sample COGITO_mtgs_1005_FD_87177 | JGI IMG/M metagenome (GOLD analysis project Ga0115550, IMG submission 87177) | Pelagic marine microbial communities from North Sea - COGITO_mtgs_100511 | ecosystem: Environmental > Aquatic > Marine > Epipelagic | place: Germany:Helgoland, sampling site Kabeltonne... | reverse complement strand
GACGGCTCAATTCCTATTAATGGTGCGTCTTTTGTTACTAAGGTGCTAAACGTATTTATATTATCCGTTGCGATGGTTTTTGCCTGCTCTAAAAATCCTTTGGAAATATAAGCTCGAGCACTCTCCGCATGACTAGGCATGAGAACAGTGTATCCTAATTTATTTAGAAGTAAAATTGATTTTTTACCAATTTCTACATCGTAATGATTGGTGTATTCATCACAAAAAAAATAGACGCTCCTTAGCTGTTTTTTTTGTTTATGAACAGAAAACCACTGCCTTAATGTAGTTGGAAGTAAGCATGGAAGCGATCGGTTTTCGTGAACGCCTATAAGAGATTTAAACCATGACTTATTACCTAAAAAATTATAAACTCCAGCAAACCGATGCGCTATTGAATTTATTTTTGCATTATGAGCTATTAGTTTTGTTCGAATTGATACTGGATTTGATTTTTGATATTGATATAAAAACTCTGCTTTCAAACGTGCCATATCCACATTGGAAGGACACTCGGATTTACATGCTTTACAAGAGACACATAGATCCATCGCTTCTTTGATTTCTGGATGATCAAAGGGGTTGTCTTTGGTGTTTTGAGTTAAAAATTCCCTCAATACATTCGCCCTGCCTCGGGTAGAATCTTTCTCATCTAGTGTCGCTCTGTAGCTCGGACACATTGTGCCGCCGGCAAAACTCAATTTCCGACAATCACCAGATCCGTTACATTTTTCAACCGTACTTAAAAAGCCGCCGGTAGATTCAAAATTATAGAGGGTATTTATTTTTGGAACAGGTATATCGGCTTCGTATCTCAAGGCAGTATCCATAGAGACAGCATCCACTATTTTTCCTGGATTGAAAAGCGTTAATGGGTCCCATGTTGATTTAATTCGCTTTAAAAGTTGATAATTTTCTTCCCCTAAAACCAAAGGAATAAATTCTGACCGAACGCGGCCATCACCATGTTCGCCACTGAGGGCTCCCCTATAGGATTTAACTAGTTTTGCTGAGGCTTCACTAATGTTACGAAACAAGACTACATCTTTAGATGATTTTAGGTTTAAAATTGGTCTTAGGTGCAATTCTCCTGCACCTGCGTGTGCATAATACACTGCTTTCTGATTATATGACTTCAGTAGTCCTGTAAATGCTTCAATATATAAAGGTAAATCTTCTAAAGCTACTGCTGTATCTTCTATACAAGCTACTGCTTTGGCATCTCCTGGAATATTTGCCAACAATCCCAACCCCGCTTTTCGTAAGTCCCATACTTTATTACAATCATCTCCTTCAACCAACTTATAGGCGTAGCCTAAATTAGATGCTTTAAGATTCGTTTCTAACTCCAAAGCCTGTTGTTTGGCTTCCTCTAAAGTATCACCTCTAAACTCGACCATTAAGATCGCATCTGGATCGCCTTCCAGAAAGAATCTATTTTTTTGCTGGGTGGTATTATCTTTGGTACAATCTAATATGGTTTTATCCATCAACTCACAAGCTGTTGGTGCTTGTTTCATGGCTATTAAAGTTGCCTGAAGACTTTGTGATATAGAATTAAAATGCGCATTCAAAACTACTTGATACGGTTTTGGAAGTGGCACAATTTGAAGTTTTAGTTCCGTAGAAAATGCTAAAGTTCCTTCAGAGCCACAGAGAAGTTTTGAGAAATTAAAGTCTTCATTAGCCTCTTCAAATGCAGAAGTATGCATGAGTGAATCCACTGCATAACCTGTATTGCGTCGTGCAATCGATGCTTTTGGATAGCCTGTAATTATTTGTTCTCGAATGACAGGATTGACTAGTTCTGAATGAATTTGCTTGTAAAGCGCCGCTTCTAATGAATTGCCTTTTGTTTTAAAATTAAATTCTTCTTTAGTCAATGATGAAAATTCAACGGCGCTCCCATCGCTTAAAAGTGCTTTCACAGCGAGCGTATGATCTCGAGTTGATCCATAAACAATAGACGTTGAGCCACAAGAGTTATTCCCCACCATGCCACCCATAGTACAGCGGTTAGCAGTTGATGTGTTTGGCCCAAAAAAGAAGCCATAGGGCTTTAAAAACACGTTCAACTGGTCTCTGACGACTCCTGGTTGTACACGCACCCACTGTTCTTGAGCGTTAATTTCCAAAATTTCATTTAGATACTTTGATACATCTACAACGATCCCATCGCCAACGCATTGCCCTGCTAAGGATGTCCCAGCAGCACGTGGAATAAGCGATAGAGCATTTGTATTAGCAAATTCAATGAGGCGTTTAATATCCGCTGTCGTTTTAGGGATGGCCACTGCAAGCGGAAGCTCACGATACACAGAGGCATCCGTAGCATATAAGGTTTTTACAAGATCACTGTCATAAAGTTCTCCTGTAAGCTGTTGTTTTAAAGCGGTTAGTTTTGTTTGCACTTAAAATAAATAATGAAAGTTTAAAGATATGAAATTGGGGGCTTTAAATATTAAAAATGAAAATAAAAAGTGAACGCCTAAGTTTGGAACATTTATTGAAAGCTAAGAAAACATAAAAGCTGAAATTTATACTTTGCGATGTGCAAGAAAATTAAAAATCAAATCAATATATTTACACCTTAAGAAAGCTACTACGTTTTTATGAATCGAAATTTAATGTTGTTACTATTATTAATTGGAATGCAACATGCAGTGTATTCTCAGCTAGATACCAATCAAGAAACATTTCGGATCAAAGCATTAGCATTAGAAAAAAACAAGTTGTCTGAGCAATTTCCTTTAACACTCTCGCCTATCAAAGGATTAACGGATAAAGGATTTACAATCACAATGGGCATCAAACCTATCGACGGCTTTGCAAAAAAAAAATATGGCATTACCGAAACCCGCGATGTGGTGGATCCTACATGGGAAATTAAGCAGCAATTTAATGAGAACCGTACTAATGTGTCTAAGTTTGACAGGGATTTCTATTTAGGAGATATTAAAACAACATCCAAATACATTCGCATCCTATGTCGAGATCATGAATATGAAGATGGTGATCGTATTAAATTAATGCTTAACAAAGCTATTATTCATCCAAACATCACACTCAGAAACTCAGCGTATATAATTGATGTTGAGTTAGAAGAAGGTTTAAATACTATTGAGTTTTATGCGCTAAATGAAGGGAGTTCCAGTCCTAACACCGCCCAATTAAGGGTTTATAACGAGGATGACACCCTCATAGGTTCTGGCGAATGGCTCTTGACAACTGGTTATAAGGCCAGCTTGATTGTGTTGAGGGAGTAGTTAATTTTATGATTATCCTCACATCAAATGATCCAAATTCACCTCATTAGTCGATTTACTTTGAGACAGCGCCACATAACTTTGTACGTTGCTTAGATCCGAAATCACGGCCAATTTTGTTAAGATAAACTGTTCATAATCTTCAATATCAACCAACACTAATTTTAGTAAATAATCAAAATTTCCTGACACCCGGTGACACTCCACTACTTCTGAAAATCCATCAATCGTTTTTACAAATTTCTCCAAATAACTCCGCGTATGATTTTTGAGTGCGATTCCTGCGAAAACGGTTAATTTTAAACCCAATTTCTTTGAATCCAAAATCGCTGCATATTTACTAATAAACCCTCGTTTTTCTAGCTTTTTAATACGATCAAAAACAGGCGTTGTAGTCATCCCTAAGAGGTTAGCAATATTTTTTATAGTACGGTTACTGTTTTGTTGTAACAGCCTTAATATTTCAATATCGGTTTTGTTTAGTTTTTCTGGCATATAGAATAAAAATGTATTAATCTTAAAATAACAATCTGTAAAAAGAATAAAATTCTTTATTAATACAAAAATACATATAAATAGTCTTATATAGAAACAGTTTTAATAATAAACAAACAATTACTTCATATTATTTATAGCTTTGTTCTTGTTATTTATTTAAACTTCATAGCATGCCAAGATATCATACATTAGGAAAAATACCCCCTAAGCGACACACCGTTTTTAAGGACGAAAATGGTAACTTCTATTATGAAGAGTTGTTTGGTACGATTGGGTTTGATGGGATGTCAACCTTAATGTATCATACCCAACGTCCTACACAAGTGAAAGCCATTCTAAAATCCTACGATGTAGCGCCAAAAATTGCGGTGTCTAAAAACATGAAATCGCTCAAACTTGAAGGATTTAAAGTGGCACCAACGAATGATTATCTAGAAAGTAGAACCTGCATTCTAGTCAATAATGATTGTCAGATTAGTTTGGCAGCACCAAAGGAATCATTGAGAAGCTATTTTTATAAAAACACAGATTCAGACGAAGTGCTTTTTATCCATAAAGGAACAGGAACGTTAAGAACACATTTGGGGAATATCGAATTTAAGTATGGTGATTACCTTGTAATTCCTAGAGGCATTATCTATCAAATTGAATTTAATGGTGCAGATAATCGGTTGTTTATTGTGGAATCCAAGAGTCCAGTTTACACCCCAAAACGCTATAGAAATTGGTTTGGTCAACACATCGAAGGCGCACCTTATTGCGAACGCGATCTCCACCCGCCTACTGAGCTTGAAACGTTTAATGAAACAGGCGACTTTATAATGAAAGTAAAAAAACAAGATACTATACACGAATACATCTATGCAGCGCACCCCTTTAGCGTGATTGGTTGGGATGGTTATAATTTCCCTTATAAATTTTCTATACATGATTTTGAGCCCATTACAGGGATGATTCATCAGCCACCGCCGATTCATCAAACCTTTGAAACAAACAAATTTGTCATCTGTTCGTTTGTCCCTAGACTGTATGATTACCACCCAAAATCAGTACCAGCGCCTTACAATCATTCTAATATAGATTCTGATGAAGTGATTTATTATGTTGATGGTGATTTTATGAGTAGAAATGACATCAATCAAGGGAGTGTTACCTTACATCCTGCCGGCATTCCTCACGGCCCACACCCTGGAGCGATGGAAAAAAGTATTGGAAAAAAAGAAACTTTCGAACTTGCTGTTATGGTGGACACTTTTAGTCCATTAATGGTAACCGAAGACGCCATGAATTTACAAGACGAAGATTATTATAAATCTTGGATTACAGAATAATAAATTATAAAATTAACTGATATGAGTAACATAGAAAATGTAGAATACGGATTGGAAAAAATATTTAAAGAAGCACAAGATTTTCTTCCGTTATTAGGAACTGATTATGTAGAATTTATTGTAGGTAATGCAAAACAAGCTGCTCACTTTTACAAAACTGCTTTTGGATTCCAATCGTATGCCTATAAAGGATTAGAAACAGGATGTAAAGATTATGCATCTTATGTTGTAAAACAAGATAAAATAAGAATCGTATTAACCACTCCACTTCATCAAGATTCATGGATGAACGAACATTTATCTAAGCATGGTGATGGAGTTAAAGTTGTTGCTTTGTGGGTTGACGACGCTAAAAAGTCGTGGGAAGAAACGACCAAAAGAGGCGCAAAATCTTATATGGAACCAACAGTTGAAAAAGACGAACACGGCGAAGTAGTGAGAGCTGGAATATATACCTATGGTGAAACCGTTCACATATTTGTAGAAAGAAAAAATTACAATGGGCTATTTTTACCAGGTTTTGAAAAATGGGAATCAGAATACAATCCTGAGCCTATGGGTCTTAAATTTATAGACCATATGGTAGGAAATGTTGGCTGGAATGAAATGGATACCTGGGTAAAATATTACGAAGATGTTATGGGTTTTGTAAACTTCCTATCTTTTGACGATAAGCAAATCACAACAGAATATTCCGCATTAATGAGTAAAGTAATGAGTAACGGAAACGGACGAATTAAATTTCCAATTAACGAACCTGCAGAAGGAAAAAAGAGATCTCAAATTGAGGAATACTTAGATTTTTACAATGGTCCAGGAGTGCAACATATTGCTGTAGCCTCAAATGATATCATTGATACGGTAGCAAAAATGAGAGCTAAAGGGGTTGAGTTTTTAAGCACACCCCCCGACGATTATTACCAATCTGTTCCAAAAAGACTTTCGGATCATAACCATAAATTAGTAGAAGATATTGAAAAGTTGAAATCCCTTGGGATTATGATTGACGCAGATGAAGAAGGGTATTTATTGCAAATATTTACCAAGCCTGTAGAAGACAGGCCAACTTTGTTTTTTGAAATCATTCAAAGAATGGGTGCTAGAGGGTTTGGAGCTGGAAACTTCAAAGCCCTTTTTGAAGCGATTGAACGCGAACAAGAAAACAGAGGAACCCTTTAATTGAATGTTTTAATAGCACCTGATAAAGAGCTAACGATGCGATTAAACAGCGTAACGCAAAAACTACCTAAACACCTTCATAAGTTTATAGTACATCAACCTTATGAAGATTATACAGCCCAAAACCAGGCCGTGTGGCGGTATGTCATGCGCTTAAATAGTAATGTGTTAAAACAAATTGCTCATAAAAGCTATAGCAGTGGTCTGAAAAAAACGGGGATTGACGAAAATTCAATTCCTAAAATGGAAGGCATGAATCGTATTCTTAAAGATATTGGATGGGCAGCCGTGGCTGTAGATGGATTTATTCCACCCAATGCATTTATGGAGTTTCAGGCCTATAATGTGCTTGTAATTTCATCTGATATTAGAACTATTGACCATATAAATTATACACCAGCACCCGATATTATTCATGAAGCTGCTGGACACGCGCCTATCATCGCAAATCCAGAGTATTCAGAATATCTAAGGCGCTTAGGTGAAATTGGATGTAAAGCCATCTCATCGCCTAAAGATGATGCGATGTATGAGGCCATTCGTTTGTTATCAATTTTAAAAGAGAACCCAAATTCTACGGAAGCATCCATTAAGGAAGCAACAAAAGCCGTCAATTTACTCCAAACTGAGATGGGCGGGTTGTCTGAAATGGCAAAAATCAAAAATCTTCACTGGTGGACTGTTGAGTATGGTCTAATTGGCACTCTAGAAAACCCTAAACTCTATGGTGCTGGATTGCTATCCTCCATAGAAGAAAGTCAGTTGTGTTTAAACAAAGAGGTGAAAAAAATCCCCTATTCTATTGAAGCTGCCGAGGTAAATTTTGATATAACCAACACACAACCCCAATTATTTGTAATTCCTAACTTTGCAAAGCTTAGCTTTGTTTTAGAAAAATTTGCAAATACTATGGCGATACGAACAGGCGGTTTGGAAGGATTAAAAAAACTTATAGCATCTAAGAAATTAGGAACTATAGAACTCAGTACAGGGATTCAAATTTCTGGAGTGTTTAATTCTGTTTTAGACACAAACAATAGCCCTCTATACTTTCAAACCAATAGCCCTACCGCCTTGTCTTTTGAAGGTACAGAGTTGATTGGGCACGGAACTGACCACCATCCAACAGGCTATGGAAGTACGCTTGGAAAATTAGAAGGTATCAATATCGCGATTGAAGATATGTCCCCAAAAGATTTAGAAATTTATGGCATTATAGAAGGCAAAACAAGCTGTCTTGTTTTTGAAGGTGGCGTAAAAGTTGAAGGTAAAATTATTACAGGCAAAAGAGATCTTCAGGGAAAGATCATCCTTATAGCATTCAAAAATTGTAAAGTGACCTACAAAGAAACTGTTTTATTTGACCCAAGTTGGGGTGTTTATGACATGGCGATTGGAAAACGAATCAGCTCCGCATTTGCAGGTCCAGCAGATCCAAAATCTTTTGAAAACCTCGACGCTGTTTCAGAAACTAAAACTACAAAAATACAGTATTCTACAGAAGAAAAACGATTGCATCAGTTGTATAAAATTGTCAAAATACAACGAATTGAAAAAACGGTAGACATTGATTTGATTTCAAAAATATTTTCAGAAACTCTAACAACATATCCATCAGAATGGTTACTCTTTTTAGAATTATATGAACTTGTGCATCTTAAAGACATCTCTTTAAAAAACAAGATTTTTGAGCACTTAATCAAATTAAAACAAAACACACATTTTTCTAAGCTTATCGCTGATGGCTTAGAGTTAATTATTAAAAACTAGCCTATGCACACTTGGATTAAAATTGATAAACATTCTGATTTCAGTATCTATAATTTACCCTTTGGCATTTTTTCTGAAACTGATAACGTGAAAAGAGTTGGTGTTGCTATTGGAAATGAAATTCTAGATGTATATGCTGCTTTTGAAGTAGGAATATTTAAAGATTTAAACTTTGATGTTTCGGTTTTAGAATCAGATTATTTAAATGATTTTATAGCCCTTGGAAAATCGACCACTGTAAAAATAAGAACGCGTATACAATCCGAATTATGTAATACAAACTCAATACTAAAAACACACCCCTCCGTATTTATAAAACAAAACATTGTACAAATGCATCTCCCTGTCAAGGTGGGTGATTATACTGATTTTTATTCGAGTATTGAACATGCTACCAATATCGGCACCATGTTTAGAGATCCAGACAATGCTTTACTACCCAATTGGAAGCATTTACCCGTTGGCTATCATGGTCGCGCGTCTTCAATTATTGTAAGCGGAGAAAACGTACACCGCCCAAAAGGTCAAGTTGTTTTAGCACCAAACACTGCCCCTGTTTTTCAAGCTTCTACACGGGTTGATTTTGAATTAGAAATGGGGTTTATCATAGGAAGGTCAACCAAACTTGGCTATTCTGTTTCAACAGATGCAGCTGACGATTATATTTTCGGTAAAGTATTGTTTAACGACTGGTCGGCACGAGATATTCAAAAATGGGAATACGTTCCTTTAGGGCCCTTTTTAGCGAAAAGTTTTGCATCATCTATGTCGCCATGGGTAGTGACTTTAGAAGCGTTAGAACCGTTTAAAACTGTAGGTCCTGCTCAAGAACCGTCGGTCTTACCCTATCTAAATTTTGAAGGGTCGAAAAATTACGACATCAACTTAGAAGTGGCTATTCAGCCCAAAAACTGTACAGAGACTGTTGTAAGCAACTCTAATTTCAAATATATGTACTGGAATATGAACCAACAATTGGCACATCACACTATCAATGGTTGTAACTTAAATGTAGGCGACTTGATGGCATCTGGTACTATCAGTGGTAAAAGTTCAGACTCATATGGTTCAATGCTCGAATTATCATGGGCAGGTTCTAAACCTGTAGAACTCACAGAAGGTGGTACACGAAAATTTATTCAGGATAATGATACTGTTATTATGAGAGGGCATTGTCAAAAAGACGGCATCCGTGTGGGCTTTGGAGACGTTAAATCTACCCTTTTAAAAACTATATAAATAAAGTATGGCAACTATAACTTCATTTGATCCCGAATTATTAGAGACTAGAGACGTTCATAAATTACTCTCCTCAGCTATTGCACCCAGACCCATTGCGTTTGCTAGCACTATAGATGCGCAGGGTAATGTGAATCTAAGTCCATTTAGTTTTTTTAATGTCTTTAGTTCTAACCCGCCAATTTTGATTTTCTCACCAGCGAGACGAGTGCGAGACAATACGACAAAACATACGCTTCAAAATGCAGTGGAAACAAAAGAAGTTGTGATCAATATCGTTGACTTCTCGATTGTTGAACAAATGTCAGAATCCAGTATAGAATATGCAAAAGGTGTTAATGAGTTTATAGAAACGGGATTGACAGAAATTCCCTCCCTTAAAGTCAAACCTCCAAGAGTGTTGGAATCCCCCGTCTCTTTTGAGTGTGTGGTTGAAAACATTGTTTCTCTCGGAGAACATGGTGGTGCAGGTCAATTAATCATAGCCAAAGTGGTACACATCCATGTAAAATCTGATTTATTAGATGCCAATGATCAAATTGACCATGAAAAATTAGACCTTGTCGCGCGTCTGGGTGGCGATTGGTACACGCGAGTGACGAAAGACAGTATGTTTAAAATTCCGAAACCATAAAGGTAATTTCTTGCTTGAAAAGTTACTTTTTGGAAAACTCTAGCACTTCAGTATCAGAATCAGTAGCGGTGAGTTTCATCGTATTTCCACTTAAAACAGCTATAAATGATTCGTCAAAAATACTTAAATTATAAGTAGAACTAGTAGTGCCCTTTGTCCAAGTTAGCACATCGGTACCATCCAGCACACAAGGTTCCGTTTCTTGATTATCAGAATTATATTGATAATAAACTCCTGAATTGTTTTCAGTTAGTGTCAGATAAGATTCTAAATCGCAGCTGTAATGAATTGAGATGCCATTTGATTTCATGGACACCAATTGCCATTCACCAATAATTGATGTATTAGAATCACATGAAGTATATCCAAAAGAAAGTGCTAAAAGTAAGTATGTTATTTTTTTCATTATTAAATTGGTTTGATTGCTAAAGTATCTAATTAAGTCTATAAAATTAAATCATTTTAGTGGATTTCGTAATTTAAACGCAACACAATCTGTTTTTAACATTGTGTATTATCCTTATACATTGCTCAATTTATACGTTCCTAACGTTCGTTTATTCCTAGTTCACGTATTTTTCGCAGTTGCAGGTTTTACTTTTTGTAATGATAACGGCAAGCTGCTATCAATAATTGGTCGTTTTCATATTTGTAAACCAATCGATGATCTGATGTGATTCGTCTTGACCAATACCCTTGCAGTCCTCCTTTTAATGCTTCGGGTTTTCCGATACCTTCAAAAGGGGTTCGCATACAACTCTTGATAAGTTCATTAATACGTTTTGCTAATTTGGTATCGACTTTCTGCCAATACAAATAATCTTGCCAAGAAGAAGTAGACCAGCTTAATTTCATCTATTCTATTAAGTCTCTTTGAACGCCTTTAGCCGCTTCCAATTCTTTAATAGAATTTAATAAGATGTCTCTGTTTTCTCCTGTTAACAGATACGTCGTTTCTTTTAAAGAATTGTATTCATCTAATGAAATTAAAACGAGGTCTTTCCCGCTTTTACGCTTGATAATAATGTCACTAACATCGTTGATTACTTTATCGAACCAATGTTTTAAATTTGAACGAAAGTCTGTATAATTTACTGTTTCCATAGTTCAAATATACAAAAAAGGTACTTAAAAAGGTGCTTTTTATTATTTGGATGGAATTTATCAGTATCTTCTTTTAATCACCTCCACGCGCGGACACGTTACGCCTGCAATAACGCTTCGGCTAAATTGATGAAATTGAAATTACTTTCCAATACAGAAATTCGCAAAAATATTACCCAACAGATCATCAGAAGTGATTTCCCCGGTAATTTCACCAAAATGATACAAAGCCTGACGGATGTCAATGGCTAGTAAATCTCCAGAGAGTTTAGCGTCCATTCCTTGTTGAACTTTTTGAACGTCTGCCAAGGCTTTCAAAAGAGAATCGTAGTGTCTAGAATTGGTAATAATGGTATCATTATTACGCAAAGCACCGGTGTTTACAAATTCTAACAGCTTCGTTTTTAAAGTATCTATCCCTAACCCACTACTGGCAGCCGTGAATAGCGTATGTGGATATATAAAAGAATTTTCAATAAACGCTCGGTCCGCTTGATCCATTTTATTAGCAACGACGATCAACTGCTTATCTGGATATTGTTCTTGGATTTTACGAATATCATTATTAAATGTCAAAATCGTTTCCTTAGTTACTTTCGATGCATCTAGTAAATACAATACCACTTGTGATTGTGATATTTTTTCAAATGTTTTTTTAATGCCAATACTTTCAATGGTATCATTAGTAGTTCTAATACCAGCCGTATCTATAAATCGGAACTTAATACCTTCAATCGTAATTTCATCTTCAATGGCATCACGGGTGGTTCCTGCAATGTCACTAACTATGGCTTTGTCTTCGTTTAAAAGCGCATTTAACAGTGTAGATTTTCCAACATTAGGCGCACCAATAATCGAAATTGGAATGCCATTTTTGATCACATTTCCTGTAGAAAACGAGTCTATTAAATGCTTTAAGACTTTAATAATACGCTGCAATAAATCCTCAAATTGTTTGCGGTCAGCGAACTCTACATCTTCTTCAGAAAAGTCGAGTTCTAGTTCTATCAGAGACGCAAAGTTTAACAATTCATCACGTAAAGCTTTGATCTCATTACTAAAGCCTCCACGCATTTGTTGCATGGCGATTTGATGAGATGCTTTGTTGTCACTTGCAATCAAATCTGCCACAGCTTCGGCTTGGCTTAAATCTAGTTTAGCGTTCAAGAAGGCACGGAGTGTAAATTCTCCTGGATTCGCAATTCGAGCGCCGTTCCTAACAAACAGTTGTATTATTTCTTGTTGTATATACGAACTTCCATGACAGGAAATCTCAATCACATCTTCGCCTGTGTAGGATTTTGGATTTTTAAAAACGGAGACCAAGACTTCATCCAACACTCTTGAATCTTCTAAGATTTGGCCTAAATGAATGGTGTGTGTTTTTTGAGACACTAGTTTTTTAGAATGTATAGACTTAAAAAACGAATCTACCAATACGATTGCCTCTGGTCCTGAAAGTCGAATAATAGCG
>Ga0115550_1002506_pt1 | contig 12516 bp, 9 predicted proteins | sample COGITO_mtgs_1005_FD_87177 | JGI IMG/M metagenome (GOLD analysis project Ga0115550, IMG submission 87177) | Pelagic marine microbial communities from North Sea - COGITO_mtgs_100511 | ecosystem: Environmental > Aquatic > Marine > Epipelagic | place: Germany:Helgoland, sampling site Kabeltonne... | reverse complement strand
GATGCAGCCCCATCGGCGGCCAGGCTAAAGGCGTCCTCGACGCTCTCGATCGATTCGTCGGCCATAAGCGGTGCCGGGCTGCGCTGATTGAGGCGCACCTGGCCTGATCGATTGATACGCGAGATGGGCTGCTCAATCAGGTCGACCCCGTTGTCACCCAGGATCTGGCAACCTCTAATCGCCTGAGACTCATCCCAATACTGGTTAACGTCGACGCGAACACTGGCGCGATCACCCAATGCTTTTTTGATTGCGATAACGTGCTTGAGGTCTTGCTCCAGCGGGTTGGCGCCGATCTTGAGCTTGAAGATCCGATGGCGGCGCGTCTGAAGCATCTGCTCAGCTTCGTCGATATCACGACTCGTATTGCCGCTGGCAAGCGTCCAGGCCACTTCCAGACTGTTGCGAACACGACCGCCCAACAGCTCGCTCACCGGCAAACCAAGTCGCTTGCCCTGGGCGTCTAGCAATGCAGTCTCGATACCAGATTTGGCGAAGGTATTACCTTTCGCGATCTTATCGAGCTTCTGCATGGCGGCATTGATGTTGTCAGCCTCCATGCCGATGAGTGCTGGTGCCAGATGGGCATCGATATTGGCTTTAATGCTTTCGGGACTTTCATAGCCGTAGGAAAGACCACCAATCGTGGTGGACTCACCAAGACCTTCAACACCATCGCTGCACTGCAGACGCAGAATCACCAGTGTCTGCTTCTGCATGGTGTGCATCGCCAGCTTGTGCGGACGGATAGTCGGGAGGTCGACGATGATCGTCGTAAATCCCTCAATCAGGGGTACGGACATTCCTGCTCTCCAGTAGATAAGTCGAAGCACGCAACTCGGTGAAACAGAGCCGCGCCGGATCTATGCCTTCGCGGTCAGTACAACCACCTGAGGCTTGGTGCGGTTACTTAAAGTGAACACTGTCATCGCCAGCGCAGCGACGGCTCCAGGTATCGCAAAAGCGATGAAATTGAGTTGCAACGGAAGGTTGATCGCCATCAAGGCACCACCCAGAAGCGGCCCGACGATGGCGCCATTACGGCCCACGCCAGAGGCCCAGCCCAAGCCAGTGGATCGGATAGACAACCCGTAGAACTGGGCTGCACCGGCATAGAGCAAAATCTGAGTACCAATGGTGGTCGCACCGGCAATGAAGATCAGCAGGTAAAGCAGTTCAGGGGCGCTTTTGAAGCCCAGTAGGCTTATGGAGACTGCTGCTGCGACGAAGAACACCACCATGACCTTACCCAGGTTGTAGCGATCACCAAGCCAACCACCAAGGATTGCCCCAGCCATGCCACCGAGGTTCAGCGCCACGAGAAAGGTCAAACTCGACCCCAGGCTGTAACCGGCATTTGCCATTAGCTTAGGAAGCCAAGAACTGAGCGCATAGACCATCAGCAAACAGCAAAAGAACGCCACCCAAAGACAAAGCGTGCGCAGCGCACGGCTCTCCCGGAACAGTTCAAGTACGGCGACACCATGGGCTTTGCTGTCACTCATGGCCAACACATCACCATGAGCGATCTCAAGATTTGGATCGACCTTGCTCAGTACTTCAGTCGCCTGTGCAGTACGCCCTTCGCGCACCAGAAAACCTACCGACTCTGGCAACTTCCAGAGAATCAGAGGCAGCAGAAGCAACGGAACAGCGGCAGCGAAGAACATCGACTCCCAGCCGAAGCGTGGCAGCATGTAGATACCCACTCCAGCGGCCAGCATGCCGCCCAAGGAGTAGCCACTGAACATGATCGCGACCAACGTGCTGCGCAAACGCTTGGGCGCGTATTCGTTCATCAGAGCGACGGCGTTGGGCATCAGCCCACCGCATCCCAACCCAGCGATAAAACGGCAAATGCCAAATTCGGTTGGATTACTGGCAAAACCATTGATGATGGTTGCGGTGGAGAACAACAGGAAGCAGATAGCGATGCCCTTCTTGCGTCCGATCTTGTCCGCCAGAGTGCCGAAGGTAAGCGCACCAAACATCATCCCAAATAGTGCATAGCTACCCAGTGCACCGGCTTCCAGTGGAGTCAGATTCCACTCCTGCATCAGTGACGGCAATACGACCCCGTATATGAACAAGTCATAGCCATCAAAGATCAGCAACAGTGCGCACAAGCACATCACCATCCAGTGGAATCGGGTGAAACCGGCATTGTCGATTGCTTGGTTAACGTTGATTTGGCGCATGGCATCGAAGTCTTGTTTTTGTTGTCGAAACTGCGTTTGAGAAGGCCTGACCGATGATCAGCCGAGATCACCACCGCCAACAGGTAGTGTTAATCCGGTGATGTAGGAGGCCTCGTCTGAAGCGAGGAAAAGGATCGCGCCGACTTGCTCGTCAATGGTTCCGTAGCGCTTCATCAAGCTGCTGTCGACAGTCTGATCAACGATCTGCTGATACCAGGCTTTCTCGTCGGGACTCTGCTCAGCGGTGTTGCGAGGAATGCGTCGTGGCGGTGCGTCTGTCCCGCCTGGTGCGGTGGCGTTGACGCGAATTCCACGTGTGGCATTTTCAAATGCCAAACATGCAGTCAGGGCATTCACCCCACCTTTGGCTGCACCATAAGGCACGCGGTTGGTTCCCCGTGTAGCAATCGAGGAAACGTTCACGATCGAGCCCGCCCCCTGCTCCAACATGTGTGGTAGCACTGCATGGCAGCACCACAGAGTAGGGAACAGTGAACGCCTTACCTCGGCTTCAATTTCTGCCTCGACGTAGTGCTCGTATGGCTTAGCCCAGATGGTGCCGCCGACGTTGTTGATCAGGATGTCGATGCGACCGAAATGCTCGACGGTCTGTGACATAACACGATTGCAATCGCTGTATTGCTCCAGGTCTGCAGTCAACGCGAGCACTGACTCATTGATGCTCGCGTCCTCAGTCAGTTCGAAGACCAGCTCTGAACGATCCACTGCCGCAACAACGGCGCCTTCGGCGATCAGTCGCTCAACCACCCGGCGACCAATACCCTGCGCAGCACCTGTAACCAACGCGACCTTGCCTGAGAATCTCATGTTCATGACTACCTCCATCACGAGGGGCTCCTCTCCCGCGAGCAGCCCCCATGGATTGATTGGCTGAATTCACGCCGCACTGGCAGCAAATTTTTCGTAGTAGAAATTCGCCGGCGTAATGCCTTGCTCGCGGATGAAGCCGCTAACGGCTTCCACCATTGGTGGCGGGCCACATAGGTAGATGTCCACCTCGCCCTCGTTCAGGTGTTTGGGTTCGATGTGCTGAGTCACATAACCCTTGTGCGGGTGAACGCTGTTTGGATTGGCCACGCAGGCGCTGAAGGTAAAATTGGCGATGCGGGCGCTGAAGTCTTCCAGCTTGTCCAACTCGACCAGGTCGAAATCATTGGTCACCCCGTAAATGAGGTGAAGGGGATGGTCGGAACCATCGCGAGCGATCTTCTCCAGCATCGCGGTGAACGGTGCCAAGCCGGTTCCACCAGCCAGCAGCAGCAGTGGTCGCTTGATTTCGCGCAGGTAGAAGCTTCCCAGCGGGCCGGTCAGGCTCATCGCATCACCGGCTTTTGCCAGACCGCTCAGGAAACTGCTCATCAGGCCACCAGGTACGTTACGCACGAGGAAACTGACCTCGCCATCCTTCTGCAGCGAGCTAAACGAGTAGGCCCGAGTCTGGTCGCTACCTGGTACACGCAGATTGACGTACTGCCCTGGGAGGAATGCCAGAGAGCTCAACGACTCACCTTTTACTGATAAGGCAATCGTGCTTTCCGAGAGTTGACGCACGGAGCTGATCACAGCATCGAAGCTAGCTTGCTCAGTCTTGCAGACCTGGGAGGACGCAGGAATGCGAACTATGCAGTCGCTCTCAGCGCGCATCTGGCAAGTCAGCACAAACCCTTGCGCGACCTCATCGTCGCTCAATGCATCCTCGATGAACTGATCGCCAAGGTCGTAACGCCCAGACTCGGCCAAGCATTTGCAGGTACCACAGGCACCATCTCGGCAATCGAGGGGGATATTGATACCTTGGCGGTAGGCTGCATCCGCCACGGTTTCGCTGGCTGTTGCTTCGATGAAGCGGGTCACTCCGTCTTCGAAGTTAAGTGCGATTTGGAAACTCATGCTGCACCTCCTACGCAGCCGTACGCCTGCCGCCACGAGGGGGCGGCTTAGTGCGTACAGCCACGCAGATCAGATGTGATAGATGTCGATTACTTGCCGAACGTAGTCATTCTTGAGCACTACTTTCTTTGCCTTGATTAGCGGTTGCTCACCGCGCATATCGAGGGTGTAAAAGCACGTGCCGAAGTAACTGAAGTTGGACTTGTAGCGGAAGCTCAGGGTGTTCCAGTTGAAGCGCACCTTGCACTGGCCATCAGCCTCTTCGATGATCTCGATGTTGCTGATGTTGTGCGAGGTGCGTGTATCTGGAATCGTGGCACTGGAGCGCTCGGTCTGGATCCGAAATACCCGGTCTTCCAGGCCGCTGCGATTGCCGTACCAAATCAGCGAAATTTCACTCTGAGGATCTTCGGTGAGATTGTCGTTGTCATCCCAGGAAGGCATCCAGAAGGTGGCGTCCGGCGCGTACAGCTCCAGCCACTGTTCCCATTGGCAATCGTCAAGATAGCGAGCTTCGCGATACAGAAAATCGCGAACGACTTCGTAGGTGCTGCTCATCACACAGCCTCCACGGGAATCAGCTCTTGATTGCTGGCGACCGCCTTGAGCATCGTTTCCTGCCAGTACTTGTGCTGCAGAACGAAGAGACCTTCATCCTCTGTACGAACGCCGGAAAGCAGCGGCTTGAGCTCGATCTCCTGGGCGGCGGCATCCGGCCCCTCGACCCAATGCGTAGCGCCACGGGACATGTCATTCCAGCCACGCCCAGCCCCATAGCCGGTTTGGCACGAACGGAACTCCTCGAGGTCATCAGGTGTGGCCATACCACTGACGTTAAAGAAGTCCTCGTACTGGCGGATGCGTTTAGCACGTGCCGAGGCGCTTTCACCTTTAGGAGCGATGCAGTAGATGGTGATTTCAGTGACGCCTACGGAGATAGGACGTGCGATCCGGATCTGCGAACTGAACTGATCCATCAAGTACACGTTCGGGTACAGGCACAGGTTGCGCGAATTCTGGATCATCCAGTCAGCACGGGCCTGACCAAAGTCCTGAGCCAACTCGTCCCGTCGTTCATAAGCAGGCCGATCTTCGGGGTTTGCCCAGCGAGTCCACAGCAGCAAATGGCCGTGATCGAAGGAGTAGAAACCACCGCCATTTTTGGCCCAGCTACCAGCGCTCATGGTCTTGATTTCTTCACCAGACTCACGCTGTTTGCGCTGATTTTGGGTCGCGGCATAGTTCCAGTGAACGGAGCTCACGTGATAGCCATCCGCGCCGTTTTCGGCGGTCAGCTTCCAGTTTCCCTCGTAGATGTAAGAGCTCGAACCACGCAGCACTTCAAGCCCTTCAGGAGACTGATCGACGATCATATCGATGATCTTCGAGGACTCACCCAGGTGTTCTGTGAGTGGTTTAACATCAGCATTGAGGCTGCCGAAGAGAAACCCGCGATACGACTCAAATCGAGCAACCTTGGTGAGGTCGTGGGAGCCCTCGCAGTTGAACGTGCTTGGGTAACCGGCCTCCTTTGGATCTTTGACCTTCAGGAGCTTGCCGCTGTTATTGAATGTCCAGCCGTGGAACGGGCAGGTGTAGCTGGAGCGGTTCCCCGTCTTGTGCCGACACAGCATCGCGCCTCGGTGGCTGCACGCATTGAGAAATGCATTCAGCTCGCCATCCTTATTACGTGCAATGAAGATAGGCTGGCGACCCATGGTGGTGGTCAGGAAATCATTGACGTTCGGGATCTGGCTCTCGTGTGCGAGGTAGATCCAGTTGCCCTCGAAGATATGCTCCATCTCAAGCTCGAACAGCCGAGGGTCAGTAAACATCTCACGCTTGCAACGGTAGACACCCTGCTCTCTATCTTCTTCAAGCAAAGTGTTCAGGTAATCGATTCCCAAGGTCATGGCCAGGGCCTCCATTGTTATTGTTCAGGCAGGGTCATCATAGGAAGGCGCCAGATGGCGCAATATCCTATTTGTGCAGACCTGTATCCGATTCCTGCACAACCTTCCTGAACCGTAAGAATGTGTGACCAGAGCCGCCTCAGGTGGGCGCTCAATCAACCTCTCTGCTTGAGCGTGTCAGATGGCAGCTCACCGAACTGCTGACGATAGGATTCGGAAAACCGCCCCAGGTGCATGAAGCCGAACTCGATGGCAAGCTCAGTGAGATTACGCACGAAACAGCTGGAGTCTTTGAGACAGGCGTTGATGCGTTCCAGCTTCTTCTGGCGCACATACTGCTTGGGTGTGACCCCCAAATGCCGCTCGAACAGAGCATAAAGCGAGCGCGGACTCAGCCTGGCATGATCGGCCAGGATCTCGGTACTCAGCTCACTTTTGACGTTCTGATCGATGTACTGAAGGATTCGTTCGAAACTGATCGAGGACGCACTACCGGTGTTGCGAACTACGTTACTACTCAGAAGGGAGAGCATCTTGTTGCCTACGATCTGCGAGTAGTGCTCATGAACGCTCGGTAAAGGCTCAGCAACCTCCGATTCAAAGCAGATCATTGCCAGCAGATTGATGAAACCTTCGAGTTCATCAAGCCGGTAGTGATTGCGTTGGAACCTTACGCCGCCGCTGGGCAATTGCCAGCGATGCATGTCGCACACCGAATTCAGCAGTTTGACCGGCACCTTGAGGATGAACTTCTCACAGTCCTCTGAATAGGTCAGGTCAACCGGCTCATCCGGATTGATCAGCAGCAGTTCACCAGGCACAAAATGATGCTCGCGTTGGTATCCCCGCCATAGGCAGTTACCGCTGAGCAGTATCTGCAGGTGGTAGATACTTTCCAGCGCTGGCGAGGTCACTCGAACGCTCCCGCCATAACTGATCCGGCAAAGATCCAGGGTGGCGAACTTACGGTGATTGAGGCTTGCTTGAGGATGCGATGAAGTGGCTAGGCCAATGCAATGCTGGCCCACGTGCTTGTTCACATACTCGGAAACCGCGTAGGGATCAGCGTGCTGGAATACACTGCTGCGGTCACTCAGGAGGTGGCTTTCCATCATCAAGGCACTCTCTTCAAGAACCAAACGAAACACCAGCCGCTTCAGTAATATCGTTAATTGCGGTGGACTCTATGCCCTTACAACCGAATACAGTCCGGGCCGCACAAAGCAATTTGCTCCTGGTCCGAATCCTAGCCTTTTTTGTTGATTCGATACTGCCGAGGTTCAGCACATGGTAAATCAGCGTTTCGCAGCTTGAATACGTGAGACTGTTTTCACGCTATCTCAGCTGCGACCGGAATCTCACTTACTCCGGTCGCAGGCTTCTCTTCTTTGCTCATACAGGTCAGCAGTGCCTGGATAGCTATTTGACGGCATCACTGATGTGCCGACTGTTAACATCTTCCGGACTCTCGGATCCTGCCGAGTCTGCGGAACGCAGATGCGGACAACCGCCTTGCATCTGGCGAGCCTTCAGGGCTGAAAATGGGCAACCCTTCGTTTGAGCATTTCGGGTCTTCAGTCGGCGCTCCTCGAAGGTGTCTAGAGGATCCGGCAGGACCTTTTCACCGAACCAAAAGAACCAAGCGGTCAGCTTCCTAAGCACAGCAGTTCCTAAAGCTGACGGCCGCTTTATCGAAAAGGCTTTCAGCACGTGCTCTGGGTAAAGGGACGCGATCCACTTGTAGACCAAAGGATGCAGAATCTTCGGGAAGTAGCGATCGGCAAACTGACTCATGATAGCTTCAGCTGCAGGTGGCCCTATTTTGTGAGGTGGGACCTCTTCGGCCTCCCACTTGTCCATGAATTCCATGATGCCATCAAACGAATCGGGGAACCCGATTAGCTCTTCGCCTGTGCCTGCGTTACGAAATACTTTAGACATGTTTGTCCAGTAGTGAACCGCAGCCAATTTCTCTTTATCGGAAAAGCCAGGTAAACCTACTCGACGAAGAAGCCTATGCATACCCGCAGCTTCATAACACAAAGTATAAATATAGGTGTCATTGCGGCTAAAACTTTCTGAGAATTTTTTAGCGTAATGCTCATGAAGCTTATTAATGGACTCGACGTTCTTCAACGTTAGTTCATGTGATGATCCGTAGTTCCACCAAACCTGCATTTTCCAAGACGTATCGTCAGCCCTCGCGTCTCGGCGACTTAGAATCTTCCCTGAGCCTTCATCAAACAATGGCAGGGCATCGAGTTCACGCACAAAGAAGTGAGGAAACGTGACAGTGTAAATCAAGTTCATGATGAAATCGTTGGGCCGATAGGCGGATGACAGCTTCCAGATCTCATCAAAGTCGGTGGTAGGATCAAGGCTATTGATGCGCTTAGCAATCCACTTTCTAGGCATGTTCAAGACCTCATCTTGTTATTGTGTTGATGTTTTAAGTGACTCCCAGTAGATGCTATGCCTCTCAGACCTACGTGTCATTAGACGCCGAATACAAATTTTTCCGAAAATATCGTACCAAGGCACAGGAGATGCTAGGAAGGATTAGTCGCGCGGTTTGAGGTCAAGCAATGTCAGTGCGCAGCTCAATGAAAAATCAAATTCCTTTATCGGTTTGCCCAGGATATCTTCAACAGCTTGCAGTCGATACACAACCGTATTTCGATGAATGCCTAGACTCTCCGCAGCATGCAGTAAGCTATTTCCTGAAAGCAGATAACTCTTGAGAGTTTCTCTATAACTCTCGATTTTTTGGTCAGTGCTTGCCAATTCTCCCAGCGTAGATTTTACAAACCAGTCTGTAAGCTCTTTATTCCTGATGAAAATCGCCGTAGCAGCGTGCGTAGGCCATTGTAATACCCTGCCGACTGAGTACTGCTTTCCTACCTCCAACAATGCACGAGCTTGTACGTGAGATCGCCTGAAGCCCTCGATGCCCCTGACGGTCTCCCCTAAGCAATAAATCCCGATCTCAGCGGACTTTAAAGAAGTAGTCAAATTTGAAATTTGCTTTTTTAGTGGCGGAGTACCGGTTGCAATCCAAAGCCATGCTCCATCTGCCTGAGGCAAGTGAACCAAGCTAGAATTTGAAATAAGCTCACCGATGGCTCTCTGGGTATATTTATTAGCTTTAGAAGCAGCACGAGCTGAAGAGATTATGATGGCAGTGTAAAACTTATCAGGATCCACCCCTAGATTACTCTTAAAAGCCTCGACCACTTCTGACCCCATAGACGAACCGCCTTCTATAAGCTCTTCCACTAGTCTTCGCTTCGAAACAAGAGACTCTTCCAGCAATAACTCTTTTTCGGCTAGGCAACCCTCAAAGAAATCTTTAACTGCATCATCAAATACCAGCGCCAACATCATAACCAACTGCGAGATATTCTGGCGCTCAATGGATATATCTAAGGAGTCCAAAATCTCCTTAGTCCAGAGCCCCTGCGTCTCTCTTATGCCTTGAACAATGCTTTCAAAATATACATCCATGCGCACTGCCTTATATGCCATCGCACGCATAGATTCAGACAACCCGACATCAGCATCGTGACCCGACATCCTGACGAGCAGTTGCAACATCAGAAGCTCAAGACTCTTAAGAACCTCCATGTCAGGGAAGCTATCAAGGTATGAAAACTTTGATTTAGCCACAGCCAGTGAGCGCTGAGACAACTCTAGCCCCCATGCAACTTCTTTCTCACCAACCTTGGAAATAGCAAGTTCCAGAACTACCGGCGCAACAAGAGCTTGGCTTAACACCTGATCTGCCCTGCACGATGGTAGAAAATAAGCGAAGACAGATTTCAAGTTTTCCATGTAATCCCCGATCAATCGAGAGCCAAACACTGCAGGTTTCGATTTCATAGTCATCAGGAATAGTGTAGCAGCTTGGAGCGTAGACATGCCGAAGCTCATGCAGCTGAGCTTTCGGCGCCGTAAAAGTCAAAAGCAATCGAATGCTCTGGCATTCGATTACCTTGTTTATGCCTGCGCTTTCACTTGTTGGCGACCCGCCTATCCAAGCTAGAACATATGCAACCAGCGCAAGGTTATAGAGTTCTCTACCTTAAACCTATTTTCCACGCTTGACTCGCGATAGGCTGTAACAAAGAACTTATCTTTATCAAGGTCAACCACTAGACCAGGACCAAAACCGAGCGTTTTTTCTTTGGAGTCTGAAATACTATGCCCGTTTATCTGGTGGTCTGTAATTTGCTTCAGGTAATAACCGCTGACACCGACGGTGAGATAATCATTAACTTTGTAACCAACATTATAGTTAATCGATGCACTCTGTCCGGCTTGCGTATCATCAACACCCTCGTCGAGAGGGAGACTGCTCGCTGGGTCATTGTTCTTGAAATTGTAGTAATACTGAGGCCGGAGACTAATCGACCACTTGGGGCTGAGCAGAAATGTCATCGCCCAGTATGTGTGAATGGACCAGAAATTGTTGCCAATATTAAAGTCTTTATCGTTGTCGTATTTTCCAACTGGCATTGTCACGCCGGCATTCAGTCGCGAAACAAAGAACGGATTCCCATTTATTGTAACTGGGTCATACTGAACGAACAGCGATACCGTTGGATCGCCCAACCCAAATCCATTATCCTTGAGTTTTACCCCTGGAAATGGTGGCGCATTCTGAAAGCTTGCATCCAACGAAGCCATCGGCACGATCACATCAACGCCAGGGTGACCACCCAAGATCTTTTGGTCTGTTTTAAACAGATAACTGTACTGACTGATAACGGAATAGACATCCATTTTGGGGTCATTAAAAATTGGAATGTCTTTTCCATCACCATCTTTTATGCCTTTATTGTGAGCATATGAAATATACGTCTGCCAGGCACTGTCTCCCGGTTGTCCCCCAAAGCCGTCATAGAAGCTTGTTGCTCCTAAATTCAAACCAGTAGGAAGCGTAACAGTGGGCTGGACAGCGAGCGCCTTGCTTACATCAAAGGCAACAAGTCCAGTCGCAGCTATCGCTGCAAGTGCATAACTACGCATAACTTTAGCCATCATCACGAACCGCCTTATTTTTATTTGAACGGAATTAAGTGCGAGCAGATTAATTGAAATTCTGCCTCAAGCAACCTGTCGAATTATTTGAAATAAATTTCACTTGCCAATCTAGCGAACTCTCGCTGGGTCTAACCTCTTGATACCGAAAAAGCGGAGCCGCCGCTCCCCGCTTTCTCAGAAAAATCTTCTCAGAACGGATAGTTGTGACCTGCTTGCTGCCAAGTTACCCAGTGAGCTCTGGTGAACTCGTCGATGGCATAGCTTCCGTTGAATCGACCTAGGCCAGAGTTTTTCTCCCCTCCAAAGGGCGCGTTGGGCTGGTCATCGATGGTGATGTCGTTTATATGCGTAATGCCTGCAACGATACCGCTTGCGAAGCGCAAGCCGCGATCCATGTCTCGCGTAAACACAGCGCTCGAAAGCCCAAACTCGCTGGAGTTAGAGAGCTCCAAAGCATGCTCTTCGTTTTGAGAAATGACCAAAGGCATGATCGGCCCGAATGTTTCGTCGTATGCCAGCTCGTGATGTGGTGCTACCCGTCCATAAACATGTGGTGGAAGAACCAAGCCTGATGCAACTCCGCTATGGAGGCACTCAAGACCATCGCGGTTTGCTCGGGTGATTTTGTTGAGCAAACCAGTCAGTTGGCTCTGGCTCACAACTGGTCCGATCACCGTTTCAGCCAGGTTAGGGTCACCCACAGAAAGCTTCTGAACTCGCTCCACTACGAGGGCGGCAAAGTCGTTATAGATCTTTTGATCAACGATGACCCGATTGACACTCATGCAGACTTGGCCCTGATGCAGGAAGCGACCCACCACTGCCGCATGGGCTGCGGCCTCGATGTCGGCGTCGTCCAATACGACCAGTGGAGCGTTACCACCAAGTTCGAGGGCTACGCGCTTGATGTATTTTCCGCCGACAGCAATGCGCCCCACACTGCGGCCGATGTCTGTCGATCCTGTAAACGAAATCAAGCTTGGAACGGAGTGTTCTACGAAGGCATCACCGATTTCGGAACCGGCGCCAACAATCACGTTTACCACCCCTGGCGGGAAGCCAGCTTCCTCGAACAGATGAGCTATCAAAAGGCCACCAGTGATAGCCGTATCGCTAGCTGGCTTCAAGACTACGGTATTGCCTAATGCGACCGCTGGCACGACTGAGCGCATGCTGAGATAGAGCGGGAAATTCCAGGGGCTGATGACGCCTATGACTCCGAGCGGCTCACGAAATACGAAGCTTTGCTTCCCCGGTTTATAGCTGGTAAGGACTTTACCTTCCACCTGGTACGGGAGAGTGGCGCTTTCACGAACCATGCTAATCGTATGGAAACACTCAAAGGTTGCTTTTCCACGGGTACTGCCTGACTCGCGAATAAGCCAGTCAATAATTTCATCGCTACGGGACTCCATGACCGAAGCCAAAGCATTCACCAGCGCAACACGCTC
>Ga0115550_1002502_pt1 | contig 12523 bp, 11 predicted proteins | sample COGITO_mtgs_1005_FD_87177 | JGI IMG/M metagenome (GOLD analysis project Ga0115550, IMG submission 87177) | Pelagic marine microbial communities from North Sea - COGITO_mtgs_100511 | ecosystem: Environmental > Aquatic > Marine > Epipelagic | place: Germany:Helgoland, sampling site Kabeltonne... | reverse complement strand
TAAAAAAAAGAACACCAAGGCCATCAAAAACAAAATGCCTCCACCACGAATGGTTGGCGTGTCGTGGGAACTCCGCGCGTTGGGCTTGTCTGTAATGTTGTATCTTTTTGCTAGTTTTAGGTAGAAAATAGACATTCCTATTAAAAGGAGTGTTGCGATGAGGTATGTAGTCATTTTTATCTTTTTCTTTTTTTATTCTTCAAGTCTTTGGAAACTGAGGAGACATGGTTCTTTGACGTTGTATTTCTATCACTCCTCTAAATGAATGCTGTTCTCTGATTTTCGAATTCAAATATTTTTTCCAAACGACCCTATTGTTTTTCGAAGGCCTTCTCTTGCTGTAAATGGCAATTCTTTCCCCATCACTTTTACTATTTTTCGATTTGAAACTACATAGTTCTCCGTCAACTTTTGCAAGCGTTCTGAATTGACAGGCAAGGGAAACAGATCTCCTATTTTTGAGATCCCTCTCACGAGAAGTTTAGGTGTTTTAAAGATTTTTGCTGGTTTTTGAAGCACTTCACCCATGGTTTTTACCAATTCGCTGGTGGACAAAGCCTGGTCGTCTGATATGTTGTAAACCCCTGAAGGAATCTTCTTGTTTTCAATCAATTCTTTGATGACAAAACATAAATTGTCTATGGACACAAAAGAACGTTTGTTTTCAAAACTACCAAATGGATAAGGGATTCCTTTTTTAACAAAATGGTATAATAAATTTAAATTCCCTTTATTCCCTGGCCCGTGAATCATGCAGGGTCTTAAGATATATACTCTTTTTCCTTTTGATGGTTCTTGAGACAGGAGGTATTTCTCGGCAGCGAGTTTAGATTTCCCATATGCTGTTTTGGGAATGGGTTGAGTTTCTTCTGTCAATATATCCTCGACAGTGTCTGCCACCGCTTTTACAGAACTCATGTAGACAAACACTTCACAATTACTTTCTAAAAACTGTTTGAAGACTTTTTTGGTGAGTTCGGTGTTGGCTTCAAAATAGTCCTTTTCTTCAGTTGTTTTTTTCAAATCATGAGCTTTTCCAGCTAGATGGATAAAAGCCGTTGTTTGATTCCAGAACTCAGGAGTTAGAGCACGATAGCTCTTAACGGATTCACCATCTGCTTTTCTAGAGATGCCGATGAGATTGTATAAAGAAGATATCTCTGTATATTTTTTTAGGTTTTGACCTACGAAACCAGTAATACCCGTAACTAATAATTTTTCCATCAATAACTTTTAATTATAGATTCAGCCATCAGAGCATTGATGGATCTTCTCGAGAACTTATTCACAAAATCTTTTCTAATCCCTTTTGAATATGAATAATCCTCTAATTGACTTATACATTCTTTTACATCTCCAGGATCAAATAATATCGTATTTGACATGTGTTTTATTAAAAACTCTGCTGCATATCCTCCAACTCCAGCGATAATAGGTTTGTCAAAAGCGCCATACTCAAAAAGTTTAGAAGGCAAAACTCTTTCAAAAGCTTTGTATTTATTTAAATGCAAAAATAAATAATCTGCCTTTTGATATTCTTCAATTAACAACTCTCTGTTAATTGGATTTCTGATTTCTATATTCTCAACTGCTTTTCCTTCAATTTCAGTTACTAATTTTTGTTTTGCACCACCATCACCATAAATGACAAATTTTAATGTATTTTGGAAAGCTTTTGCAACATCTGGAAGAATAATATGCAACCCTTGTCCTTCTCCAATATTCCCTGCATAAACAATCGTTTTAATTTTATCCGTTCGAGAGGCCACTTCTGATTTAGACTCTAAAAAAACGTCATCAATACCATTTGTAAAATAAGAATAGGTAGCTTGTTTATATTTTGAAAAGTAACTTTCAAAACCTTTGGAAACTAAATTGATATGAGTTGCTTTTTTAAACGTATATCTTTCAATAGGTCTTAAAAAAAAATCCAGACTCATTTTAACAAATGTGTTTTTAAATATTTCAACGATACTTTCTCTAAAAATATCACGAATATCTAAATACAATTTAGCTTCGTGGTTTCTTGCTAATTTAGCACCTAAAAATGCGGTAAATAATCTAGAAGAAGAGGCATATACTAAATCATAATTGCCTTTATATGCAATTTTTAAAGCTTCCGTATAAAATACTTTGAATGATTTTATCTGACCAAGAAGTCCACTATTATGATCTGGAATTCGAATTCTATTTATAGTAACATTCTCTCCTCTTTTTTCAACATTCTCTGCAGTTACTTTATAAGAATCATATCTATTTGGATGCGTGGTTATTACATCTATTTTGTCTGAACTCTCCTCCAATTTACAATTCAAAGCTTTCAATAATGAAGTGTTTCTAAAAGAGCCCGCACATAAATCTGGTTCAAAATAATAGGTTAAGAATAATACTTTCATAATTGTATTGTTGTCTCTAAAGTTGATTGAAATAAAACTTTCAATTTTATTCCTTCTTGGGTTTTATTAAAACCTGCTGCAAATCTATAATTAACTCTTTCAACTAAAACATTTCCCCCTGTAAAATTGAGTTCTATTTTTTTATCTCCAATACAAACCCTAGAATCTTCAATTGAAATATCATTAATTGTAGGATGCAAATGGAAATAGGCTATTTGCTGCTCCTTTGTTTTTTTTGAAAAACTATCTTTTATAAAAATCGTATTTGTATGCATATCAAACTTCCTTGTATGTTCAACACCTAAATTCTTATAACCATTGTGTGTTGCTTCTAAACCATCTTCTTCACTTAAAGAAATAATTTTAGCTCTTTTTGCAACTCTAAAACCACCCCAAACCTGAGTTTGTTCGGTATTTCCAATCTTTACGGTATTGTGAGATGATGTACTTCTTTCAGACTGTCGCAATGCGTTTTTTTCATAAGTAGAAACTCCTGTGTCTACAACCACAGGTTGTTTATCAACGTATAATATAAAATTGAATGTATCTGAATGTGCATGAGCTGGTTGATAGGATGCTCCCACATGACCTATATCAACAAAAAGTTCAAATTTTTTATTTTTGAACATTCTATATCCTGAATCTGATAACTTTGTATCCTTTGGTTGTATCCTCAATCTTTCACCATAATATAATAATTCCTCGGTTGATGGAGCTATACCAAATGAGCTGTCATTTACCATAGGAATGTCTCCATTATCAAAAGTGACCTCTTTTAACCATGATGCCATTCTGGATGCAATACTTTCTAAAAACGATAACAAATCATCATTTTTCCAAAGATTTAATTTCAGTAATTGAATACAATCCAAAACTCTGAAAAGTATCGTTTGATGATACATTGGTGATAATTCAAAATGACCACCATCCTTTAACGTTTGCTCTATTAGTTCTGTTTTTAGAATTATAAGAGCTTGCTTGTACATAAGCTCATCTTTAAAATAATAAGCTCCAAACAAAAAAGAAAAACCATTTTCCAACAAATGGTTTCCTAGCAAATGGTATTCTGGATTGCAAAGAAGTATTTGGTAATGATTATATAAAGCTTGATCAATTTTGTGATCAGAAATCTTATTTTTAGCTAAAAACTTCACCCAGTTAATTCCTCTAAGTGAAATTGGATAAGAAGCTTTTCCAACTTTTAAAAGTGAATCTTTGGATATATAATCTTTTATCAATCTTATTCCATCTTTGACATCAATAGTCTGTTGGTTTAGAAAATCAAAATAATTGATGTTAAATGCCCACAGCATTCCTAATTCTTTACAATTCCAATCAATTTCTTGATTAAAATCTTTTTCAATATTTAAGAAATTAAATTTAGTTTTCTCGATAAAAGAATTAGGATTTAGCAATGTATCATTCCAATGCAATGCCTTCTTTCTCTCGAAATTTAATTCTTTCTTAAACGATTTTTTAAAAAAAAGATTCCGAACAAAGTAAAATAGCCTATAATATATTTGTATTGGCTTTAAATACTTTATGGTTTGGTATAAAATAAATATTTTCTTCAAATGCTATAAACTTTTAGTTTGACTACTCAAATTAGATTCAGCTACGTTGATTAAATCGTCGTGCATAATAAATAACTGTTTTCCATCTTCAATATTTGTTTTTGTGGTATAATTTTTCCTTGGAGATAATTGGTTACCACATCGATCATAAAAATGTACTTTTTCAGCTTTATCTAATTGTTTGAAAGATTCTATTTTCATCAAATATTTTATTTATAATTTAAAATCCATTTTGACAAATGAAGAAGTTGATATAGTTTATAAGTATTGTTTTTTTTATTTGAATAGTGTTCAGAAGCTATATTAAAAACAAAGGCCTTATTTAAATAATTAAAAATCCCGCTCTCCTCAAGTTCTTTCATGTATCTATCCAAACCAATATTCAAAATGTAATTATCTAATGGAGCGTTAAAACCAGCTTTCTTCCTAAGAACCATATTTTTGGGAATATCATTTAATAACATGTCTTTTAAAATCTTTTTTGACATTCTAAACTTCATTAGATATTTATCCTTTAAGTTCCATGTTTTTGTAAATAAATTTATTGTAGCCAAAGGCACACGCATTTCAATACTCGCTTGCATACTTGACTTGTCTGCTACCATAAAATTATGAGATAAAAAACCAAGAGAGTCTAACCCCATAGCCTTTTTTAGATTAGATGATTTTCCAAATAACTTAATATAATTATTTATTTTATTTTCAAATTGAAAAACACCCTTATCTGTTTTACAAAGATTTATTATTTCTTCTTTACTAAAATAACCTATCAATGAACTATATTTAAAGGGGAAACTTTTCTCATTGAAAAAAGTTTTGAAACGGTCTATCTTTTTTGAAAGACTGGGAACATTTTTTAATAAAGAAATAAAAGCAAGAAACAGTCGAAAAAACTTTTCATATCGAACTAATAAATACCTATCGTATCCCGCAAAAACCTCATCTGCACCCATGCCACTTTGCATGACTATTAATCCTTTATCCCTGGCTGCCATTGATAATAAATACGAACTTATAAAAGTATAATCGTTATTCATTTCCTCATTCTTTATAGCAACTTGATTTACACTTTCTATAAATTCATCGTTAGATTTGATGTGCTTATCTAAATCAACATCCATTAAGTCTACATTATAAATCTTTGCTATTTGATTAGCATAATAATAATCACTGGAGACCCCTGAAGCCTGATAGCGAGATTCGTTAGATTTCACAGTCAAATTTTGGATTGAATTTTTTGTTTTAGATAAAATTACAGAAGAGTCAACTCCACCACTAAAAAATAAACCTACAGGAACATCTGCAACCATATGACTATCTATTTCACTAAAAATCGTAGATTTTAAATCATCTACAGATGTTTTTAAATTTTTATTATAAATATCAACATATTTTTCTTCAGAGAACTCTAATGTAGACGTATTTACTTTTATAATGTGTCCTGGTTTAACTTTAACTATATTTTTAAATCCCGTCTCTGGTTCATAAATAAATGTAGTTAATAGATATTCAGCGATTAAATCAATATCTATTTTTTTTAGTTCAGGCGCCATAGCGAAAATTGCCTTAATCTCTGATGCAAAAAACAAATTATTTTTATCTAGATTATAATAAAGAGGTTTGATCCCTAAAGGATCTCTAACCATAGTTAGTATTTTACTATTTAAATTGTAAAAGGTAAAAGCAAACATACCTTCTATATCCTTAAGGCCTGCCTCGCCTTTATTAATAAACCAATTAAGCAACACTTCTGTATCTCCATCGGTATTAAATTTTACGCCTTCACTCTTAAGAATAGCACGCAGCTTTTTAAAATTATAAATCTCACCATTAAATGCAATCATATAATTTTTGCATTTTGAATAAAATGGTTGGTTTGACTTAGGATTCAAATCAATAATAGAGAGCCGTTTATGCCCTATTGCAATATTATAATCACCTTCAATAAACTCTTCACACCCCCACGCATCAGGGCCTCTATGGTGAATTTGATCTAGAGCTAAATGAATATCTTTTTTGTCTTTACTAATGTAACCAGAAATACCGCACATATATATTTCTATTTAATAGGTAATAATTCAAAGAATTTTTTCTCATTCCAATATTTTGAGTCAAATTTTCTAGTAAAATCCACAGAATTATTTCCAAAATCGTTAACTTTATTTTTATCATTTATGAACTGATTAATTGCAGTTGTTAAAGATTTTTTATCATTAACTTCAACTAAATATCCATTAAAATCATTAATCACTAATTCATTTAAGTACCTCCAATTTGAAGAAATTATAGGTAATCCTGCTTGCATAGCTTCAATCATAGCACCGGGATAACCCTCACCTTTCCAAAATGTTGGAAAAACAAAAACATGGTGATTTTCAAGAATTATAGGAATTTCTTTTGGTGACATTTCTCCTTTATAAATGATCCCTTTGGAAGACTCTATTAGTTCTAAAATTTCTTGATCTACGCAACATCCAATTAAAGTTAATGAAATATCATAATCTGACTTCAATTCATTAAACACAGAAATCAATAGTTTTATTCCTTTTTCTTCTTTTAGATGTCCAACATAAATTAATTTTAAAGTTTTAATCTCTCTTTTTAGAAATTCATATTTCTTATTAATTGGCCTGGAGGTTGGAAACCAACTTATTTTAGATTTTTCAGGAAAAGTATTACTCCAGAAATCAATAAGACCTTTGGTTTGAAGTAATACAGAATCTGCATGATTAATAATACTTACTAAAAGCTTATTCAAGCTATTTTCCAAAACAAACAAATCTAAATCACTACCAAAAAAACGAAACTGTAGTTTTTTATTTAACAGCTTAGAAAATGGAACTAAAAATAAACCCCATAAAGCGATTCGTTTTGGATTAGCATGTATCGAAATTACATCATACTTTAGACAATAAAACATTAGCTTAAACAAATCAATAAATTGCATCATTACGTTTGTGTTTGATTTAAAATCAAAAATATCGCAATCATGATGTTTATTTGCTTCTGCAGCTTTAGCGAGAAAATTAAAAGACACTGTTGCACCACCTAAAGGAGGAGGTAATGTTCCTGATACTAAAATTCTTTTACTACGTTTAATTTTAGACATAATCAGATTTTTTAATACCTGATTTAATAATTTTACCCGGAACACCAACTACCAATGAGCCAGATGGTATATCATCAACCACTACACAATTTGCACCTATAACAACATTGTCACCAATCTTTATAGGCCCCAAAACAACAGCTCCTGCGCCAATATAAACATGATTCCCTAAAGTTGGACCGCCAGATTTTTTTGATGTACCACCAAGAGTTACATTTTGATTTAAATGACAATCATTACCAATTATTGTCTTAGAATGAAGCACAACACCGAGCCCTCCATAGCCCAAAACAAATTTTTTACCAATTTTAACTTCATATGGCAAATAACAACTAAAAATAAGTCTTATTACATAAGTTAATATTTTTGCAAAGGGCGGGAAATAACCTAATTTATAGGATAATTTCTGTAAATAAACGGGATTCATTTCATAAGTTTAGTATAGTTATTTATCATCTTCTTGTAATCAAAAAAATATCTTGCACTTTTTTTATTTTGATCAGATATTTCTTGGAGCCTTTTGTTACTAAGGCTTGCAAAAATTTGTATTTTATTTGTAATGTCAACAATGTTATGTGGGTCGAAAATCAATTCGTTTTGATGCTTTAAATAGATTAAATTATCACTCACATCACTAGCCAGAACTGGTAATCCACAATACATGGCATCAATAATAGCGTTAGGACAACCTTCATAAAATGAAGGCAATATTAAGGCGTCATATTTTATTAACTCTTTATAAATATCTTTAGTACTTGGTTTAAAATGAAAATTTCTAATTGAGTTTTCATTTATAAATCGTGAACAATTTTCATAAATAGAAAATTCCTTAAAAATTTCTCCGTGCCAATACACATGTACATCTGGTAAATCTTTAATTGCTTTTAAAAGACCAAGCGGATTTTTCTGGCTTACAAACCTAGCTGGAACAATTAATTTAATTACCCCATTTTTGTTTTGATTAACAGAAGAAAAATATTTATGGTTAAACTTTGTGCCGTTTGGTATAAACTTCAACTTACTATTAGCATAATATATAGACAATAATTTTCTTTGAGCATCTGAATTGCAAACTATGCTATTTGCAAAAAAATGACTAATCCTTAGAAATAAACCTTTAATGCCTAATGGCTTAATATCTAAGTTACGTTCACCAACAATTAAATTGATTTTTCTCCAGAAAAAGAATAACTTATAAAGAGCAGCATAATTGTTCGGGCCATGAAGAAAAGATATTATCACATCTGGCTCTTCTTTGGCGAAGAAACATATAATTTCAAAAACTGATTTTAATTTATTTTTAAATATAATTTTATTTCTCTTAACCGCTGGATCAATTTCCTGGGCAAAAAAATCAATATCGTAGTATTGTAATGTTTGGACTTCACCAATACCTAATAAGTGAAGGCCATTAACCAACATTACCATTTGCTTTTGAGCACCACCGCTTGTAAAAGAATCAATAAAACAAACTATTTTTTTTTTGGCTTTAGACATACTTTAATTTTCATTATAATTAAGAACATATAATGTGCAAATGACATATTGGATGGTTTTATTTAGATAAGTAACAGCTGCTAGGTCAATCATTAAAAAACTCATAATTGAAAAAATTGTAATTAGTTTTACTGCACCTATATTATGAATTAAACTTTGTTTGTATAATTTAAAATACATCAAGTAATAAATGATAAAAATTATTAAACCACCATTATACAAAAGTTCAAGAAAATTATTATGTGAATATTCGCCATATTTAGCTTTAAAGCTTCTAAAACCGTGACCAATTAAAGGGCTATCAAAAAAACCAGTTAACCCCTCTTTAATATAAAACAAGCGTTCTTGTGTACTTCCATCTTCTACGCTACCAGTCCTTGTATCGTTTATAAATTTATCTACACGAGCAAAAGAAAAATCAAAAACTTTGTCTATTAGTGTTAAATCTATATACTGAACACTAATAACAAAAACCAATAATACTAACAATACATTTTTAAAGCTTGATTTTTTGAGTTTAAACACTTTGTAAATAAAAAATAGAGACAATAAAAGTATCCCTTTTTTTGAGGCTGTTACAACCACTAAAACAAATGAAAAAATCATTATTAAAATTAATAATAATTTTAATAACTTACTGTTTAGCCTGTACTTAAGCAAAAAATAATCTGCAAAAAAAAGAGCAAATGAAAATGAAATTGCACCTATATTAGGATTATTAAATGTTCCATAAAATCTTAAGTCCCAATATTCCAATTCAAAAAATAAATTCTGAGGAATTATGTCGATAAGAATCAGAAAATTGAAAACAGTGATAGCCCAAAAGGCAATCATAACAGGCAAAATAGTTTTGTGTTTTATTAAAATGTTATGAATACATATTAAGAAAATTAGTGTAAGAATTAATATCTTGTAATGGTTAAGTTCAATGAATGATTGTGCATCAGACCAGATGTAACTGACAAGAAAATAGATTAAAAGAAAAAATATTGTCTTAATTTGATGACTGAAATCTATTCTCCGACCATAAATCGTTAAAATAAAAGAGGGTACTACAAATAAACTTAAAATATTTGCATATATAACGTTACTTTCTCCTAGAAACAACATCTGAGAAAATAATGCTAAAAAAACGCTAAATAAGCAAAAAAATCTTTTCAATTATTTATTTTTTATTAATGTTAGATCAACCAAATCTCCCAGTTCAAAATCATATTTTGCAGGTTCAATAGGCCTGTTACCACTATCCTGATGAAAAGTTATTTCACCAAAATAGATTTTACCTTTAATATAGTATAAGTCAACTCTAACGTATACAAAATCTTCAGATAATCTTTTAGCGATATCTAACATTTGTTCAAATTGTTTTGGCTTTTCTAAATCAAATGTGGCGGGATCTGTTTCTTTACCTTTGAATACAGCGGTCCATTTGAAGGGAGCCCTTTTCCAATTCGCATCATACCAATTCCTGTAATGAGTTTCGGATCCTCTACCAATATCAACTTGAATATACTTTACTTCACCATGAAAACAATGAAATTTATAATCAAAAGGTAATTTATTATTGTGGTCTAGCATTAATTTTTCAGCAACAACTTTAGGTGGAATATTTTTATATTGCCATTCTTTACGTGATTTATAAATATTCTCTTTCAACCATTTACAATAATTGTCTCTAATTAGCTCCCAATCAAGCAGTGATTTGTCTTTAACAATCACATTATGTCCGCTTGTATGGTTCGTTTTCAATATGAATGGTTGATCTGGAAGATTTTCTGCTTTAAGATCTCGGTAATCTGAGGTATGAAATAACAATGGAATTAAAATATCTTCATTACCTAATTTTTCTTTCACATAATTTCTTACTGCATACTTATCCGCACAGATAGTGTGCAGTGGTGTTCTATCGTGTAATTTTAACCACTGTATTTTTTCGTTTAGCGATCTAGGATTATCAAGATTCAATTTATAAGGAAACTGCATATTAAATCTGTGATAAGCGTAAGCTTTATCAGATAAATTTTTCTTGTAGGTTAGATAAAATGCTATAACATTTTTATGAATTAACTTTCCTACAAAAGAATTTTTTATGTTTCTTCTATAAAAATTATATAATTTTTTCATTAAGATTTTTGTTTAATACATAATATGATATTATGATTAGAGAAAAGTTCAATAATAAGCCTATTAGCGAATAAAACTTAATAACGTCTAATAAAATCAAGCCATTAGACAATGTTATTAGTAAAACTAAATATCTTGAAATTATCAATACAATTTCATAAAACAAAAAGATGTTTTGTTTTTTTAAAATTATTAAAATAGACTGCGAAGGAGTATTACAAAAACTCATGCCAATCCATAAAAACATCCAACGTGCAAGCTCTCCTGCATCCAACCATTTTGGACCAAATAAAAACTTAAAAATATCTGGTCCAAACATAAAAATTACAACAACTGGTAATAAAATAATTCCAAATAACCCTAATGTTGTTTTTAAATATTCTTTTCTAAGTTGTGTTAAATTACTTTTTAAATCGCTAGCACATTTGTAAAATACTTGACGAATTGATTTGCCTATAACTGTAGATGGCAATTGTAAAATTCTCACTGTAAAAAAATACAAACCAACTGTTGTAGCATCAAAATAATAACCTAACATTAATACAGGCAAACCTTGAGAAACCGCATTCAACAAATTTTGTGGTGCAGTATAGGCTGGAAAACGGTAATATTTTTTAGCCAATAATTTTAAATGGGCTAATCTAAAAGACAGTAAGTCATTTTTTTTCCATTCAGGAATAATCAGAATAAGTAAGCCCAATAACCATCCAAAGGTAAAACCCAAAATTAAACCATAAGTACTAGAAATCAAAAAGAAGGCAATGAGCTGTAAAATGACAATCCCTAATTTTTGGACTACCGCATTTTTAGTTAATAATGCATAATTCTCAAATTTAGAATGCCATTGGTAATAAATATTTTGTAAGCCATACCCTAAAACTAATAACAATAATAAAACAATACTAGTTACTGTTATTTTATCTAATCCCACATAAGCTAACCACTTGGGATATATTAAAACAGAAATAGATATTAATACTGTGAACAATAATAACAACCAAACACTTAAAGTAAATACGCCTCTTGTTTCTATTCTACTGGAAGTTAATACAATGGCTATCTCGTATTTTAATGACCCAATAACAGATATTATAGCTGCTATTGTCAGCAAGCTTCCTAATAAACCAAAATCATTTGGGGTATAAAACCTCGATAAAATTGGTGTAGCTATAAGCCCTATAATTTGAGCAATAACAGTCCCTCCAGCTAAAAGAGATGTTTGCTTAACTAATTTATTATTTAATAAAGCTTTTATCATTTAAATTCCACAAAAATCCAACACTACTTGGTCTTTACTCAATTCTAGTTTTTTAAACTCATTATGAGCAACTAAATAGACAATAATATCTGCTTTTTCTGAAGCTGCCTTATAATCAGTTAATTTAAAAACATTATGCTCATTAATGTTTGGTTCTACGATAAAATACTCTCCATTGTTGTCATTTTGCATGATTTTTTGCGCAATGTATTTTGCGGGAGACTCTCTCAAATCGTCAATATTAGGTTTGAATGCCAAACCCATTAAAGCTATGCTTGGCTTACGACCGTATTTTAATTCAAATTGTAATTTTTCCGTTTGTACTTTTTCTGCACACCAAAACGATTTATAATTATTAACCTCTCTAGCTGTTCCAATTATTTTAGACTCCATTGGGTAATCAGAAACAATAAAATAAGGATCTACTGCAATACAGTGGCCACCAACGCCACAACCGGGTTGTAATATATTAACACGTGGGTGCTTGTTTGCTAAAGCAATCAATTCCCAAACATTGATATCTGCTTTGTCACAAATTAAGGACAATTCATTTGCAAAGGCAATC
>Ga0115550_1002495_pt1 | contig 12550 bp, 10 predicted proteins | sample COGITO_mtgs_1005_FD_87177 | JGI IMG/M metagenome (GOLD analysis project Ga0115550, IMG submission 87177) | Pelagic marine microbial communities from North Sea - COGITO_mtgs_100511 | ecosystem: Environmental > Aquatic > Marine > Epipelagic | place: Germany:Helgoland, sampling site Kabeltonne... | reverse complement strand
ATCAGTTGTCATGACCAAAAAATCAGACCAACAGACATCCCAATCTTCAGACCAGTCGCTGGGCGTCTGGTCGCATCTGCCGCGTAGCTTTCATCCTTATATTTTCATTGCGCGTCTCGATAGGCCGATTGGCTGGTGGCTTCTCATCCTACCTGGCTGGTGGATAGCAGCTGCCCTATCTGAGACCCTGATATCAGCGCTCTGGCTGATGGGGCTCTTTACTCTTGGCGGCATCACCATGCGGGGGGCCGGCTGTGTCGTGAATGACCTGTGGGACAGACGGATTGATGCGCAAGTTGCCCGCACCGCATCCCGCCCCCTAGCATCCGGCGCTATCACCCCTTTTAAGGCTCTGATTTTCCTTGGATTTTTATCAGCCATAGGCCTTCTTGTCTTAGTGTCTCTGCCGCAACGAAGCTGGCTTGTCGCGATTGCCTCATTCCCGCTAATTATCTGCTACCCGCTTGCCAAGAGGGTAACGGGCTGGCCGCAACTCGTGCTGGGGCTAACATTCAGTTGGGCTGTACCGGTCGCAGCATCGGTTATTTCGGCGGCGTGGCTTACGATGCCGCTTGTCGCTGTGTATCTGGGCACTGTTATGTGGATTACCGGATATGATACAATCTATGCGGTTCAGGACCAAGAAGATGATAAAAGAGCCGGCATCAAATCATCAGCGCTTAGTCTTGGCCGTTATTTGCGTGAAGGTGTTTTCTGTTTTTATACAGCCGCACTTTTATTCTGGAGTTATGGTTTTTTCATGATGCTTGGCCCCGGCCTCTGGCTTGCTGGGCTGGGCGGAGCAGCAGCCCATCTTTACTGGCAAATCAGCCAGCTGAAGGGGATGTCAGCAATAACAGCGCGCCGCTTATTTGTCTCGAACCGCACGGCTGGCCTTATTCTGACAGCTGGCTTGATGCTATCATTTCTGCCGCAATAGGTATTTTAGCAGGCTTAGATATCTACTATCTGCCATAATGTATTATCCGGCAGAATCGCAGCCGAGCGGGCAGCCTGTTCTGCGCGCCGATGAACCTCTTTATCACTATGGATAAGCTGCACCCACTCGTGAAGGTCTATCCCATCAAAGCCTGTCAGAGCGGCAAGCGCTAACTGCATTTCTGCCTGATTTCGTTCAGCAAATACACGGCCCTTTGCTGGAATGCGGCTGAGCGCGAAAGGGCTTCCAGATTGCTGGAATGCGCCAATACAGCTTGCATACCCAAATAGCCGCTCAAGCCTCACATCGCGCATCGTTGTGACAGCTGATATGTCCCATTCAACAAAATCATACGCAATACCAACTGATTCCGTGGCATGCATTTCGTGCAGCTGATCTTTTGTTAACCATGCAATATTCAAGCTGATAACACTGCCCTTGCTGGGATAGGGCGCACATGGCACAGCGCCATAACCAGATAATCCGGCAACATGGACCACATCACAGCCCGTCACCACAGCTTCAGTGACAGGGACTTCTGCTGTTCTGCCAAATTTCTTCATCAGCTGAACCGGTGCACGGTTGGAGCCAACAGACAAGATAGCCGTTCGGGAGGAAAAATCATATTGCTCTGGCAAAGGCAGACACTGCCCGTCCTTGACAAGATAGTCGCCCGAAGGAGCCTCATAGGGATAATTAAGGGCCCGTTCCTGCATCGTCATTGTTGGAATTCTCATTGCCTGTATCCAGTATCTACAACACCAAAACCACGTGCTGAAAACAGCCTCTTATTATGACAGGTTCAATCCCTCTAAAGGATTAAGGCCCAACATCAGGTTCATATTCTGAACAGCAGCGCCTGCCGCCCCCTTACCAAGATTATCAAGCCGCGCTGTTAGCACAAACTGGGATGATGCTTCATCTGCAAACACAAAAAGCTCCATCCTGTCGCTTGTCGCAAGCTTATCGGCAGCCAGGAAGCCTGCTTCTGTCAGAGGCGCATCAGGGGCAACAGAGATAAGATGGGAGGCGGCGTAGCGTTGCTGCAGGATGTCTGTTAGCCCCGCAGCAGTCACTGATTTCTGCAAAGAAGAGGCGTGAATCGGCACAGAAACAAGCATCCCTTGGGGAAAATTGCCAACCGATGGCATAAAGATGGGCGGTATTGTCAGCCCGGCATGCTGTGTAATTTCTGGTAAATGCTTATGCTGTAAGGTTAAGCCGTACGTCCCATAAGGCGGCGCACCGTTGGAATCTTCATAAGCAGCGATCAGAGCGTTTCCGCCGCCAGAATAACCACTCACCGAGGGGATTGTCAGCGCTGTTTCAGGCGCAATAATGCCGGCATCAACAAGCGGGCGGATAAGTGCAAGAAACCCTGTCGGATAGCATCCGGGGTTGCTAACGCGCGCAGCATTACCGATTGCCTCAGCCTGATATTCTGCAAGCTCAGCAAAACCATATACCCAGTCTGGCGCCACGCGGTGCGCCGTTGACGCATCAATCAGACGTACAGTCGTGCCAGCCGTCATTTCAGCTGCCTGACGTGCTGCATCATCAGGCAGACATAAAATTGTGACATCAGCATCATGCATTGCTGTTTTACGGGCAGCATCATTTTTGCGCAGGTCGTCATCCAGAATAATGACGGATAGTTCAGGCCGCGCCAATAACCGGTCTTTTACCTGCAAGCCTGTTGTGCCAGCGCCGCCATCGATGAAGATAGAAAATTGGGTCATGTTTCTGGTGATAAACTGACAGATTATGAATTGCAAGCAGTTGCACTCAAGCACATACCGGTCTATTTGTTTTGTATGGAAAAAATGCATGAACAGATTGTAGACAAGATGCTTAGCGCTGCGAAGAAAGCAGGCGCCGATGGTACGGATATAACATTTATTTCTGGTGGCGGCACAGATGTGCAGATTCGGCTTGGCAAGGTTGAATCAGCAGAACGCGCTGAAGACTATCAGATGGGCCTTCGGGTATTCTGCGGCAAGCAGACTGCCACCATCTCAACCAGTCAGATTGATGATGATAATATCACAAAGCTCGCCGAACGCGCTGTTGCAATGGCAAAAGCTGCGCCTGAGGACCCCTATGCACGGCTTGCGACCGCCGATGAGCAGGCACGTGAACTGCCCGATATTGAGCTTTGCGACCACACAAACTTTTCAACAGACCAGCTAACAGACATGGCACGGTCTTGCGAAGACGCTGCCCTTAGCGTTTCCGGCATTACCAATTCAGACGGCGCCTCTGCAAGCCAGAACCTCACAGACATCCTGATTGCAACAAGTACTGGCTTTAACGCAAGCTATCAGCGCTCAAGCTTTGGGTTTTCAGCCGTTGTCATTGCCGAAAAAGACGGACAGATGGAACGCGACTATGATTATAGTAGCGCTGTATTTGCAAGCGACCTTGATATGCCAGAAGTGATTGGCAAAGAAGCTGCGCGGCGCACGCTTGCCCGCCTTGGAGCACGCAAACCGGTAACAGGCTCTTTTCCTATCCTTTATGATAAACGCGTATCACGCTCTCTTGCTGGACACTTTGCTAGCGCAACCAATGGCGCTGCCATTGCCAGAGGCACAAGCTTTCTGAAAGACAGTATGGGCGAGAAAATTGCGTCTGCTGCCATTACGATGATTGATGACCCGCTCCGCCCACGCGGTTTCGGGACCTGCCTTTTTGACGGTGAAACATTACCTGTCTCGCGTCAGACAATGATTGATAAAGGTGTGCTTCAGGGATGGTTCCTTGACCTTGCAACAGCCGCACAGCTTGGATTATCACCAACCGGACATGCGAGCCGGTCTCTATCAGGGCCGCCAAGCCCCTCACCTTCCAATCTGTTTATCGAGGATGGTGCTGCAACATTAGAAGAGCTGATAAAAGACATTGCAAATGGCTTTTATGTAACCGAATTAATGGGAAGCTCTGTTAGTCTTACGACAGGCGATTATAGCCGTGGCGCCGCCGGATTCTGGATTGAAAATGGCGAAATTACATGGCCTGCTGCCGAAGCAACAATAGCTGGCAACCTTAAAGACATGTTCATGTCGCTCACACCGGCAAATGATAGTGATAAGCGTCAATCACTGTCTGCACCATCATTGCGGGTAGATGCAATGATGGTTGCTGGTAGTTAATCAGCCGTTAAAAGGAACGTATCTTTTTATGCCGCCCTTACAATCAGCACCGGACCGCTTTGCGGGTAGTGAGCATAAAGGGGTTCGTCGCGGGGTTCGTGACTGGACAGAACTGATGCTGAAAGACCATGGGTTTCTGCGGCTCTACTGGTATAATTTACATTGTATTGACGAGATGATGTGGCGTAGCAATCAGCCGAGCCCGTCGCGTGTCAAACAGGCTGCCGAGCGCGGCATTAAGACGATAATCAATCTGCGCGGGCCACGTGATGATGGCGGCTGGCAACTTGAAGCAGAAGCGTGTGTTACCTATGGTGTGTCGCTGGTAGATTTTACCGCGCGCTCCAGAGCCGCTCCGACCAAAGAGATGATTTATGGCGCACGTGATTTGTTTGCAACTGTCACCGGTCCCAGCCTGATGCATTGCAAATCAGGCGCTGATAGAGCTGGCCTGATGTCGGCCCTTTACCTGCTCATTCACAAAGAGATGCCTGTTGCCGTCGCCCGCGAACAGCTTGCCTTTAAATATGGCCATGTAAAACAAGCTAAGACCGGGCTTTTAGATGCCTTTTTTGACGCCTATGAGCCGTTTGAAGCCAAAGGCATGCCCTTTTTCGACTGGCTAGACAATGTCTATGATCCCGATATTCTGCAAGATAGCTTTATGTCCAGAGGATGGGCAAACAGGCTTGTTGACGATATTCTGCGCCGCGAATAGGCCGCTGGATACCGGATTACACCAGTATTATGTCGAAATATTTTGCAACGCACATAAATGTGCATAATGCCCTTTTTGGGATATCAGCGATAAATGTGTACCGCGCTCTACAATCCGGCCATTATCCATCACGATAATATGGTCTGCATCGCGAATTGTAGATAGCCGGTGCGCAATCACGATGGTTGTGCGCCCTTCTGATAATCGCGAGAGCGCCGCTTGAATTTGTGTTTCGGCTTCTGCATCAAGCGCGCTTGTTGCTTCATCAAGCAAAAGCAGCGGCGCGTCTTTTAAGAGCGCACGGGCAATCGCAATACGCTGACGCTGGCCACCAGAAAGCCGATTTCCATTACTGCCAACACGCATCTCATATCCGCCCTCAAGCTGACGAATAAAACTATCTGCGGCGGCTATTTTTGCGGCCTGTTCAATGTCGGCCTGAGACGCATCCAGCCTGCCAAACCGGATATTATCTGCAATGCTCATATCAAACAAAATAGCGTCCTGACTAACAAGGCCGATATGCTGGCGCAGAGTTTTAAGGCTCACACCGGAGATATCTTGGCCATCAACCGTAATGCTGCCGCTATCAAGATCGTAGAATCGTGGCAGCAAAGAAATAATAGAACTTTTGCCTGCACCGCTTGCCCCGACTAGAGCAACGGTCTGTCCCGGCAAAACCTCAAAAGACACTTTATCAAGTACCGTCCCACCATCTCCATAGGAGAAGCTGACATCGTTAAACTGGACATGGCCTGTTACCGCTGAAAGAGCCGGCGCATTTAGTTTGTCAATAATCTGGTTTTCACGGTCAAGGAGCCCAAAAATACGCCCGCCAGCTGCCATGCCTTCCTGTGTAACAGCTGTTAGCGTGCCAAGCGCGCGCACAGGCTGAACAAGCATAAGCAATGCTGTGATAAACCCTGCAACATCACCAATCCCCATTTTACCGCTGGAAACCTGCCATGCTGCAACGCCAATGACGCCAGCAACCGCCACACCGCCAAGCGCTTCTAAAATAGGGTCGATACGGGCCCGCCCAGAAAATAGCCCAATCAGCTCTTTATACAGCGTTTCAAAGGCTGAATGTGTTCGCTCTTTTTCGGTATCTTCCAACTGATAGGCTTTTACCATCCGCACACCTTGCAAGGTCTCACCCAACAGCGATGTAACAGATTCCAGATGTTCCTGAAGCGCGCCGGAGGCTTTGCGCTGCCGCCGCCCAATTGAAATAATCGGCTTCATGGCAAGCGGATAAACAGCCAGCACCATCAAGGATAGCAGCCAGCTAAACCAAAACATCAGGCAGACCATCACAATAACAGTTAAGGCATCACGCACCAGATTATTGGCAAGCCTGATAATGGCTTCCCGCAGCAGGTTCAAATCATTCATGATACGCGAGATAAAAACACCTGCCGGCTCACCGGTCACAAAGGCAAGGTCTGCATCTACAAGATAGCGCACCATGGCTTTTTGAATATCGGTTGTCACCCGCAACGCCAGACTATTAACCGCCAGCACTTGGAAAAACATCGATACAGCTTTTAAGCAGGCAAGGCACATAATCATAGCAGGAATATAAAGCGCCGGCGAGATAGGAAGCCATGCCTCGCCACCTGACAAAGCATCAAACACATGCTGGATAACCGCAGGGTAGGCACCGCCTGTCGCCGCAACACCAACCATCAAACACAAAGCGCCAATAAGGCGCGATTTATAGGGCAGAACCCAGTCGCGCCATAATCGGTTATAGATTTGCTTATCATTCATGCCGTGCTCTTCCTTCGCGCACACTTTGCCTCGCTTGGCATTATTTTGCAAATATTTGGCATGCAGAAACACCGCGAACAAAATCGTGAATAAATCAGGCTGTTATCCTGCTCTGTTTGTAACATTTATCAAGATTTTGATAGCTTATCACCATATTCGTCTGTTTTCGTGCTAGCACCTTGGTAGCGGCTGGGCTAGATTGAGAGGCATCTGGATTTATCACTCGCCAGTTTTTATCAATCGCTAATTTTATGTGGGCATGATTATGGTGAAGGCGTTTGTCAGCTCAAAAGTTGGCAACATCATTATTGGAACCCTTATCTTTCTGCTCATGTTCATATGCGCAAAGCTGGTATTGTGGCGCCATGAAAACCGTCCTAATTTCGCACGGCTTCGTAGTGATGATAGCGCCGCGCCGCCGCCTATTCTGGTTTTCTGGCATGAACATCTATTTTGTTTTGGGATTGTGCTTCCAGCTGGATGTGCTGCGTTGCAATCGCCTCATGCTGATGGCCGGATTCTTGATATTCCAACCAGACTTTATGGGGTCTCGCCCGTCTGGGGCAGCTCAAACAGGCAGGCCTTATCAAGCCTGCGCGCGCTGGCTGGAGAAACTAAACGCGGCAAAATATGTGTTATTACGCCAGATGGCCCGCGTGGGCCTGCCCGCACCCTCTCGGCTGGGCCTGTAAGCCTCTCCCAGCTTACAGGCGCATCCATTATTCCTGTTGCCTGGTCAACGGGCCGCATGTGGCGCGCCCGTAGTTGGGACAGATTACGGGTTCCAAAACCATTTACCCGCGGTCTGATAAAATGGGGAGAGCCTATCATCCTTCCTCGGACCAAAGATAAACAGGAACTTGAAGCCCAGCGCCTGCTTGTTGAAACACGGTTATCTGCATTAACGAAAAAGTGCGATTCTGATATGGGGCATAGCAAGACGTGACGGTAACAGCCCAACAGCGCGCCCTGCGTTTTTATGCATTTTTATGGTATATCGCAGCCCCAGTAATACGCATTTTGCTATATGTGCGCTGTATGCGCGGCAAAGAAGAGCTATCACGCCTATCGGAGCGCACCGGACAGGGCTGGCAAAACCAGCGCCCAGATGGCCCGCTCATCTGGCTCCATGCTGTCTCAGTTGGTGAAAGCATTGCCGCCCGCACCCTTGCCGATGCTCTGTTGCAGCGCAGTCAAGACTGCACCATCCTCATCACAACTAACACTGTTACAGCAGCGGCTGAGATTGCGAAAGCGGCTCAAAAATGGCAGGGGCGATGCGCTCACAGCTACCAGCCGCTTGACCATAAAAAATGGGTAGACAGGTTCCTTACCTATTGGCGGCCTGACTGCGCGGTGTTTCTGGAATCAGATTTCTGGCCAATGCTGATTACACAAGCTCATGCATATAATATACCTGTTATCTTTGCATCAGCACAATTATCACCGCATTCACTCGCCAAATGGCAGCAACGCCCTGCCCTTGCTGCTGCTGTGTTTGGAAGCGCAGACCGGATTTATAGCGTTGATGATGAACAGACAGCAGCCTTTACCGCGCTGAGAGGCGGCACACCATCACCCTTCATCACAACACATGGCTCATTAAAAGTATCTGTTTCTGCTCTGGCGGCTGATGCTCATTATACCGCAATGTTGAGCAAAGCAGCAGCAGGCAGGCCTATCTTAGTATGTGCCTCAACTCATGACGGTGAAGAGCAGATGTTATTGCAAGCTGCCGCGCATTGTGCAGATGCCGGATATCCTGTCTTTACCATCATAGCGCCGCGCCACCCTATCCGGGCAGCAGCAGTATCAGCCCTCATGCCAACAGCAGGACGGCGCTCACAACAACAGCCCGCAACCCCTGCAGATGATAGCTATCTGAATGATACACTCGGTGAAATGGGGAGCCTGTTTAGCGTTGCAGATATTGTTTTCCTTGGCGGGTCTCTGGTACCTCTTGGCGGACATAACCCGCTGGAACCTGCTTTGTTTGGGGCGGCTCTGCTCACAGGACCCTTTATTGAGAAAAACAAACATGAATTTGAGGCGCTTCACACAAGAGGCGCTGTTACGATTTTATCCAACACGCCGGAAAAATCAGCTATGGTAGCGTTGCTGGCAGATAAAATTTTACACCTCGTAACGTCACGTCCTATCAGTCAGGCCCAGAAACAAAAAAGCCAGAAATATGCGCAAGATGCTTGTTCTCGCGCTGAACCCATTGCAGACTATATCTGCTCACAAATTCGTCAGGGTAATAATCAATAATATGTTGAAAACACCGTCATTCTGGGACCAGAAAAATGCGCTAGCGGCCATGCTGATCCCCGTATCCTGGATTTGGCGGTTGGGAACGTTTCTGCGGCAGAAAATGGCAACAGCCGGCACGGTATCCTTGCCTGTTATCTGTGTTGGTAATATCAGCATCGGAGGCACTGGCAAAACACCGCTCACAGCTAGTCTGTGTCAGTTGCTGAGGGCAAGAGGGTATAATCCGGCTGTCCTGACACGCGGATATGGTGGTTCTGAAAAAGGGCCTCTTATTGTTGATGCCAGCCTGCATGGCACAGATGATGTAGGCGATGAGCCTCTTATGCTGGCGCTGAATGAGCTTGTTATTGTTAGTCCTGACCGGCTGAAAGGCGCTTATTTTATCCAACGCTCAACCGAAGCTGATATTATCATCATGGATGATGGCATGCAAAATCCGTGGCTGGCAAAGGATATTGTCATCGGTGTTTTTGATGGTAGTGCTGGGTGCGGCAATGGCTGGATTTTACCAGCAGGCCCGTTACGCCAGAGCTTTTCATCCGGAGTTGCACAACTCTCTCTTGCCGTCATAAATGGTGAGGATGAGACAGGCCTTACCGCACGGCTTGCTGATAGCGTTCAGGTTATCACCGGCAGCCTTGTTCCCGACCCTGACAGTGCAGCAGACATTAAGGGAAAACGCTTTCTTGCCTTTGCCGGCATTGGTCGTCCGTCCCGCTTTTTCAAAACGGTTGCAGCCTGCGGCGCCGACCTTGTTCAAACGCTTGCTTTTGCTGATCATCACCCCTATAGCGATGCAGACTTAACACGGCTTCATCTGGATGCTGTTCAGAACGGCGCTGAGCTTGTCACGACACTGAAAGACTGGATGCGCCTGCCCCCTGAATGGCGCGACCGTGTAAGTGTTCTACAGGTAAGCATGTCGTTTGAGACAGAGGCCGAAGAGCTGGTCATGAATATGGTAGATGATATTGTTGCGATGAAGCGCTCTTTATAGCGCGTCGCTGTTAATCTGAGAGGAACATTCAGTGTCAATGTCCTATAGGGGTCCTGTCCTAACAGCCCTTTACCGCTTTATCATCTGGCCATGCGAAGCAGCCCTGCTCTTTCTTGCTGTTGGCATCTTGCGGTGCCTTCCGGCTTCGGTTGCTAGTGCCACTATGGGCCGGCTTTTTCAAAGTCTTGGGCCGCTCACGCCGTGGCATAAACGAGCTCTTGCGAATATGAAATTTGCACTGCCCCACCTCTCATTACCTGAACGCCAGCATATCGCGCATGGTATGTGGAATAATATTGGCCGCTGTATTGGTGAATATCCCCATATAAAAACAATGCTGCCATCGGGGCGCATTAGCTTTACCGGTCTGGAAAAATTAACCCCCTATGATGGCGGATTTATTATTAGTGCCCATCTCAGTAATTGGGAGGCTGTTGGGCTTCTCAGCATTGCGGCGAATATTAAGACCGGCCTTATCTATCGTGAGTTGAATAATCCCTATGCAAACTGGATTTTCAAAAACAGAGTTCAATTCACTGGGGCGGATAGCTACATCAAGGGACGCGAAGCTGCGATGGGCATGGTACGCACCGTCAAAAAAGGCGGCTTCATGATGATGGTTGTAGACCAGCAACTGCGCGAAGGCGAATTTGTGCCGTTTTTTGGCCATCCAGCGACAACCGCTATTTCCTATATCAAAGTTGCGCGCAAAATGGGAAAGCCCATTTTTATGGCGCATGGCGTGCGGACCAAAGATGATAGGCTGACTGTCACAATCTCCGACCCTCTGATAATGCCAGAAGGTGATGATGACAGAGCAACAATGCTGATTGCCAAACAGATAAATGAAACATTCGAAGACTGGATTTCAGCAGCCCCGGAACAATGGCTCTGGCCCCATCGCAGATGGGGTAAGTCTGTGGTTAAGGATGATGAGCTAGAATAGCTCTTCTTGGGATGTAGGTTTTGCTGCCGGTTTTGCTGCCGGTTTTGCTGCCGGTTTTACTGCCGGTTTTACTGCCGGTTTTACTGCCGATTTTACTGGCCCTGCTTTTGGATTAACGGACGAGGCGGTATCCGGGTCCAGCTGGGCGGCGCGTTTTTTATCTGCAAATTTAATCTCTACCTTAGCGCCTATTGCAGCCTCATCGCTCCGCTTAATGGCCTGTCCCGTCTCATCCGTAACAAGCGCAAAACCACGCTCAAGAACGCGCTCATAAGAATTTGCAGACAGCAGACGAGAGGCCTGCGACAGCGTCTCTTGGGCGCGCTCCTGCCGCCGCATCATCAGACTATCAAGCCGTTCTTGCATCACACCAAGACGCTGGGTCACGACGGCAAGCCGCTGTTCAGGAGAAACAATTCTGTCAGACAGTTTTGCTAATTTCCTGTCATTAACCTCAACCAAGCGCATCATGCCGGCATCAAGCCCAGCAAGCGCTATATCAAGGCTTTGGGTCTGGCGTGCAATCTGTTCTGCAGGATGTAGCAGGCCGCGCATAATAGCGCGTACCATCTGCTCAGCATTATCAAGCTGGCGGGTAATTGCGCGGCGCAGACGGGCATCAATTTCACTTAACCGCGCAGCAAGCTCGGCGGCAACAGGCGTTGCCATTTCTGCAGCTGCGCTCGGTGTCGGCGCTCGCATGTCAGAAGCATAGTCAATCAGAGTTGTGTCTGTTTCATGCCCGACAGCCGAAATCAGCGGAATCTGTGAGCCAGCCGCAGCCCGCACGACATTTTCTTCATTAAAACACCATAAATCTTCAAGTGAGCCACCGCCACGCGCTACAATCAGCAGGTCAGGACGCGGCACCGCACCGCCCTCTGGCAGAGCGTTAAATCCTTCAATGGCGGCAGTGATTTGCTCAGCGGCTCCCACCCCTTGTACATTCACACCCCAGACAAGAACATGAACCCCAAACCGGTCACGTACACGGTGCAGAATATCGCGAATAACCGCGCCAGTCGGGCTTGTAACAACACCAATAACCGACGGCATAGCAGGGATTGGTTTCTTGCGTGCATTATCAAACAGCCCCTCTGAGGCAAGTTTACGGCGCCTATCTTCAAGCTGTTTCAGCAGAGCGCCTTCGCCAGCTACTTCAATTTCATTCACAATTAATTGGTATTTTGACTGCCCGCCAAAGGTCGTCATTTTACCGGTGCAGATAACATCAAGCCCATCTTCAGGGCGCACCTGCAAGCCAGAGGCAACACCGCGCCAGATAACAGCGGCAAGAGCATTTTTTTCGTCTTTTAACGTAAAATAGACATGTCCGGACGCTGGCGTGCGGGGCTGTGATATCTCGCCGCGTACGCGAACATAATCAAACGTGCCCTCGATTGTGCGCTTAACCGCTGCACTCAGCTCGCCAACCGACAAATAAGCATTATTACTAAGCCCAGCATCATTCGTCGCAGCATTAGATAGGGTATAATCATTATCATCAATCATGGCAGATACTATGGCGCATCTGCTCAGATTACGCTAGAACTTGTAAGAATTCATTCTTGATAAAATATAAAGGCAGGACGAACGTGAAGGTACTTATCATTGGAAGCGGTGGGCGTGAACATGCCCTTGCCTGGGCTGTTTCAGCCTCCCCTTTATGTGAGCTTGTGCTGGTTGCCCCAGGCAATCCTGGCATTGCTGATTTGATTGATGGGCGCGGGCATTGTATTCCGGCATCCTT
>Ga0115550_1002493_pt1 | contig 12555 bp, 13 predicted proteins | sample COGITO_mtgs_1005_FD_87177 | JGI IMG/M metagenome (GOLD analysis project Ga0115550, IMG submission 87177) | Pelagic marine microbial communities from North Sea - COGITO_mtgs_100511 | ecosystem: Environmental > Aquatic > Marine > Epipelagic | place: Germany:Helgoland, sampling site Kabeltonne... | reverse complement strand
TTATTACAAGATATAGAGCTTATTCTTTCTTACTGAGGCCTCGATCTCAAAAAGGTCTCTTATCGTCAAAGGAATGGACGTTATGGGATTTGCAGGAAGCGATCGCTATCTCGCCTCAGAGGCGCTGAAGATGGCGGTCAATGCGGCTATAGTGCTGGAAAAACCTTTACTTATCAAAGGTGAACCTGGCACTGGCAAGACGGAGCTGGCCGAGGCCGTGGCCAGTTCGCTCGGCACTCACCTCATTGCCTGGCACATCAAGTCCACCACCAAAGCCCAGCAGGGGCTCTACGAATATGATGCAGTGGCCCGGCTGCGGGATTCCCAGCTAGGGGATCCGCGAGTGGGGGATATCAGTCATTACATTCGCCAGGGCAAGCTGTGGCAGGCGTTTACCGCTGATGAGCGGCCCGTGCTGCTTATCGACGAGATAGACAAGGCGGACATCGAATTCCCCAACGACCTGCTGCTGGAGCTGGATCGGATGGAGTTTGACGTCTACGAGACCGGCGAGCGAGTCAAGGCCCGCCGGCGCCCCGTTGTCATCATTACCTCCAACAACGAGAAAGAGCTGCCGGATGCCTTCTTGCGTCGCTGCTTTTTTCACTACATTCGCTTTCCCGACAAGGCCGAGATGCAGGCCATCGTCAACCTGCACTATCCGAACCTGAAAGCGGCGTTGCTGGATGAGGCCATGACGCTCTTCTTCGAACTGCGGGAAGTGGAAGGGCTGCGCAAGAAGCCCTCTACCTCCGAGCTGCTGGACTGGATCCGGTTGCTGCTGGCCGATGATATCTCTCCCGAGGCAATGCGCACCCGCGAACCGGGCAAGCTGGTCCCGGCGCTATACGGTGCCCTGCTGAAGACGGAGCAGGACTTGCACCTGTTCGAGAAGCTGGCCTTCCTGGCCCGTCGCGGCAACTGACACCATGCTGATCGACTTTTTCAGCCAGCTGCGCCGTCACAAGATCCCCTGCAGTTTGCGCGAATTGCTGGACTTGCACGCCGCGCTCGCAGCCCGGCTGGTCAGTATCGACATGGACGACTTCTATCAGCTCTCCCGCTGCCTGCTGGTCAAGGACGAGGCGCATTTTGATCGCTTCGACCGCGCCTTTGCCGAGTATTACGACGGTCTGCAGGCCAGCCCCTTGCTGCCCGACGCCTTACCTGATGAGTGGCTACGCAAGGAGTTTGAACGCTTGTTAAGTGCCGAAGAAAAGGCGCTGCTGCACTCTCTGGGCGGGCTCGACAAGCTGCTTGAAACCCTCAACCAGCGATTGGCGGAACAAAAAGAGCGCCATGCCGGTGGCAACAAGTGGGTGGGGACTGGCGGCAGCAGTCCGTTCGGTCACGGCGGATTTCATCCGGAAGGGATCCGCATGGGGGGAGAGGGCCAGCATGGCAAGGCGGTCAAGGTGTGGGAAGCCCGCCACTATCGCAACTTCAGCGACGACTCGCCCCTGGGCCAGCGTGCCATCCAGTTGGCCCTGCGCAAACTCAGACGCTGGGTGCGCAAGGGCAATCCTGACGAGCTGGATCTCGACGACACCATCAAGAGCACAGCCCGTCAGGGCTGGCTGGATGTAAAGCTCAGACCCGAGCGCCACAACGGTGTCAAACTGCTGGTCTTCTTCGATGTGGGTGGCTCCATGGATGCCCACGTGGCCGAGGTGCAGCGGCTCTTCTCGGCGCTGCGCCACGAGTTCAAGCATCTTGAGTATTTCTACTTTCACAACTGTCTCTACGACTTCGTCTGGCAAGACAACGCCCGTCGCTTCGAGGAGCGGTTCGACACCCTGAGATTGCTGCGCACCTACGGCAGCGACTACAGGGTGATTTTTGTGGGGGACGCCAAGATGGGCCCCTACGAGATCAGCTGGCCCGGCGGTGCCGTTGAGTACTGGAACGAGGAGGCGGGTCAGGTATGGCTCGCTCGCCTGCAGCAACACTTTCCCAGACTGGTGTGGATCAATCCCATCCCCAGGCGCGAGTGGCTCTGGCATCCCTCCATCAAGTTGATGAATGACGTGGTTGGCGGGCGTATGCATCCGCTGACGCTGGCTGGTCTCGCCGCGGCGATCGATCAGTTGTAATGACCTCTCTACCCAAATAAACCAACAAGCCGGGATTGCACCCGGCCAGGAGCAAAGATGACTTCTATCGTGATCAGTGGATCAGGCCTCTATACCCCGCCTTTTGCCGTCAGCAATGAAGCGTTGGTGACCGCCTTCAACCAGTATGTGGACCTCTACAACGAGGAAAATGCCTCCGCCATCGATGCGGGTCAGCTGTCCGCCAAGCAGCACTCGAGCTGCGAGTTCATCGAGAAGGCGTCCGGTATCAAGAGTCGCTATCTGGTGAGCAAGGAGGGGGTGCTGGACCCTGACATCATGCAGCCCTTGCTTCCCGAGCGGGCCGACGATCAGCCCTCCATCATGGTGGAGATGGCGGTTGCTGCCGCCGAGCAGGCGCTGATTGCCACCGGCCGGGAGCCGGGTGAGATTGATCTGGTGATAGTGGCGGCTTCCAACATGCCAAGGCCCTATCCGGCGCTCTCCATCGAGTTGCAACACTATCTGGGGGCGAGCGGCATGGCCTTTGACATGAACGTGGCCTGCTCATCCGCTACCTTTGGCATCAAGACGGCGGCGGACATGCTGGCGGCAGGCACCGCCAAACTGGCGCTGGTAGTGAACCCGGAGATCTGCTCCGGGCACCTCAACTTTCGTGACAGGGACAGCCACTTCATCTTCGGTGATGCCTGTACCGCCGTGCTGCTGGAGCGGGAGGCCGATTGCAAGGTGGCCAACCCCTGGCAACTGGTGGCCAGCAAGCTGGTGACCCAGTACTCCAACAATATCCGCAACAACTTCGGCTTTTTGAACCGGCTCAGCCCGCGTACCCGTCATGGGGATGACAAACTGTTCCGCCAGCAGGGGCGCAAGGTGTTCAAGGAGGTGCTGCCGCTGGTGTGCGATCAGATTGTCAGTCAGCTGGATGAGCAGGGCTGGACGGCGGACTCCTTGAGCCGACTCTGGCTGCATCAGGCCAACCTCACCATGAACCAGTTCATCGGCCGCAAGCTGCTGGGCCACGACGCCAGCCAGCAGGAGGCGCCCGTGATCCTCGACAGCTATGGCAATACCAGCTCGGCGGGCTCGGTCATCGCCTTCCACCTGTTTAATCAGGACCTGCCGAGCGGAGCCCGCGGCGTGCTCTGCTCATTCGGCGCCGGCTATTCGATAGGGAGCCTGTTGTTGCAGCGCCTGTGAGCGTTACCATCCGGCTGTGCTAGCAAAAAACCACCTGAACGGGTGGTTTTTTTCATTGGTTGAGGCAGGTGAAGATCAGGCGGGCTCAATGGCCGACACCAGACAGTCGGGCTCTGTGATGCGAAAGCGTACGTTGAGATCAAACAGCCTGACGCCGTACTCCTTTTCGTCCGGCTTGCCTTTCTTGTAGGCGGGGCGAGGGTCCTGGGCCAGCACTTCGCTCACCAGCAGACGAAGCTCGGGGTGAGCCTTGAGCCAGGGCTGCAGCTGCAGCTCCGCTTCGGGGGTGAAGCTGACCACGAGAGGCGGGGTGGGGGCTTCGGGGGCAAAGCCGCCACGGGCGTCCGGCAGACTGTCGGCATAGGGAATATAGGGCTTGATATCGACGACAGGAGTGCCATCCAGCAGATCCACGGCGCCGAGCTCCAGCCACAGTTTGCCACGCTCGCGACCAACGCCGTGCAGCTCGACCACCGACAGACCCAGCGGGTTGGGGCGGAAGGTGGAGCGGGTGGCAAAGACGCCGACCCGTTCGTTGCCGCCCAGGCGCGGCGGACGTACCGTCGGGTGCCAGCCCTGATCCATGGTCTGGTGAAACACGAAGCTGAGCCACAGATGGGAGAACTGCTCTATGCCGCGCAGCACGTCCGGCTGATCGTAAGGGGGCTGCAGTTCGAGGCGGGCGCGGGCCGATTTGACCAGACCGGGCTGGCGGGGGATGGCGAACTTCTCCTTGTAGGGAGAGCGGATGATCCCGAGGGTGTCGATTTCGAACTTCATGGCGGATCCTGACTGAAAACCTCGGCAATTTAGCACAGGCAGCCTCAAAACGCAGGCTCTGCCTCGCTACGCTCATTTCCCGCGTCCTGTCGTGATCCCCGTCCCATACCGGCACTCGGGGAGCTGTACCCCGGCACCAACTTGCGTAGGGTGAGGGCAGATGGAGCAGGGGATGGCATTCGCGCTCTGCTCTGTGGCGAAGGCGTTCAGATGGCGCCGGATTGGAGATACATGGATGAAATTGCTGATTATCGGTGGCACCGGCTTTCTGGGTCGTCACCTCACCACGCTGGCGCTGGACTGGGGGCACGAGGTGACGCTATTCAACCGGGGCCGGCATCAGCACCCGGACTGGCGTGACCTGATTCAGCTCAACGGTGACAGGGACAAGGATCTGAGCCCCCTGCAACGCCAAGGGTTGCGCTGGGATCTGGTCATAGACACCTGCTGCTACCGTCCCGAGCAGGCGGTGAGCCTCTCGGCAGCCTTGCTCGGGCGCTGCGAGCGGCTGATCTTTATCTCCACCATCAGCGTCTATCGCGACTTCGCCAGCCGGGGCATGGATGAATCGGCGCCGTTGCACGAGATTGCCGAGGGGGAATTGCCCACCGATTACGGTCCGCTGAAGGTACTGTGCGAAGCTGCGTATCGTGCTCATTGGGGCGAGCGGCTCTGCATCCTGCGCCCCGGTGTCCTGTGCGGTCCCCATGATCACACGGGTCGCTTGGCCTGGTGGGTGAAACGGGTGCAGCAAGGGGGGCCCTGGTTGCTGCCGGGGGACGGGCAGGATCGATTGCAATACCTGGATGTGCGCGACTGCGCCGAATTTGTGCTGCGCGCTGCCGAGCAGCAGCTGGGTGGCTGTTTCAATCTGCTCAAACCCGGGATTGCGCTGGTGGACTGGCTGGATCGCATCACCGCCAGGCTGGCGCCCGCCACACAATGGCAAGCACAGTGGCGCCCCTGGCCCGAGTTGCTGGCCGCCGGCGTCGAACCCTGGCAGAGCTATCCCACGCTATTGCCAAACGAGCTGGCTGAGTATGCCGGCTATGGCCGCATCAGTGCCGAGGCAGCCATAGTGCAGGGGCTCAACTTTCGACCGCTGGAGGAGACGGTCGCCGATCTGATGCAATGGTTGATGGACAACGAGGGAGCCGTGGTGGCTGGTATGACTGCGGAGCAGGAGGCTGCGCTGCGTCGGCGCCTGCTGGTTGGCAACCTGCAGTAGGGCTCTGTCTGAATGGTGATTGAAGTGAAAGAGGGCGTCCGTCGGAACGCCCTCTTTCACTATCCGGCGGTGCCCTCTAGCGTAACTTGGCGCCGCAATTGACCAGCAGCTCTTGCAATATGCTGCGATGACAGCGAGACGCCTGCTCGCAGTAACAGCCCACCGACAGATTGGTGGTATGGGAGAGGGCAGCCAGCAGCGCCAGATCGTGGCGGGCACAGGGGGTGGCCATCTCGGCCTTGTACTGCTTGCAGAAAACGGCCCAGAGGGCAGGCGTATCGGCGGCCTGGCCCAGCTTCATGGTGTCGCTGCTGGGCGCCAGATTGGGAAACCAGACGTCATACCAATCCTGACTGGCAAACGCCTGCTTGGGCACACCACGGGGCGGGCGCCGCACTGTGCCGATACGCAACCCTTCACCTTCAAGACGGGGACTGCCGAGCCGGACTATGGCCAGGGCCATGGGGTGTCCTTACTTCTCTTGTGCCACTTTGAGCGCCTGCCCGTAGCAGATCACCTGTTTCAGGCAGCCCGGAGTGTCACTGAACTCGGCGCATTTGTCGAAGGTGACGCCATTGCCACCCATGTCGGCCACGCGGCGACGCGCCAAGGTGCGAGCCTCACCTGCGTTGGGTACCGGCTGCTTGGCATCGCTCTGGCAAGATTCCCCCTCGACGGTGCCGAGGTAGAGGTAGTTGAGGTCAGCCAGCTGGTTCTGTTCATAGATCTGAACGCCGCCCGGCTTGAAGTACTCGTCGAAGTTTTCCTTGTCCAGATTGCTGTTGAAGGAGAAGTCGGCGCAACCGGAGGCAATCAGGGGCATCATCAGGATCAGGCGTTTCATATCAGCATCTTTTTGAACTGTGAGGGCGGACATTATAGGGGCCAGTCGCTGCCTGCGACCAGCCCCAATTTTAGCTGTGAAGACGAGGTGTGACGGGGATCAGACAGGCTCCGCCGGCCTGTCTTAAAGGAGAGAGGCGTCCGCAGGCGTATCCTCCCTCTTTCATTCTCAAGCCGGTGTCAGCCGCTCATAGAGGCTGCGATAGTAGTCGTCAGCCAGCAGATCATGATGAGGCGCACACAGTCGGATCTGCCCCTCTTCCATCAGGGCAATACGGTCCATCTGCTCCAGCCCCAGCAAGCGGTGGGAGATGAGCAGCAGGGTGCGATCCGCCCCCAGTTTGAACAGCAGGTCCATGATCTCCCGCTCGGTCTGGCTGTCGAGGCCCTCGGTTGGTTCATCCAGCAGCCAGAGCGGTGCATCGTGCAACAGGGCACGGGCGATACCGATACGGCGTCGCTCGCCACCCGAGAGGGGCCGACCGCCATCTCCGAGCCAGGCATTCAACCCGGTATCGCTGTGGCCCGCCTCATCCTCCAGCAGATGTGCCAGACCGACCTGGCTCAGCACCTCGGTCAGCTGCTCATCGCCGGCCCCGGGGGCGGCCAGTTTCAGGTTGTCACGCAAGGTGGCGGCAAATAGATGAACCCGCTGGCTCACCACAGAAAGAGACGCGCGCAGCGCCCCTTCGCTGTAGTCCGTCAACGGCTTGCCATCGAGCAGGATCTTGCCCGCTTGCGGGCTCCATTCACGGGTCAGCAATCCCATTAGGGTGGACTTGCCGCAGCCGGTCTGGCCCAGCAGAGTCAGTTTTTCACCCGCCTGCAGTTGCAGGGTACAGCCACGCAGCACGGGATGCGGGTTGCCGGGATAGCCGAAATAGAGATCGCTTATCTGCAAGACGCCCTCTTTGGCATGCTGCTGCTCGTTCCCCCACTCGGGGGCCTTGGCCTCCTGCAGGATCTCGTTGAGGCGGCGAGCCGAAGTGAGGCTGGTGGAGAGGTGCTGGAAAGCACCCGCCAGCGGCAGCAGGGCCTCGAAGCTTGCCAGGGTGGCGAACACCATCAGCGCTGTGATGGGGTCAGGTGCCGCACCCGCCACGCCGTGACCGGCCAGCCAGAGCATCAGGGTGAGTGTCCAGCCGCTCAAGAGCTGCACGCTGGCATTGGCCAGTCCGCTCACCCTGGCCATACGGGCCTGTGCCGTCAGCAGGGCCTGTTCCGCCTGTTGCAGCTCGGTGAGCGCCTTGGGGGCTGCGGCAAACATCTGCAGTTCGGCCTGACCGTCCAGATAGTCCACCATGCGGGTGCGCATGGACGATTTCTCGGCGATAAGCCGACGACCGGGTTGGCGACCGAGGTAGTAGAAGACCAGCGGCAGGGCAATCATGCCAAACAGCAGTATGGCGCCCAGCGTCAGGGCGAGGCCGCCATCGAAGAAGGAGAGGAATATGACCAGTCCGGTGCAACTGAGCAGGGCTGCGCCTATGGGAGTGACCAGCCGCAGATAGACGTGATCCATCGCATCGATGTCGGCCACCAGCCGGTTGAGCAGATCCGCCTGACGAAAACCGGCCAGGGTGCCGGTGGAGAGTGGCGAGAGCTTTTGCCAGAACCAGACTCGCAGCCGGGTCAGTACCCGGAAGGTAGCGTCATGGCTCACCACCCGCTCACCCCAACGACCTGCGGTGCGGATGATGGAGAAGAAACGTACCCCGCCAGCCGGTGTCATGTAGTTGAAGGTATCGCGGCTGGCGACCGCCATTCCCGCCACTGCCGCGGCGGAAAGGAACCAGCCGGAGAGGGACAAGAGCCCCATCCCGGCCACCAGGGTGACCAGTGCCAGCAGAAGGCCCAGCGAGAGACTCAACCAGTGCTGACGATAGAGGCGCAGAAACGGCAATAGATCAGTCATCGAGAGAACTCCCGGAACGATGGGACAACAGATGGGCGAAAGCCCCCCGGGCTTGGCTCAGTTGCTGGAAGCTGCCTTGCTCCACCAGTTGGCCACGGGCCAGCACCAAGATGTTATCCATCTTGGTGAGTTCATCCAGGCGGTGAGTGATCATCAGCAGGGTTTGACCTGCCGTCGCCTGTTCCAGCGTGGTCATGATGGCACGCTCCGAGTGGCGATCCAGGCTGGCGGTGGGTTCATCCAGTACCATCAGCTGAGTCGATTTGAGCAGGGTGCGTGCCAGGGCGAGACGCTGTGCCTGACCGACCGAGAGACCGCCGGCCTGATCACCGACCGGATAGTCGAGTCCCTTCTCCATGGCAAACTCCCAGGCCTGAGCCCGCTTGAGGGCATCTTCCAGCTCGGCGTCGCTGGCAGATGGCTTGGCCAGTAGCAGGTTGTCGCGCAAGGAGGCGTGAAACAGCTGGGGATTCTGGGAGAGCCAGCCCAGTTGCAGTCGCCACTGACTCATGTCGAGGCTGGCCAGCTCCTGCCCGTTGACCTTGAGCTCACCACGATAGGGAGCAAAGCCGAGCAGGGCATTGACCAGCGAGCTCTTGCCCGCGCCGCTGATCCCGATCAGTGCCGTGCGTGAACCGGCTGCCAGCGTGAAGTCGATGGGGCCGACCAGCACCTTGCCTTCGGCGCTCAGCACCTCCAGGGCACGGGCTTCTACCTTGACGGGGCTGTCGGCATGAAAGGAGGCATTGCCGGAGGCGGGCTCGCTGACCTCGGCTTCGAGGAATTCCAGCAACTGTTCGGCCGCGCCTATGGCTTGCGCCTTGGCATGGTAGTGAGCGCCCAGCTCGCGCAGCGGGGCATAGAACTCGGGGGCGAGGAACAGCACGAACAGGCCGGTAAACAGGGTGATCTTGGTGCCATAGTGGCCAAAATTCAGATGATCTATGTAGGAAAAGCCAAAATAGACCGCGACCAGCGCCACCGAGAGGGCGGCGAAGAACTCCAGCACGGCGGTACTCAGAAACGCCAGACGGAGCACCTCCATGGTTCGCTCGCGAAAATCTTCCGACGCGTCGCGAATGGCGTCACCCTCCGCTCGGGTGCGCATGAAGAGTTGCAGGGTACGCAAGCCCTTGAGGCGATCGAGAAAGTGGCCGGAGAGGCGGGCCAGTGCCTGGAAGTTGCGGTGGTTGGCATCGGCGGCGCCCACACCCACCAGGATCATGAAGAAGGGAATGAGGGGGGCTGTGCCCAGCAGGATCAGGCCAGCCGCCCAGTTGACCGGGAACACGGCCACCAGGATCACCAGTGGAATAAAGACGGCAATGGCCATCTGCGGCAGATAGCGGGAGAAGAAATCCTGCATATTTTCAATCTGTTCCAGCAAGAGGCTGGTCCAGCTACCGGCAGGGCGGCGCTGTATATAGGCAGGGCCGAGACGGCTGAGGCGAGTGAGCACCAGCTCGCGAATGGCTTGGCGCACAGCGCAGCCCGCCTTGAAACTGGCACTCTCGCGGCCATAAGCCAAAGCGGCCTTGGTCAGGGTGACCAGCAGCAGGGTAATAAAGAGAGGAATGGATTGCTCCGGGGTTGCCCCCTCGATGATGAAGCCATGCAACAAGGTCGCCAGCAGCCAGGCCTGGGCGACCATCAAGATGCCCTGGCCAAGGCCAAAGCCGATGGAGAGACCGATCCAGCGTCGGCCGTGGCTCGATTGGTTGCGCAACCAGCCATAAAGACGTTTTTGAGTTTTTTTATCCATTACCACCATCCTCGCGTCGAGTGGCGCAAGACTATCCTCGCCCCTCAGGCTTGGCAACCTTGTAAATTTCTGGTGTTGAAAATGTTTGATTGAAAAAACAGCTTGCTGCTCATTAGTTGGTCGAACAGCTTGATTTATGGTAAAAAACACCATTGCGGTGATTGCGCTCAGCGGCAAAATGCATATAGTAGAGGCCCTGACGCGGGTGTAGTTCAATGGTAGAACGGTAGCTTCCCAAGCTGCATACGTGGGTTCGATTCCCATCACCCGCTCCAAATTCAGATGCAAAGCCTGCATCAATGCGGTAACTGCACAAGCCCACAGGCTGATTGCAAGGGGTTGAACCCCCGTTTCGCACTTGATTTTGATGTCCTGCGGGCATCGTATAATGGCTATTACCTCAGCCTTCCAAGCTGATGATGCGGGTTCGATTCCCGCTGCCCGCTCCAGTTTTCATGCAAAAAGCCCACTCCTGCGAGTGGGCTTTTTGTTTTGTGTTTGCGCTGGGCGATGGCAAACATCAGGCAGAGAAAAGGCGCCATGGGCGCCTCGTAAACTCACTCTGCAATGACGAAACGGGCTTATTCCTGCTCCAGCTCGCCACAGAAACGGTAGCCTTCGCCATGGATGGTGGCGATGATTTCAGGTGTGTCGTTGACGCTCTCGAAGTGCTTGCGAATGCGGCGTATGGTGACATCCACAGTGCGGTCATGGGGCTTGAGCTCACGACCTGTCATCTTCTTGAGCAGTTCTGCACGGGTCTGGATCTGGCCCGGGTTTTCGCAGAAGTGCAGCATGGCACGGAATTCTGAACGGGGCAGCTTGAACATGTCGCCAGCCGGGCTGACCAGTGCGCGGCTGTTGATGTCCAGTGCCCAGCCGTTGAACAGGTAGCGCTCAACCAGCTTCTTCTCTTCGCCGCCAGCGGCCACATTCATGGTGCGGCTCAGCAGATTGCGGGCACGAATGGTCAATTCACGGGGATTGAACGGCTTGGTGATGTAATCATCGGCGCCGATTTCCAGACCCAGGATCTTGTCCACTTCATTGTCACGACCGGTCAGGAACATCAGGGCGATGTTGTCATCTTCACGCAGCTCGCGCGCCAGCAGCAGGCCATTTTTGCCTGGCAGGTTGATGTCCATGATCACCAGATTGATGGTGTGGGCAGTGAGGGCTTGATGCATTTCGTCGCCATTATTGGCCTCGAGTACAACGTAGCCTTCGGCCTCGAAGATGCTTTTCAGGGTATTGCGGGTGACCAGTTCGTCTTCGACGATCAGAATGTGTGGTGTTTGCATGAGTATTCCCAGATTCTTATCAGTTAGTTATCTAAATTTTAACACTCTTTGGCGTTACCCGACCGGTCCTGAAAATTTATTACGTCATCCTGGGTATGAATGTCAGGTCGGATTATCGCGAATTTGGCATCAGCGTCGGCAAACATCCCTGTGCCACACGTGGGCTCTCAACAAGTCTGATCGAGAGAAGCCTGGAAAGGTAGTCCATTACAAAAGTGGCTGCATTTTATCAGTTAACAGGCGCATAACAACACTCTTTGCCGTCAGATAGCAACTTTTTAACTCTGGATTGATATAGGTCAAACCCTGAGTTCACAGCATGATACTTGGGGTTACCCCCATTTTCGCCCTTATAAAATGTAATGGAATGTAACATGTGGTTGACATGATTTTGTGGGAAAACTACAAAAAAATTTGTTTTATTGCACCATTTTTGGCACCTCAATGGCCTGTTTACGCCATTGTGACGGCCTGGAATCCTGCCAGCCGCGAGGTGGGAATACGTCGCAATACACGCCGTCAGCGCGCCCTGTGGCGAGCTATCGCCGCGTCTCCCACCATGATGGCGCTGGGGCCATTGTGGGGCAGTGCTCCTGATGCAAGTTGGCGTGAATCATCGCTGGCGCTGGCTTCTTCTCGTGGTGAGGCCATCGGTTTGGCAGCTCGTTTCGGCCAGAACGCCATCTATTGGGTGGAGCAGGGCGAGCTCTGGTTGCAGCCCGTGCTGATGAAAGGCGAACCACTCCATTTGGGCAAAATTGAATCCCACTGGATTGTCAGATCAACGGCTTGATGAAAGAATGAGCGAATTCATGTCCATGGAAGGAAGCTTATGATGCTGGATCTACTACCCGACCTCTGCGATCAACACGGTGATGCCCTGCAAGTCGCCGATCCACTGTTTCACGATTTTGGTGGCAAGCCGCTGTTTTATGGCCAGGCTGTCACCCTCTCCTGCTATGAAGACAACAGCCTGGTGCGAGAGCTGGTCAACCGTCCCGGTCAGGGGAGGGTGATGGTGATTGATGGCGGCGGCTCGTTGCGCCGTGCTTTGCTCGGCGATCAGCTTGCCATCAAGGCGGCGGAGCAGGGTTGGGAGGGAATAGTGATCTTTGGCGCTGTGCGCGATGTGGGGACACTGGCAACCCTGGCGCTGGGGGTCAAGGCGTTGGCAGCTTGCCCGGTCAAAACAGAGAAGCTGGGTCAGGGAGAGCTGGATGCCGTGGTGTCGTTTGCCGGTGTGACCATACATCCGGGTGACTATGTTTACGCCGACCTCAACGGCGTACTGGTCAGTGCCGCCCGGCTTATTTGAGCGGTCAGAAGTTGAAGCCTACGCCCAGACTGAGGGAGTGCTCAGTACTGAATGCACTCACGCCGTAGTTGGCCGTGATGGCAAGCTGCGGTGTGAGCAGCAGGCTGGTGTTGAGCTCCAGCAGTGTGCTGGCCTTGTG
>Ga0115550_1002475_pt1 | contig 12615 bp, 15 predicted proteins | sample COGITO_mtgs_1005_FD_87177 | JGI IMG/M metagenome (GOLD analysis project Ga0115550, IMG submission 87177) | Pelagic marine microbial communities from North Sea - COGITO_mtgs_100511 | ecosystem: Environmental > Aquatic > Marine > Epipelagic | place: Germany:Helgoland, sampling site Kabeltonne... | reverse complement strand
TAAGTGAACCTCTGTTACCCCTTGCCCCGTATTAATTGAGTCGGCAACCAAATCTCCCCCAATAGTTATATCCCCAAACACTGTGCCTCCCGCCAGTGGGAGATGACCAACTTGAGAATAGTTATATGCTATATCCCACTGTGACTCATTTAAAGTGTGAGCAGACCATTTTCCTGTAGATGCGCCATACTTTAAAAAACTACCATCGGGAATACTGGAGAGACTAACATCCGACAGTCTTGCCAAAGCCCCTGAACTTGAAGCTGCTGCCTGCCCAGTAACACTGAAGCTGTTTGCTCTGCCTCCAGTTAGAAATGAGTCTGTTCTCGTTTTTGGCTCTATTGAAAACGATTTGGTAACATTATAATTGATTGCCATTAGCTACAGATTATTGATGATGGGCTGTAAGGATAGTACCTCTGCTCTCCATGATTATAGGTAAATACTCGTACATTATTACCAATTTTCAAGTAAAACCATTCTCCTATTGTGGTAGGTGGATTCAACACGAACGGAGATTCCACATACAAAAGACTGAGAGAGTTAATGTCTCCTCCAACAAACCTGAAATCTGAATTGCCTTGGAATGCCTGTGCGCAACTAAAAGTCTGATTTGGGAAACTGTCCGTCACCAAGTCTATAGCAGAACTTAAGTACTCCGCGTTTGTAATGGACACCGAAGGTTCAGTTGGGTTACCTGAGTCTGCAGATGAGTTAATCGATATACAGGTATACGCTTCTATGTTCATAGTACCACTTGCACCCTCATATGTTATACTTCCAACAGCTAAATTGTCCAACTCATCTCGCCTAGTCAAATCTAAGGATAGTGTGTCCAACTTTGTGATTTGAGTACTGAGATTATTGTAGGCCGTGAAAGAGTATCTTCTAACTGGAATACTTAAAAACTGACTTAGTTGATAACCTGATTGTATCTCCAACAAGTCCTCTGACTTAGTTGTTGAATCTTCATAATACCACTTGAATTGAGGAATGTTGTTTGTCGTTACGTCAACCATTTCCCCTGTAAGTGTCTTCTTGTAGGGGACATCCGTGTCTGTAACCATAAACAGCATCTCTTGCTTAAATTCTCCTGATATACTAAAATCTGATATATCGTATGTAAGATTGTAATAACTGGATTCTTTAGAGGGGTCTTCCTGACTGCCAGTTGAGGGAGATACTGTAAGTGAACAGTTATCTACAAAGAGGTCTATAAAACCTGCCGTGCCTACATATTCGGGGCAGTATATGTCCACAAATATGTTGTCACATTCTTTGGTGAATACGATGTTCTTAGACATCTCATGCCATGTATTAGGTTTCTGAGAATCTTCTTCGAGAATGAAGTTGACCACTCCTTCATCTACATTAAGTTGGGTGGCCTGCCTCCACTGAGAGGTATCCTCATCGTAGTAGAATGCAGTTCCTCCCACCATAGACCTGATTGCTGCTCTTAGGGTTATAGACTCAAAGCTGTCTTGGTCTGCGGAATTCATTGAAGGGTAGAAGCTAATACTCAACGTGCCTTGTGAGTTTTTAACATCGGGAGGTACAGATATTGATAAAGTAGTTATACCCCAATCTGTTTGGCTTAAGTCCTGTGAAGCAATCCTAGTGACTAGGTTAGTATCCAACAAGTCTGCATGAACCTCTGCCAGTGTCTTGGAAGGAATACCTATAAGTTTTAGAGACTTCTCACCATAGCCCACTGAACGTTCGTCCGTTATCAGAGTTCCTATTAATCCTTGTTGAAGCCCTCTAGATATTATGTTTATGTCCCAATTCTCTGCAGCGTTTATAGTACCTCCCGTCTCGTCTTCGAAGGAGTTGTTAAACATAATATTCCTCGGCTGACACTTATAACTCCGAATCACTTTCTTAAAAGGGGGCAGTATTCTACATTCCATACTGTTTCCTAGAGGCTCTAGCTGAGTGGGAATTGAGACAAATCTTCTTGTAGGCTCAGTCTTTAAAAACGCTCCTGTTCCTAAAGTCCAATCCGTATACTCTTTTCTAAAGTTTAACCAAGTAGATGTCTTACTTCCCCACCCGAACTTATGCGCTATGTATACCTCACCTCCGTATTGGAACATGACGCAGTTTAGAGCGTTCAAAACTGTCTCAATAGCTGACTTCAAGCTTATAGCCGAGCCGTCTGCATAGAACGCATCTGTTCTTATCTCTAATTGCGTGAGGCATGTCTGTTGAAAGTCTGTAGTCCATGCACTCCACCCCGACATGTCGTTCAGGTGAAAGTTGAGTCCAAGCCTGTATATTAACATGTCGAATAGTTCGGTTAGCACGAAAGACTTGTAGGGAGGAAATCTCTCATCCATCGTGTAATCTTCTAGGTTTCCTAGCATATCCGACACGGATATAGTGAAAGGCGCACGGTCAGGCTTAAGTAATTCCATTGATTCTGACGGTATCAAAAATCCCCTAAATTGTAGTTTATCTACAGCGTTCTCAATCCTGTGCCACTCTACATAATACTCTCTCTCTGACAGTACAATAAGGTCTCTAAAAGTCAGTCCGTTCTTCTCGTCAGTTAGAAACGTAATGTCGAAGGTAGTTGATTGTATGGGTGAATTAAACGATTCATCATCTCTTTGAGTAATTGAAAGAGGTGAGTCTGAACCAATAACTTCGATGGCTGCTCCTACATAGCCGTCCCAAAATATGTCCAATCGATTGTTTACACCTTTATCATCGTACCACTCCATGTAATACTTTCTACCATATGTACTTAGTTGGCTCATTATCCTCCGTATCGTTTAGTAAAATTCTTTGACCTATCTGAAGCAAGTACAATGTCTTTCCCACTTAATCTAGCTGAAAGAGAGTTATTTCTTCCTCCACTTGCCTTGTTGTTAGTAGTGCCGTGAGGTACTATTCTTCCTGAGTGAGAAGGAACAAACATTTCCCTACCTCTTTCTCCGACCATGTAAGGCTGTCCTGCTGACACTCTACCTCCGTTGGCTTTAGCACCAAGTTCCAGTTTAGGCAAATTCAACATTCCTTTGAGAAGTGACTTAAAGCCCCCGCCTGCTGCTCCACTGCCCATACCCCCAGTTAATATGGAGAGAAGGGCTGCTGCTGCTACTGCTGCAAGTAACTTCTTCACAATGCCCATTATAGCTTGACCCATGGCCTTCCAAATAGAGCCTCCGCTTGCTATAGCATCAAAAATACCTTCAAATGCATTAGCTATAGAAGTACCTACTATAGCGAGAGTCCTAAGATTTTCAGGACTTAGGTCGTTTCTGACTGCGTCTACAACGACTCCCAACTCGGCTTCTTTAGAGAAGGAGAACAAGCTATCTAGAATTGAGCCTTCAAAATTCTGCTTGTCCATTGCAAGCTTGGCTCTCGTCTTCTTCGAGTCTCCAAAGGAAGGTGTTTTGTACTTAAGCGCATTAACAGCTTGGGTAGCACCCCCGAACCCTTCAGATATCTCGTTAAATATAACCCTTTTTAGTCTTCCCTTGGCTATTTCATCGTTAAGATTGCCCCACGCATCTACCATGCCATCCCCAAAATCTGTGGCTACTCCCTTCAACCCTGCGTTCATATCAGCCAAAGCTTTCTTGGCATCATCAAATCTTAATGCTTTTGCTGCTAAAGCTGCTTCAGCAAGCCCTGCTATGAGTATAGTAGTACCATTGACAAGAGCCTTAATTGAAACCCACAAAGTCTTTAGTATTCCCAATAAGACTAAGAAAACCGCTCGGACATCCGAACTCATATTGTAAATCTTAATCATCCAGTTAACCCCATTTGCGAATGCCCTACCCATAGCGTTATACAGCTTAGGCATATATCCTATGATGTTTCTAACCATTTTCACAACACCTCCGCCCGTACTCTTCATAGACTCTCCGATTCGAAGGAACATAACATTCCACTCGTTTTTCATCAAGTCTACCTGCTTTGAGTATGAGTTGTTTGAATCTTCTACGGCCCTGTTGAGCGAGTTTTGGTCTGCGCCCACCTTCGCCATTATTTCAGCGTTGTACTCCCAGTTATCTCCTAGTACAGAGAGTATACCTGTAAGTCCTTTGATGTTAGGGAATAATTCTGCGGTAGCAGTAGCGTTGCCCTTCATTAACTCGTTCAACTTCATGAACACTGCTAACGCTCCTCCACTCTCACCTAGTTCTCTCAACTTGTCAAAAGAGTACCCTAGCTTAGTCATAGCTTCCTTAGACTCTTCAGCAGGGTCAATTATCTTGCCCATAATGTTCTTAAGCTGAGTAGTCACCTTAGAACTGTTTGAAGTAGTTTGAGATAGGGATGCTACAGTACCTCCAAGTTCATCGAAGCCCCAACCAAGTTGACTTGATAAATCCACAAGGTCTCCCAATACTTCAGCCATGTCCAAGGCAGGTATCTGACCGTATCTTACCGTATCCAACATTATGTTGGAAGCCTCCGCTGCTTTAATGCCTGAGGCACTATATGCCTTAAGAGTGTTGACCATGGCCTGAGCATTTGTGTTAGCATCACCCATACCAATAGCAGCCATCTTAGAAGCCTCTTCCAAAGCCTCGAATGCGTCCTGACCTTTGATACCTCCTGATTGAATAGTCCACATGGCATCGGATATCTCTACTGCGGACACACCGTACTGTTCAGATAATGCTATAAGCTTTGGACGCATCTTGTCCAACTCATCCGTACTGAGGCCTACCTGAGTAGCCATCCTTGTTATAGATTTGTCGAATCCATAAGATGCAGCAGCAGCTTTAGCAGAAGCAGCAACTAGTGCTAATGCTCCTGCGGTGAATACGCCTGTAGCTATACTGGCAAACCCTACCATGGCCTTTCCTGCGGTCTTGGAGAACGTAGAAACTCTACCCTGAGCCAACCTCAATCCTCTAGTGAATCTTGAGGAGTCTAAGGATAATAATACGTTTAATGCTGCTATTGTCGACTTACCTGCCATGCCTGTTCCATTATTTTTAGTTCTTCTACAGATATAGGTTCAAACCGCTCTGATTTAGACTCTACATCCCATGTAAGTGGGAAGAACTTTTGAATGGACGGAGTGGATTTTTTGCTGTCAGCGTATGGTAGGTAAGTGTAATACGTCTGTATCCTTCCTATTTCCCATGCAGATTTGTATGCTAACTCTGACTCTAGGCCTGCGCCATTGAGGTAGTAATGCAATTCTCTTGGAGATAACTCTAAGGCCTCAGAAATACTAATGTTTGCCTGTCCGCAAAAAAAGAAAAACCTATCCCAGTATTCCTTGGGATAGGTTTTATTAATTTCTGAGGTATCTACTTTCCCGCTTCATCGGGCTGCTCAGGTAAGAATGTTACGAACACTTCTTCCATCTTAGATAGGATACCAAAATCTTCATCTAGGAAGTCCTCAAACTTTTCGAAGCTTTCAAACTTGCACTCCTGCTCTAGTCCCTTGTACCCGCTACATACCGCTAGGTAGTGAAGGTAGGCGATGTTCTCTAAGCCCATCGTTGTGAACTGTTCAGGACTAAAAGACTTCTCTTCTTGAAACTGCTTGAATACCCTATACGATACTCTATAAGGAATTGACTCCTTACCTGCTTTGATTGTTTTTACCATGGTCGTGGTTTAAATGTAAATAGCGGGAACTGCTCCCGCTAATTTCTTATGGTGCTACAGTACCTTCAACAACTTCACCAGTACCTTGAATCTCAGCACTCACTGAAGGTACTTCGTTCTTACTAGGTGAAAATGAGACTGAACTGAAAAGGCCTGTACCTGATAGAAACTTTGAATTTGCTGCAACTGCTCCTAACTGGAATGTGTGCGAAGTGCCTGCCTTACATTTTTCAATGATAGTGAACACTGACCAATCTCCTGTAGGGTCGTGAAGACCTTCTACTGAAAATGTAAAACCTGTCTCACCCGCGATGTAAGTCTTGACGGGATTTCCACTAGCGTCTACAGAGTCTTTTTGAGTTGTCTCAATCATGTCCGCAGACATACTGAATTCAGAAGATACCTCTCCAACTAACGACTTAAGAGTCCCGCCATCGTCAACTCTCAATAAAATTTTACTACCTGATTCAACCATTGTCCTTTATTTTAATCTCTTTTTTCGTCCTTCTTACGGGTTCTACTACCTTATGTTTAAAGTAGTGGTCAAACATACCTACAGGTATCTTAATCTTATCCCCTACTACTGTATTAGATACATAGGGAGCGTTTATTGACCTCAATACAATAACTGTTCGGAACTTAATTTTTTGTGGCTTGCTTGAAATGGTTAGACGTTCAATGTCTTCCATGTTTTCAGCCCTGTTTTCATAATCATCTATCGATTCCATACTGATGTAAATATTATTGATTTAAAATATAACCCTGTAGTCTTATCCCGCTCTTCCTCTGCCCTCATTAGGTCTATGCTTCTAATGTCACACCCTTCTATAGTACCGCTGTACTTATCCATAAGGTCTATGAGCCTAAAGCCAATTGTGTTCATTTCTAGGTAGCTATCACTAGCTATCATAAATGCCATCTCTGAAGTATAGCCTACACTCTCGGTCTTCGTAAACTGAGGGTCATCGTCTACAGCATAAGTCATCATAGGCACTTTCTTGACAGTGTCTGTCCACAAAGGAGAAATGTCCACCCCCATGGAAGCAAGTTCTGCGTCAGAACTAAGTATTGAGTATATTGCCTTTGATATCATTATATTCTGTTTCTTAAGGAAGCACCTGATTTCCCCCCAAGCCAAGCATTTTTCTTAGCATGTTTTGCCACTGCCTTTGACAGTTCTGCTTTCCATATCCTAATTGTAGTTCCTTTGTTCTTTTTGAAAGCTTTCATCAAGAATGGGTTGGCCTCAGGCCTAACAACAAACGGAGTGAATATAACAGTCCCATCTGCAAGTGCTATAGGTATAGGCTTCCCATTTTTAGATTTTCTCTTCTCACCTCCTTTTGAGTTGTGTAGAATGTTAGATAGAGGCCCTCCGACAACCCAAGCACCTCCCCTATATTTCTTCTTACCTCTCCTAACTCGGATAAGGTTTATAGTCTTCTTTTTTCTAGGAGGTAGTTTATCCTTCCTACCACTGTTCAGGGTGCTTACCCTCTCCTGAAATTTAGCTAGTGGTTGTCTCGCTTTACCATCTCGTCCTACTCCTGAAGAGTGTTTCAAACTGGACTTTACTTCCTCTCTTGCAGTTCTTCTGATTGGCAGTGCTGCCTTGGCTGAGGCTTGCGCATATATCGTTTTTCGCTTACTATCAGAACTTAGCAGTTGTAGGTATCTCCTTGCTTCTTTGTCTCCAATAATGACTACTTTCTTGCTCCGCACGATATTTTTATTGTAAATGTTTGCATAAGTAGAATTTTTACATCTACCTAATACACAACGTTGGTTCAACTGGGGGGTGTCTACAGTATACTCTGTAGACGCAATAACCAAACGTTTTAAATTCGATTATAAGTGCAATTTCAGGCTAAAAATTGTACTATTCTTATTAAAATACCAACGCTCACGCAATATCTATAGGTTTATCAGTCATGCTTTGAACGGACAACTGCAGCAGACCTCTGTCACTAGCTGCCCTTCTAACGGCCTGTATCTTGTAGTTATTTCCTAAATCGTCAATTAGAAACATCCCATTTGATATCCCTATTTCGAAGTGGCAGTACACATACTCAGACACTATCGGGTTATCCCTGTTCGCTGACATGGTGGATGTCATATTCCTTATAGTATGCTGCCCATAAAAGGATGTTACAAGATTGTACGTTGTGGACGTTTGTCCTACAGCGTCCTTACCTTCTACCTTGTCGTACACTTGGTACAATGTGTCTAGCTTACCTATATTCATCGCTAAAACCTCCAGTAAACGTGTGGCTGAATCATAAACTCTATACCGTATGGAATCTTCTCTACGACACTAGCTTTCTCTGATTGCCTGTTGGCAAACAATGTGCCTATAAGCATTAAGGCTGCTCCACGTAGTGCGCTAGGCAACGTGACTTCACTATGCCCTGCCGAGAAGTTGATGTTTACCTCATAAAATGATACATATTCTGAAAACTGTATAGACTCAGAACTTGTAAAATAGTCAACCCCTTGCTCTAAAGTTCTTAGCGTGTCCAACCTCGTGTCTTTAACTTGTATAAGGCTGACCCCCGTCACTGGAGTAACTGGGTAGTAGATAGCATCTCCCTCAAAATCAGTAAGGCTTCCAACGAAAGTAGTGTTGGAGAAGACTTGGTTAGTCCTAGCCATAATTACATCCTCTGCTATATTAATCATTCCACTAATCAAAGTGTCCTGCGAGGTGTTTAGGATATTTAACTGGGACTTGGCCTCGTCTAAGGTTATTATTCTTGAGGGGGATGATGTTCTACTATATACCACTTACTCTTCTTCTTTAGGGAGCAACGTTGATGCTAGTGCATCAAACACTTCGATAACTGTTTTTGACTCTCTGAGGGAGTACGCTCCCGCTGAGTTTGCTTTCTCTAGTGCCTTGTAAATCAACTCTACACCTTGCTCAATAGACAGTTGCTGTTCGTTGTTCTCACTGTTAGACTCCACTACTTCAGCGTCCTGTACGGGTACATTTTTCGCTACTCTTCCCTGCATTTTTACGTTTTTCATAATTGATGGTTTAACTATATAGGCGGGTGGGTCAATTTTTTTGACTAGTACTCTTGCACAACTGTATGACCTTTTCCACTGTATTTTTAGAGAATACTTTTGATAATCTTAGCAGCCACAAGGAACTAGCATTATGGTCTCCTCCACTTATTTCCTTGGGCTTCTCCACTTCCACAATTTTTCTGAGAACTTCGGTAGGAAACACAATGGTAGCATAATGCTCTCCATCCACCATTAAGTTCTGTACCCAATAGTCCGCTTCTGTTTTCTGAAGACCTGAAGGGTTACCATAGCTTGACCTTTCTATACATATGTTGCCCGACACCGCCCAACGTCCTTGCTCGGACTTAACCTCCACTGTGCCGGCTGTTATTATCTCCAAAAACATTCTCTCACCATCGTTGCCTATGCTGAGGTCAAGGTCAAATTTGCTCCTATTACTTTTACTGGGTTTAACTTTGTCGTATTTCATATCAGGTATTAAACAAAAAAAGAGGGCTGCACTTCTGTAGCCCTCTATAAATTTATATTACTGTCCGCTCTGCGAACCTCTTGATTACGGTCTAGTTACCAAGCCTTTATAACCTTTAGCAGGTCTCAAGTTCTTGATATCGAAGAATGCATTTACATGCAACTTAGTTTTCGCTTCGTTTGCTCCTGTGTAAGGGTCAGCGATTAAGCTAAGACCTCCCCATGAACCTACTGCGATTGTGCTAGGGTCGATAGCGAAGATGTCCGAATCGTTTGTTCCTGTACCTTTGATGTCCGAAACTTTGTTCGAAGCGTAGAAAGCATTTCCTGTAGCCAATCTCTCACCTTGTAAGAGTGGTGCGCCTGTACCTTGGTCGTTTAGGTAAGTTGCCATCAATTCAGTCATCACCTTTGCAGATGAAACTACTGACAAGCCTTCCAAGTTTCCTGTAAATCCTTTTTCAAGAATTTCAAGTAACATTGCGTAAGACACTGCACCATCTGTGATAGTACCTGTCACATCAATAAGACCTTCAAGTCCCGTAGCACCATTGATGAACGTGTCATCTAATTTCTGCTCGAATGCGGCAGATATTTGGCTCATTAGGATTCTGTCAATCGATGGATTGCTTTGGATAAGCAACTGAGACGAGTAAGCTGCAGATACTGCAAGTCTTTTAGGAGACATTGTCTTCTGACCGAAAGCAGCTTTTTGCGTTTCAACAGCAGCAACCTCTGTTTCCCAAGATGCAGATACAACTCCAGTTTCTTCAGGCATCTCAATGTTGCCCTTCAAACCATTCATTCTCTGTACTCCCATTCTACCAAGGATAGTTTTGTCGTACAGGTTAGGAATAAACCCTTGTTTATCCGTGCCTACAAGGAAACCACCGTCAGCATCGGATACTGTCGCTGTGTTTTGTGCGTCCGCTCGTAGAGCCATTTCAGGGATGTAGATTCCGTTACCACCAACTGCAATGTTACTTGCAGAAGCTTCTCTACGGCCTTCCTCATCTAATTCTTTGTACAAGCCAGTAAGCTTGCCTGCTTGCGCTTGTCTAACAGCTTCAGAAAAGCTGAATCTGTCTGCCACTTTATCCTCAGGAGTCTTAGCAGGCTCAGGAGACTTTGCGTTTCTTTTCGCAATTTTTTCCTCTTTTTCTGCTCTCTCAATCTGAGTGTCAAGCTTGTTTACCTCTGCCTCAATGGCATCAAATCTCACCTCTTCGTCTGCAGTGTAAGCTTTGTCTGCTCTTGTTTCTTTACCTTGAATCAAGGCATTCAACTCAACAAGTTTGCCTGCGCGAAGTTCTTTTAATTCTAAAATATTCATTTTTCTGTTTTTAAGATTAAGTACCTCGCCTTGTCATCAATGTTAAGAGGTGTCTTTATATCTCTAGATTCCTCCTCGTCCTTTTTTGACTCTTTTGCAAGTTTTTCTTCAAATTCTTTTAATGAATCCAACGTTCTTTGTGACGCTATTGAGGAGGTGTCATCGTATGCAGGTCTGTGGACAGGTGCAATGTCCCCTAATACTTCAATGTCAGTAACAGTTCGGACGTTTACTTCGCCCTCGCGTCTCCAAACATCTCCGCCTTCCCTAACCATGAATGCAAAAGATGATTTGGAAATTAATCCTCTTTTTGTGTCGCGATACAATTGCATGTCTCTAGGTGAATCGGGGTCTAGTACCGCCCTGTAGAACAGCCCAGTTTCATCAACGGTCAAAGTTAGGTTAACCCCTGTTCTTGCGAACACATTACCCATATCCGAACCGTGATTTACTCTTCCTAGCACATCCGACATGTCGGTAGATTCCAACGCTCTGTCAGATATCTCCTCCACAAAGTGTCCTCCTATTGGGTTGGAGCGAGTGTTAAACTTAAGAGCGTAGCCTTCAAGAATATGTGTTCCGTCAACCTCAAACGCTCTCTGCTCCTCTGTAGTTATGTATCTCTTCTCCATAATAAAATTATGATTTAGTGTAACCTGCTCCTTGAGCGACCAATGTGTCGATTGCTGACAGGGTCAACGTTTCACCTGCGGGAAGTAGTAATCCTCTCACTGTGTGTTGCGAGTGGCGCATTACATGTTCTGCGTTTTCGTCCTCCACTACGCTGTAGACAACATCAAATTGTGTTCCTTCCTCTAAAAACTGGAGGTTTGAAACGTTTACGAATTCTAATTTAAACTTCTTGTACATTTTAGTATGTTATGGTTACTCAACTATATCTTTACCGTCTTCTTCTATAGGGTCTTCGCTATCTATTTTTTCCCCTTTGTCATAAAAGGATTCAATTTTATCTGCGGGGGCTAGGTTGCTCATGATATACGTCTTGTCCATGGCAGGCTCACCCATCTTAGGCTCGTCTCCCTCTGCTACCCTGATTTCGTTCGGAGTGATAGAACCTACAGAGAATCTGTCCTGTAAGTACTTCATTCTTGTCTCCATGTCGACTCTAAACAGCGGTCTAACGTCTCCTGTTATGGTTTTACCCTTCATAATAGACTTTTTAGTGAGCAGCTTTCTCGTCAACTCTTTTTCAATCATGTCAATCTTAGGAGAAATAGCCCTTTTGTAGAAATCTAAGTCTGCAGTTTCCGCTGTATTGTAATTGTAATCTGAGTAGTCCATCAGTATTGGTGTTGGAACACCTAGAATTCTAGCTACTTCTTGTATCTGAAACTTCCTATTTTCAAGGAATTTTGCTTGGTCAGGAGTGATTTGAATAGGTTTTACGTCCATTCCCTCCTCTAAGATTACTGTAGCGTCTCCATCCGCTCCTCCATACCTTCCTGCCCATGAAGCTCTAAGTCTATTGGCCTGAGACTCGTCTAAAACTCCATCAGTAGTCAAAACTACAGATATGTTCCCATTCTTCTCGTAAATATTGTTGGCATACCTTTCCGAGTTAGAACTCAGTTGGATTGTGTTTGCGTATTGTACTAGGGGGTCGTTACCTAGCATATCAACGTCTGAGCCGTTGATTTTTAAGTGTATTACGTCTCTGTCAGGTACTGCAGACTCAATATTGTCCTCAAATAACCAAAAAAGTTGGTTGTTAGGCTCAGTTTTTGTACCTACGTTGGCTAATAAAGCCTGAGGACGCTGATTTCTTCTTAGTATCTCCAAGGACTTTGGAGTACCATTGGAATCTCTGTTGATTTTTATGAAGCAATTTCCTGTGTACAGGATTATCTCTGTAGACATTCTCCAAAAGTCGAAAGCATTTTGGTAGTTATTTGGGGCTACATTTAGTAGATAGTCAATTTCGCCTGCTACACGATAGCTGTAGCCATCTGTTTTCTTAAACTCCTCAAACCGTACCTGAGCCACAGCCTCCGCTATAGCTTGAACTCCTCTACTGTACGAGGTAAGAGCCATAGCCCCGCTAGAGGATGCTCCTGTGAAAGCGTGTAAGAGGGAACTGTAGTTTACAACTTCTTTTAAGTCTTTACTTCCGCTATTTAATATGTTTTTTACTCTGCTCCAATCTACTGCCATAACTGTGGATATGTTCTTGTT
>Ga0115550_1002474_pt1 | contig 12617 bp, 8 predicted proteins | sample COGITO_mtgs_1005_FD_87177 | JGI IMG/M metagenome (GOLD analysis project Ga0115550, IMG submission 87177) | Pelagic marine microbial communities from North Sea - COGITO_mtgs_100511 | ecosystem: Environmental > Aquatic > Marine > Epipelagic | place: Germany:Helgoland, sampling site Kabeltonne... | reverse complement strand
GCACAGTGATTGGTAATGCCAGTACAGGCAAGGTTATTTACACACCGCCTCAGCACCCCGATGATATCCAGTCGTTGATGACTAACCTGGTTGAATATATCAACGATGATAGTCTTTCTGATCTGGACCCCTTGGTTAAAATGGCAATCATTCATCATCAGTTTGAGAGCATTCATCCATTTTATGATGGTAATGGTCGAACAGGGCGTATTCTGAATATTCTGTATCTGGTAAAAAATCAGCTGTTGGATTTGCCTATTTTGTATTTGAGCCGTTATATCGTCGAAACGAAAGACGATTACTATCGACTGTTGCAATCTGTTTGGGAGCAGGGCGAGTGGGCTGAGTGGGTGAGCTATATTGTGAAAGGTATTGAGGTAACTGCAAGGGAAACAATTACTTTTGTATACCAGATGCATGGCCTGATAATGGCTACCAAGCAGCGTATGCGTGCAGAATTGCCCAAGATTTATAGCCAGGAGTTACTGAACAACCTGTTCTTCCATCCCTATACCAAAGTACAGTTTGTGATTGATCAATTAGGTGTTAGTCGTATAACAGCCACTAAATACCTTGAGGCACTGACTGAGAAAGGCTTTGTAAGCAAACATAAGGCGGGGCGTAATAATTATTACATTAACGAGCCGTTGGTTGCGCTAATTATGGGGCAAGAGAGTTAACCCTGGTGGCGATTTAAATCTGAGTTGTTGTTTTGTAACCCCCAGATTTCCCAGGGTTTTCTGGACACCGGTTGATTCCAAAAAAATACGCCTTTTCACAGTTAGCCGGCGATATGCCGCCTGTTTGAGTGCGGCGCTTTATTGGAGATGTAAGACATCTCTATGAAATTAAATATATCAGTTTTCGCATCATCCCTTGTCGAGTAGATCTTCCGTTTTGTCGCTCGCTTTTGCGACGTGGCAAAGAAGCTCTCCGCAACCGCATTATCATGACCGTTACCACGTCGGCTTATCCAGTACTGCAGGCCTTGTACGCGGCGAAACAAAAATTGATTTGCTTCGTATTACTCAAGACCCTAAAGGCTCGTCGAGCGGGAGCGAAGCTGCCGGGCTTTTTGACGCTATTGGAACAACTACAAGACAACTCTCTGCGCATGCTGACAAAGACCTTGAAGTCATGGTTGGAACTCCTCATAGCGATGTGGCATTTAAGCAAAAGTAATGGCATTACCGAGGGCTTCCATAACAGGATGGAGATGATGTCGAGACGAGCTTATGGGTTTAGAAACTTTGAAAATTATCGCTTGCGAGTACTGGCCCACTGCGGTTGGGATTCAGTGCGCTTAGAGAGAGGGTACTGCCGAAGTTTTTCTTGAGTTTTAATGGTGCCCAGGAGAGGACTTGAACCTCCACCCCCTTGCGAGGACTAGCACCTGAAGCTAGCGCGTCTACCAATTTCGCCACCTGGGCATAACAATCAAACCTGTCTTACTCTGAGATGAAAACCTTGCGTTTAAACATCTCAATCCTGCTTTGGTACACCTAATTCCGCTATCGCTGTGAACCTCTTCAGGCCGAAACCTGTAGCCGCTCACACAGCGGGCGCGAACTATAGTAACCGTGGAAGATTTTGTCAATTGCCTGTGAGCAAATTAGTTTTTTTGTGATCCAGTCTCGCCGCTGGAGGAAATGCTTTTGCCAGTATTATCGCGTCATACCGCTTGATCGTGAACGCTCTGTGAGCTGGGCTATATGGGTAGGTCAACAGGAGCGATAGGTGATGACATTCATATGTAACCTTACAAGGAGTTAGACATGTTAAAAACAAGTAAAAAAATCCTTTTGATAGGCGCTTCCTTAGTGGCTCTGGCTGGATCGGCCCCGGCGCTGGCGGCATCTGCTGAAAAGAGCCGTTCGCCGGTGTCTGAACAGACTCAGCAGCAGGTTAATATCAATAGTGCTTCTGCGGTTGATATTGCCAAGGTGCTTAAGGGTGTTGGACTCAAGACAGCTGAGGCGATCGTGGCTTATCGCGATGCTAATGGTACTTTTAAAAGTCTTGAATCCATTGCCATGGTCAAAGGGATTGGCAGCAAGACGTTGAAGAAAAATTCTACGCGTATATTGCTCTAATCACTAGGCTAGTCATGTAGAATAATCCGGTCGCTGAGGCGGCCGGATTTTTTTATGGGATAAAGAAATGCGCACTAGGCACAAAAGGCAGATTGATCAATGAGTACTGACGCACTAATTACAGTTGGCGTGTTGCTGGTGTTTCTCGGCATCATTATCCGCGGCCGCCTTGCCGTGGATTTTGCTCTGGCTGGGGCCATGGTGGCCCTGTTAGTGTTTGGGGTGTTGACGCCCAATGAGGCCTTTGCCGGGTTTTCCAATCCGGCGCTATTTATTATTGCTTGCTTTTATGTGGTTGCTTCGGCACTCAAAGAGAGTGGCGCGCTGCACTGGTGGGTGATGCGCTGGCTCGGCAACAATGGCTCGGTCAAAGGGGCCCTGCCACGCATTATGGGCCCGGTGGCGGTCACTAGTTCGATGATTAGCAATACGCCGGTGGTGGCGATCTTTATTCCTTTGATTCAGGATTGGGCGCGACGCCACAATCTGTCGGTGTCAAAGCTACTGATTCCCTTGAGTTATGCTTCTATTTTAGGTGGCACCTGCACGCTGATTGGCACTAGCACCAATATCTTAGTTGTGGGCATGCTCCAGAGTACTCCCGAAGCTGACAGTCTAAGTTTATTTAGCCCCGCGCTGATTGGTATCCCCTTGGTGATTTTAGGTATTGTCTATTTTGTTCTGATTGGCCATCGCTTACTTCCCGACCGCGGAGGCTTGGTGGAAAGCATGCCTGATACGCGAGAATATGCTGTGAGTATGCGCGTGGAGGAGGGTCCCTTAGTGGGTATGTCAATTGCCGATGCGGGCTTGCGTCATCTGCAGTTCAGCTTCCTATCTGAGATTCAATCAAAGGGCCATATTATTCCGGCGGTGGGTCCCGAGGAAATTCTCAGTGCTAACGATATCTTGATATTTGTTGGCCAGCCGGAAGGGGTGAGTGAGCTGCGCCAGTTCCGTGGCTTGGTCCCGGCCGAGGGTGAGGTGCTAAAACTCGATGTGCCCTATAGCTCTAGAGCATTAATTGAGGCAGTGATCTCCCCAGTATCGAATATGGTCGGCAAGACGGTTAAGGACTCCAGTTTTAGAACCATGTTTGGTGGCGTGATTCTATCAGTGTCACGCAATGGCGACAGGATCAATCAAAAGGTCGGCAGTATTGTGCTGCGCGGCGGTGATACTTTATTACTCGAGGCGGCTCGCGGCTTTGTCCGTCGCCATAGATACAGTCGTGACTTTTTGCTACTCAGTCGCATTGACGATGCCAGTATTCCCGACTTGAGTAAGGCGCCTGTAGCCTTGGGGTTGCTGGGACTCTTCGTGGCGATAGTGGTATCTGGCCTTATGTCGCTGGTGACTGCGTCGCTGTTGCTGGTTGTGGCCCTGGCGGCAACGGGCTGTATCTCTATGGAATTTGCCCAGCGCAGCATTGATTTTAGAGTGTTGCTGGCTATAGGCGCATCTTTGGCCCTGGGTTTTGCTTTACAAAAAACTGGCCTTGCGGATCTAGGTGCTCAGGGCATCATCTTATTGGCCGATGGCAACCCCTTTGTCAATTTAGTGCTGCTCTATATAGCCACTGTGATTGCCACTGAGTTGATTACCAATAACGCCGCGGCGGTGTTGATGTTTCCACTGGCTCAGGCATTGAGTGTCGAGCTGGATGGGAATTTATTACCCTTTGTCATGACCATAATGTTCGCCGCATCGGCGAGTTTCTTGACGCCGTTTGGTTATCAAACTAACCTCATGGTCCAAGGGCCGGGGGGCTATCATTCTGCCGACTATTTTCGTGTTGGAATTTTGCTCAGTTTGATGGTTGGTGTCACCGTGGTATTTTTAGTGCCGGTGTTTTGGCCTCTATAGTGACATTAGTTAAGCTGATCGATTCGCCAATCCAAGCTATACTGTAACGCATAATCTTAACCGCGAGGCTATTGTCAGTGCCGCTTAAGGCTCTGGGTGATGGCTATCAAAAATTTATATTAGAGAGAGACGAATGACTGACCTGACATGCTTTAAAGCCTATGATATCCGCGGCCAATTGGGAACTGAATTGGACGAGGAAATAGCCTATCGCATTGGTCGTGCCTACGCCGAATTTCTCAAGCCGAAGACTGTTGTTTTGGGGGGTGATATCCGTCTCACCAGCGAGGCGCTTAAACTTGCTCTCAGTGAAGGCATCCGCGATGCTGGCGCGGATGTGATTGATATCGGCATGGTTGGTACAGAAGAAGTCTATTTCGCCACTTCCTTTCTCAATGCCGATGGCGGCATTGAAGTGACAGCCAGCCACAATCCAATTGATTACAACGGTATGAAACCCATCCGCGAAGGCTCTAGGCCGATCAGTTCAGACACTGGCCTGTTGGATATCAAGCGCCTTGCTGAAGAGAATAATTTTGCAACTACTGATGCAACCGCGCGGGGGGAGTATAAAACGCTTTCGATCCTCGATGCTTATCTGGACCATCTGCTCGGTTATATTGATAACAGTGCGATTACGCCTTTAAAAATAGTCATGAATGCCGGCAACGGTGCTGCTGGCCATGTGGTCGATGCCATCGAGCAACGCTTTGCTGAACTAAAGCTGCCCATCGACATCGTTAAAATCTTTAATCAGCCAGATGGCACATTCCCCAACGGTATCCCCAATCCCATCCTCCACGAAAATCGCGCGCCGACTATTAATGCGGTGTTAGAGCACAAGGCCGATATGGGTATTGCCTGGGACGGAGACTTTGATCGCTGCTTCCTGGTGGATGAAAAGGGCAACTTTATTGAGGGCTACTATATTGTTGGCCTGCTGGCCGAAGCATTTCTGCTGAAAAACCCCGGCGCTAAAATTGTTCATGATCCACGTCTGACCTGGAACACTATTGATGTGGTCAAAAAAGGCGGTGGCGAAGCGGTTCAGTCAAAGACTGGCCACGCTTTTATTAAAGAGCGTATGCGTTCTGAGGACGCGGTGTATGGCGGCGAGATGAGTGCTCATCACTACTTTAGAGATTTCTTCTATTGCGACAGTGGCATGATTCCTTGGCTGCTGGTAATGGAGTTGATCACCCGCAGTGGCAAGCCGCTCTCTGCGTTAGTAGATGAGATGGTGGAGGCTTATCCCTCCCCAGGTGAGATCAACCGCAAAATTGCCGATCCCGCCGCCGCTATACAGCGCGTGCGTGAGCATTATGAAGACAGTGCATTGTTGGTCGATGAGACAGACGGTATTTCAATGGAATTTGCTCAGTGGCGTTTCAATCTGCGCATGAGTAATACAGAGCCGGTAGTGAGGCTTAACCTAGAAACCTGTGGCGACAGAGATCTGTTGGCCAAATGTCAGCAGGAATTACTAACGCTACTCGATTAAGTTGCTTTTTAGTAGGTCAATACAACCTCACAGGATAATAGCTATGGAAAGCTGGTTTTTACTCCAGACAAAATCAAAGCAGGAAGACAGGGCAGTAGAGAATCTTGAACGCCAAGGTGTCGATTCATTCTGTCCGATGATTCGGGTGGAAAAACTTTCTCGAGGCTCGCGGGTGGTCAAGCAGGAAGCGCTATTTCCTGGCTACTTATTCGTCCATTTTGACCAGGAGTCGGTCTCCTCTACCACTGTTCGCTCGACGCGAGGTGTTAGCCATTTCGTCACCAGTGCCGGTGCGCCAGTCAAGGTGCCTGAGTCGCTTATAAACCAGTTAATGCTGCGCAGCGATTCGGGCAGTGAGCAAACGGTATCTAGCCTTCCTAGTAAGGGTGAAAGGGTACAGATCATTGATGGGCCCTTTCGCGGCCTTAATGCTGTATTTTCTCAGCCAGATGGCGATCGGCGAGCTATAGTATTAATCAATCTATTGAATCAACAGGTGTCGGCGTCATTGCCATTTGCCAGTTTGGTGACTGACGAGGGAAGCGACGCCTAGGTATTGGTAATTTTAGTATTAATAATTTAGATGTGGTGATTTAGAGTAAGTGATATAGATTGAGTTCTTAAACACTCAAGTTTGAGCTAAAACCGGTGCCAGAGAGCAATACCGCACCGCTAGACAGACCGAATGGAAGCAGGACAACATAACAGGGAATTGTTTTTATGAAGACTCGCCAAAGCTTTTTTTTGCGCTACCTTAATATCGTAAGTACCTTAAGCATTGCGAGTATCGCGCTGATATTGTTTTGCACCTCAGGGCAAGCGCAGCAGATACCTCTTGAGGCCGCTAGCGAGGGCCTGCAAGAGGCGCAGGAGCTTTGCGCCAGTATTGGCGAGCAGGAAAAGAGGCTGGCTAAAACAGCGGGTTATGACCTCGACACGCTTTGTGGCAGTCTTGAGCGTATCGAATTTTCCGGCACTGGAAAGACACAAGAACCTCTGGTTACACCGCGCCAAGCGCAGCAAGCTGCAACAACCATAGACGCCGCTGAACAGACTCAATCCGTCACAGACACCAAGCGTCAGTACCCGGAAGATATTGGCGCATTGCAGCCATTTGGCTATGACCTCTTTGCTGGCGAGCCCAGTGATTTTGAGCAAGCATCACGTATTCCGATTTCGCCCGACTACCTGCTTGGCCCTGGAGACACCATAGAAATAGGCTTCTATGGCAAGCTCAATGATTCCTTCAGTCTAGAGATTAACCGCGACGGTTCAATCGATTTTCCGCATTTAGGGCCGGTTAATCTTGCTGGAATGACCTTTAGTGATGCCAAGCAATTACTCCAGCAGCGTATCAGCAATGAGATGATCGGCGTCGAGGCGGGCATCAGTTTGGGTGAGCTGCGCTCAATACAGGTATTTATGCTTGGCGAGGCGTATAAACCTGGCACCTACACTATTTCTGCACTTTCAACTATTACCAACGCACTGTTCTTATCGGGTGGCCTCAGCGATATTGCCTCGCTGCGCAATCTGCAGTTAAAGCGCGGTGGCAAGCTTATTTCGACTCTCGATCTCTATGATCTGTTGCTGAGCGGCGATACCTCCAAAGATGCTCAGCTGCAATCCGGGGATGCCATATATATTCCCACGGTGAAACAAACTGCTTCAGTGGATGGTGCCGTGCGCCGACCAGCAATTTATGAGTTAAAGGGCAAGCTAACGGCACAGCAGCTGGTAGAACTTGCTGGTGGGCTTGAGCCCAATGCCTTTAGTCAGAGCGCACGTATTTCTCGAGTTGGCAACGGCGGATTTATGCAGGTCCTGGATCTGGATCTGACTAGCGTGAAGGGAAAAAATACACCGATCAAAAGTGGCGATCGGTTGACTATTGATACAACCGTGGAGCAGCAAGAGCTGATTGTGACGCTCTCTGGCCATGTTCACTACCCAGGTGAGTTTTTATGGCGTGATGGTTTGCGAATTTCTGATGTAGTGAAGAATATCAAAGCACTTAAGCCTGATGTGGATTTGGACTTTGCCTTGATACGGCGTGAGTTACCGCCAGTGGGAAAAATTGAATCGATCTTTGTCGACTTGGGGGCTGTACTTGCCAACCCTCAGAGTGAATTTAACATTGAGTTTTTCCCTAGGGATCAACTGATTGTTTTTTCTAATGAAAAGAATCGTGCCGCTCTGATGCAAGATTTGGCGGAAGAGTTGCGCTTGCAGGCGAGGTCAGGAGAGATGGCGCGCATTGCACGCATTAATGGCACCGTGCGCTCACCGGGGGAATATCCGCTGACCAAAGGCATGACAGTCACCCAATTGATCGCCGCAGCTGGGGGATTAAGTGAAGAGGCTTACACGCAGGTAGTTGAGCTGTCGCGCTATGACTTTAGCAATGTCGAAAAGACTGCCTCTGACCATTTCAGTATCACTCTCAGTGATGCGTTTAAAGACCCTGAAAAAGATCCGCAACTGTCGCCCTATGATTCGATTTCTGTGCGCAGTATTCCTGAATTTCGCGAAAACCTGAGCATAGAAATAAGAGGTGAGGTTAGGTTTCCCGGTGTTTACACCTTTAAGCGCGGCGAGACCTTGGCCCAGGTGATAGCCCGCGCCGGGGGTCCGACTGAGCTGGCCCATATGGACGCGGCAGTCTTTACCCGCAATGATTTGCGTGATCAAGAAGCCAAGCAGTTGGCAGGTTTGCGTCAGCGACTTCGTGCAGAGGTCGCTGCAAGTGGCTTAGAGAAGGCCAATGAGGGAAAGTCGGGGGGAGCAGATAGTTCGACTCGTATATTGGAGCAGCTTGATGCTAGCGAAGCTTTGGGACGTTTAGTTGTTAACCTCGGCGCCATACTCGATGGCTCTATGGATGATGTCAGCCTAAAAGACGGCGATCTATTGGTGATTCCAGAGTATCGCCAAGAAATTTCTGTGCTGGGAGAGGTTCAGCACTCTTCGGCCCATCTATTTAACAAGCGCTTGGGTATTACCGATTATATTGAACTTAGCGGCGGTATAAATCGTCATGGGGATAAAAAACGCATCTATGTGGTGAAAGCCGATGGTTCTGTAGTAGTGCCGCGACGCTCAGGATGGTTTCGGCATCGCCGAGCCAATATTGAGCCGGGAGATACGATTATTGTACCCCTGGATGTAGATCGCCGTCGTGCTCTGACCGTATGGGGCGAAGCCAGTGCAGTAATCTATCAATTGGCGCTGGGTGCAGCTGCGATTAATAGCTTTTAAGCTAGTTAGTTAAAAGGACGCGTGTAAAAAGGAAATGCACAAGAAAGCTAGATAAAAGGACTTAATATATGTTGATCATTGATCGATCAGGCGATGTAAGCACAGGCGGTTTTGGTAACAGCTGTAATAAAGTAGTGGTTTTAGTCTTGCTGCTGAGCTTTTTTAGTCTCTGTGCCAATGCAGAGCCTTGGCTCGATACAGGCAACGCACCGTTGCGGGCGGATATTGAGCGGCTGTCCAGAGCAGGAGTCATTCAAGTACCAATCAATACCTGGCCATTGATGTGGTCAGCTATTCTCAACGATCTGGAGCATCGCGAGAGTGCAGCAAAGGCGCTGAGCCGAGAGCTGCAAAATAGCCTTGCCCGAGTGCTAAGGGCTGGCCAGCGTGCCACAAGAGTTAATCATCCACATCAGTCTCTGGCACTTTCAGTGGCAAACCAATCACAGCTGTTGCGGCAGTTTGGTGACAGTAGTCGCGATGAAGCTCAAATAACCTTAAGTCGCAGTGGAATGACCGAGCATCTTGCTTACAACTTGGAAGTCAGCAGAACCGCGAATCCCTGGGATGATGAGCAAACCCACTATGACAACAGTTACTTTGGTGTAGTTTGGGACAACTGGATTGCCATAATCGGCAACAGCGAAAAATGGTGGGGGCCGGGCTGGAACAGCAATTTAATTCTCAGTAATAATGCGCGGCCAACACCTGGTCTAACCCTGCAGCGCAATTATTCCGAGCCTTCCCAGTGGCCTGTCTTAAAACATCTGGGACCCTGGACGACCAATCTGTTTATCTCCAAGCTTGATGACAAACGCCATATAAATAACGCCAAGTTAGTGGGTATGAGTGTTGGCTTACGCCCACTGCAAAGTCTCGAAATCAATCTACGCCGCTCTGCTCAGTGGGGCGGCGAGGGGCGGCCTCAGAGTGCGAAAAGTTTCTTCGAATTAGTCACTGGTCTCGCGGACAACTGTGGGCACCCCTCATGCAAAGCAGACGAGCCGGGCAATCAGTTAGGTGGTATCGATTTTCGTTGGGATATGCCCTGGTTTAGTGCGTCGCTTTATGGCCAGAGAGTGGGTGAAGACGAGGCCGGAGGACTGCCGGCCAAAAATGCCAGTCAATTGGGTCTGCAGTTGAGCCTTCAGAGTGATTGGTTCGAAGGTATTGGTTTTATTGAGTATGACGACACCAGCACTAACTCCTCATCCCAGCGCTATAACGTGCTCTACAATCACCATATTTACCATACTGGTTATCGCTATCAGGGGCGATCAATTGGTTCAACTTGGGATAACGATTCAACTGTAACCAGCATTGGTGCTATCGGCTATTTAAACAATGGTGACAGTATCGAAGCTCGTTTTAGCAGCGGTGAGTTAAATGTCGACAGCCTCGACAGTGGCGCGCCCTCAAAGCATTCCATCACAACAGAGGGTAGTCGTTTTAATTCCCTGTCGACAAAATGGCAGCGTGCCTTTGAGTGGGGAGATCTGAAAATTGAAGCACGCTACACCGATAGACTGGTTGATGATTTTGGCCGTCAAGAAAATAAGCTGCGTTTCGCGGCATCCGTTGACTATAATTTTTAATAAACATCACGTATAAAAAGCTGGCACAAGCAGTACCGGTTAGATAAATCTATAAGCAGGATGCCAAATAATCGCAAAGGATTTGTGAATAATCTATGGATAATGTTGCAGCAAAACAGCATCTCTCGACAACCTGTTACAAGGGAATAGTCTTGGCAGGTGGTTCAGGCACAAGACTACATCCCATCACCCTGGCAGCCTCGAAGCAGCTATTGCCAGTCTATGACAAGCCGATGATTTATTATCCACTGTCGGTCTTAATGCTGGCAGGCATTCGCGATATTCTGATTATTTCTACGCCAAACGATCTTCCCGGCTTTCAGCGCATGCTTGGAGATGGCAGCCAATTTGGCATTACTCTCAGCTATGCAGAGCAGCCTTCTCCAGACGGTCTAGCCCAGGCATTTCTTATCGGTGAAGAGTTTATTGGTGATGACAATGTGGCTCTGGTACTGGGTGACAATATTTTTTACGGTCAACACTTTAGTGAAAAGCTGGCCGCTGCCGCCAGCCAACAGCAGGGCGCCACTGTCTTTGCCTACCATGTCAATGATCCAGAGCGCTTCGGTGTTGTGGAGTTCGATACTAATGGGTTGGCAGTCAGTATCGAAGAAAAACCCTCCATTCCAAAATCCAGATACGCAGTGACTGGGCTCTATTTTTACGACAATGATGTGATCGATATAGCCAAAACCATCCGGCCATCAGCTCGTGGTGAGCTTGAGATTACCGGGATTAATAATGCCTATTTGCAGCGTGGCGACCTAAACGTGAGTCAGCTTGGGCGCGGCTTTGCCTGGCTCGACACCGGCACCCATGACTCATTGCTCGAAGCCGGCCAGTTTGTCCAGACCATTGAACATCGCCAGGGATTAAAGGTCGCCTGCCTTGAAGAAATTGCCTTTGGCAATGGCTGGATCTGTGCAGAGCGCTTACAAAGGCAAGCCGAGGCGCTGCAGAAAACCGGTTATGGACAATACCTTCAGCGAGTTCTCGAGGGATATAGATGAACATTATAAATACGCAGATTAACGGCGCGGTGATCATTGAGCCTGCGGTGTTTGGTGATTCACGGGGGTTCTTTCTCGAAACCTACCAGACGCAGCGATACTTGGATCAAGCTGGAATCGAGGGGCCTTTTGTGCAGGATAATCACTCTAGATCCACCAAGGGAGTCTTGCGAGGCTTACACTTTCAAAAAACCAAACCGCAAGGCAAGTTAGTGCGTGTGGTGCGGGGAGAGGTTTTTGATGTGGCTGTTGACCTGCGCAGAGACTCCCCGACTTTTGGCAATTGGGCTGGCGTTTGGCTATCAGAGGACAATCACCGCCAACTGTGGCTACCACCGGGGCTGGCCCATGGATTTGTGGTTACTTCGGAGAGCGCCGACTTTGAATATAAGTGCACAGACTACTATGATCCAAGGGATGAAGGCTGCTTGATCTGGAATGATCCAGATATCGGCATCGAGTGGCCCCTCGCGAATCCGTTGTTATCGGCCAAAGATAAGGTGGGGCTGCGTTTTAAGGAGTTGGACGTTTGAAACTATTAATTTCTGGCGCCGCAGGGCAGTTGGGACAAGCCTTTGTCCAAGAGCTTGAACGCCAACCCGATATTGTCTTTGTCGCCTGCAGTCGCAGCGAACTCGATATCACAGACATGGATAATGTCCGGCGGCTAATCACCCAAGAGCAGCCGGATTTTGTGATTAATACCGCCGCCTATACTCAGGTTGATCTTGCCGAAACTGAAACTGAAGCAGCCTATCGAATTAATCAACTGGGTCCGGCTAATCTTGCGCAAGTGTGTCAGGATCTCGATATTCCATTAATTCACTTTTCTACAGATTGCGTATTTGATGGTCACAAGCAGGGCCCATGGACAGAAGATGATCCAACGGCCCCCCTAAGTGTTTATGGCGCCAGCAAATTAGCCGGCGAACAGGCGGTACAGCAACACTGCAACAAACACCTAATCTTTCGTGTCAGCTGGGTTTTCTCGGAGTTTGGGCACAATTTTGTCAGGACCATGTTGCAGCTTGGCTCAAGCCGAGAGCAGCTGCATGTGGTTAATGATCAATTTGGCAAGCCAACTTGCGCAAGAGAAATAGCCAGAGTAGTGCTGAATATTTTACCCAAGCTCCACAATCAATGGGGTGTCTATCATCTCGCCCAGCCTGAGGTGATTAGCTGGCATGGTTTCGCCCAGGCGGTGTTCAACACGGCTAAAAACCATCAAATGGCCACCAAATTGGTCGTCGAGGAAGTGCTACCCATTCCCACCAGCGGCTATCCAACCCCCGCT
>Ga0115550_1002465_pt1 | contig 12657 bp, 12 predicted proteins | sample COGITO_mtgs_1005_FD_87177 | JGI IMG/M metagenome (GOLD analysis project Ga0115550, IMG submission 87177) | Pelagic marine microbial communities from North Sea - COGITO_mtgs_100511 | ecosystem: Environmental > Aquatic > Marine > Epipelagic | place: Germany:Helgoland, sampling site Kabeltonne... | reverse complement strand
TTCCTAAAATATCATCACCATTCACAAATTCTTTTTTTAACGGCGTTAAATATAAATATATATCCACCTCGCGAGAACATTCATAATTTGATATAGACGATAGGACAAATAACCATATATACATCATTTTGATTTTCCTTCGTATCTGTTTTGTAATATTTATATTATCCCCTTCGCACAATATGTGAACTTTGTATTTACGAGAATGGATTATAAATGATACTTCCGAATATACCTTATTCATACTCATGAGGTATTTACGAATATTTACGGGTATGTGATCGTATCCAGTCGATTTTGGAAAATCATTATTTATTAGTTGTATTTTGCTATAGTTGATACTCGAATTTGAATACTTAATGCCACCCATCACTATGAATCTAAACATATTATCAACAATAGCAAGGGAATGGTTTGAAAAAACAGTGTGGTCTTTTATTAACGGAAATCTACTTTTTATCATATGTGCAAATTCGTCACACACCGATTCCATAATCTTTATTTGTAGTCTTGTTAGGAATTAATTTGGAAAATTGATTTTATAATTGCAATGAATATTATAGCAATTAATAAAAATAAGTTAATGGGAATTAAACATCTAAATAAATATTTATACGAAAAATGCGGAAATAAATCTATTACTAATATGCACTTACGCAATTTGTCAGGGAAAACATTGGTTATTGATACAAGTATTTATCTGTATCAGTTTCTAGGGGAGAACGCATTATTAGAAAATATGTATTTATTCATTTCGATTATGTTATTATATGAAATTCGACCCATTTTCATATTTGATGGGAAACCACCACCTGAAAAACATGATCTATTACGCAAACGTTCAAGTGACAAACGTGATGCAAGGAGTAAATATAATGAACTTGAAAAACTATTAAAAAATGCTACAAAAGAGGAGAAAAAAAAAATATTATATGAAATGAATCAATTAAAACGGCAATTTATTCGTATAACCGACGAACATATTGCAAATGTCAAACAATTAATGGACGCATTTAATGTTACATACTATAATTCGCCGAACGAGGCAGATGAACTATGTGTATATCTTGTAAAATCAGGGAAAGCATGGGGATGCGTAAGTGATGACATGGATATGTTTGTATATGGATGTCCTTTCGTATTACGTAATTTGAGTTTACTCAAACATACAATTACAGTTTATGATACTAGTAAAATATTATCAGAGTTGGATCTTTCCGAAAAACAATTCTGTGAAATCATGACTATTTCGGGCACTGATTATAATATACATTCTGCTACATCGTTATCTGAAACATTACAATTGCATAAAGAATACACAATATATAGCAAACAAACAAAGGATAAACCATGCGAATTCTACATATGGTTGCTAAAAAATACAAAATACATCAATAATTATAGAGAATTAATGGAGATTTTTAAAATATTTCAATGCAGTAATTTCGATCTATATACTAATATCGATATGAACGCATCTATTCCACGTAAACCGAATAATGATATGATACATGCAATCATGAAAAAGGAAGGATTTGTATTCATATAATAGTAGTAAATAAGTATTTCAATTATAACCACATAATGCTATGTGGTTATATCCTAGTTGAATATAATGTTTTTTTTATGGGTTTCTAGTTTTGTAATGTTTGTGGGTGTCTAGTTTTATAATGTTTATGTGTTTCAGTTTTGTAATGTTTGTGGGTTTCTAGTTTTGTAATGTTTATGGATTTCTAGTTTTATAATGTTTATGGGTGTTAGGTTTTAAATTTACATACCACCAATTGTACCATCTGCCTTGTAGAAATGGTGCTTCATGTATCTCTGAAGGTTGAAGTAGGTTAGTTCATCGGTCTTCTGGAGCTTAAGAAGTTTTGACAACTTGGTATCAGCATGAATAATGCGACCATTGGCCTTATCTTGAAGTTTATGTGCGTGAATATAGGTATTGATCTCTCTGCTTACCTCGGTCCTAGCCATCTCAGTTCCAATATCCTTTCCAAGGAAACCAGCAAGTTCGTCACTAATACGAGTAGGCTTAATGAAACCCGAAGGCTTACGGTTACCAGTGTTTCTACGCTTCTTGGAAGATGCCTTGATAGCAGCCTTCATCTCACGGTTGACAGTCTTCTCGAGTGTCTTAAAATCGTTCTTTACGGCAGAAAAGAGACCAACTAGTTGTTGGAGTTTTGCGTTGAACTCGGAGAGTTTCATAGACATAACAGCGCCGGCATCGACTGGCTCGAGTACCTCTTCGGCAACAGCAGGTGCGGGTGTGGTGGGGGCAACCTCTACAACAGGAGCAGGAGCGGGTGCGGTGACCTTCTTAGCGCGGGGCTTGGTCTCGGTAGTAGTCTTTTCGGAAGTTTTAGATGCTTTAACCATTGTGATTATAATATATAATAGGATGTCTTTTTAAGTTATTTATACCATAATATTATATGTTGTAAATTATGAATCGATACCGACACGCTAAACCGTCTTAATATACTATTTTATGAATTATACATTGACCGATTCGTATAACCATGGCATAGATTCTCTCGCAGGGACTGAAACTAATGTAAGTGCCGACAATGCATGTAACGTGCCGATTTTACGATACTCTATATTAATTCCACTATATACCATATTTTCGAATACAATCAAACATGCTGTTTTGATCTGATTTAATCCAAGTTCACTATGTAAAAGCGGGCGAGTAAATATTCCATCAAATGGTGCGTAATACGGACATATATTGTTTTGAACTTCACGTGACAAATCACTTCGATAATACCATATTTCATAAAGTTTCCTATATAGACGAATATAATCTCTTAGTTCCAAATTAACAAACCATTCTTTGTTTGTATAATTACCAAGTAAATCTATTTCAATAAATAACTCGGATATTCGATTGTCTTGACTCGTGGTTCGTATTTCACGTATATGATTATATCGATTTAACTCTTCTATCGAATTAATTGTCCTAGTAATAGGCGAATATTCTTGATGATTCCGACTTCGTGTTCGGGTTACGGTAGACGAACTCATTTTGGGGATGATATAAGGTAAATTTGTTTTGTGAAAGTCAGGACACAATACAAATGATAAATTGTAGAGTGAAATAATATTCCGCACGGTCACGCGAGACAATGTATCGCGTGTATATGGATTTGCAATTTTATTAATGTTTGATGACCGTTTTAACATCTCGATTAGAGATGAAATATTAAATCCATATGTGAACTTCTTTTCATCAGTAAAACTAAAAAAATAATCTGATTCTATATCAGAAATAGGTTCCATCGAACAAAAATCGGTATCATTCACGCATATACTTTTATTCAGGTATGCAGGTCCACGTAACCGTTTAATATATCGACATATCCATGAACGGAAACATCGTTGAATGAGAATTACCGATGTGTTTCTATTAAAATACATTTCTAATCTTTCAATTAATTCCTCCTTCTTTCCACCGATTCGTAATTTATATTCACGCAATGCTTGTTTAAGATGAGGTACCTTATGTTTCTTTAATAATCCAGGATAACCTATATAATTTTCATATGTAATATTCGGCATATTTGATTTAACTATTGGTTTCAATGTATTTGTTAATGTGGACCCATCTTCTATTCTAATTCGTTCATGCATTCTATGAGTTTATATATATATACATATATTGTCAAATAACTATATTCTTTTGACTAAATAATTATTATATACATTGTCTATATCACAACTACATGATAAGAGAACGCGTCAGATACCAATATCGATAAAATATATAAAAAATTGAATTAAAGACACTTCTTACTATTATGTATAATTAGTTTTACTATATATCCTATTATTATGTCAAAGTCACCTATCGTCGTAAAGTATTCCGAATGGAACACCTCTAATATTCGCTACATGGCACCACGAATCAATGATCGTGGTTCAAAGTCTGTTGCCGTTATCAGTACGCAAAGTAATCGCGCACTCTATGTATCTAGTCCTCTATTGATGACATGGGGCATTTCCGATTATGTTGATGACAAGGGCGAATCAGATAACAAGTTCAATATGTCACTTGTATTTCCTAACGAAGATTATGCTACTCCTACTAGTACTGAATTTCTATCCAAGTTGAAATCATTTGAAGAGCAAATTCTGAATGATGCCGTTAGAAACAGTGAGGTATGGTGGGGCAAGAAGAAGTCGCGTGAAGTAATTGAGGATAATTTCTTCCCATTCCTTAAGTACCCCAAAGACAAGAACGGTGGCGGTCTTGATATCACTAGACCACCTAGCATGCGTGCCAAGGTTCCTAACTATGATGGAAGATGGAACGTTGAAATCTACGATACTGAAAATAAGTTGATCTTCCCATGCGACAATGACAATCTTACTCCAATGGATTTTGTACCAAAGAAGAGTAATGTAGCATGTGTTCTACAATGTGGTGGACTTTGGTTTGGCGGAAAGGGATGGGGAGTTACATGGAGATTGAACCAATGTGTAGTTAAGCCTCATATTCAAGAATCTGTATTTGGAAGGTGTCATATTGAGTTGTCTAGCGACGACAAGGAAACAATCGAAAATCAACCAATCGCAGAAAATGTCAACGATAGCGATGATGAAGATGGACCATCTATCCCAGCATCTTCCACGGTTGTTGACGACAGCGATGACGATGAACCTGAACCAGTAGTTGAGCCCGAGCCTGAACCCGAGCCCGAGCCTGAACCCGAGCCCGAGCCTCAACCAGTCAAGAAGAAGGTAGTCAAGAAGGTAGTCAAGAAGAAGGCATCCTCAACTGAATAAAAACACGAAATCTAAATAAAAATACCAAAAACACGAAATCTAAATAAAAATATCAAAACACGAAATCTAAATAAAAATATCAAAACACGAAATCTAAATAAAAATACCAAAAACACGCACAAAAACACAATCAATATAAAATTGATTTTTTGTTTAGCAACTTATCATAAAATAACTTGCTAAAAATGAATATTAAGCGACTTCAAAAAGAATTGCGTAACCTAACCAAAGACCCCATTCCGAATTGTGTTGCAAAACCAAGTAATGATAATATATCATATTGGTTATTTACATTTATAGGAGATGATGATACACCATATAAAGGGGGGTTGTATATGGGTAATATATCGTTCCCTGTTAATTATCCATTTTCACCTCCAAATATTCAACTTATGACGCCAAATGGTAGATTCCAAATACATAAGGGTATATGTATGAGTATTACCGCACATCATCCTGAAACATGGAATCCAGCACTCGGTGTTCGTTCACTACTTATCAGTTTTATTTCATTCTTCTATGATAATAACCCTACATTGGGTTCAATTATAACTACTTACGATCATAAACTTAATTTAGCCATTGATTCAAATGAATATACAAAAAATATGCCCGAATACAAATCACTATTTATGGAAGAACCATCGTAATCTTCTATGGTGTAAACTATAACATAGATTTCATTATTAGTATTTCCTTTTCCTGTGTATCAATTATTTCAGTTGCTAATTTTTTTATTTTTGGATTATTTGTATTATTATATATTTTATGAGATGTAGTTAACGCGGTAGAATGATGAGGTATCATTCGCTGTAACCATTGTTTATCATTCACTAATAATTGTTGACGTAATAATACTATAGATATGGTAACGGATAAAATAATCCCGATAGAAAATACTACCACATTAAAATGCCCCATGGATAAATAATGAACGATCTCGTGCGCCCACATCATATTTGAAGCCATTAATAGTCCACCATAAATGAGAGTATGTGACAGATATAAGTCTGAAAATCTATATGCTAATATATTCATGGGATTGAATAATATACCAACAATCACCATTATGATAAACATTATAATTTGATTTTTTAATAAATTCGACTTCATGTATACACTAATAAAATAAATTTATTCAGCAGTATATTGTATAGAACAAATATTGTAAACGACATACTTTACAATATTTGTCAAGTGCTACATATAGATAATTCTTACATCATTAGATGAAGTGTCAAATATACATCGCATCTAGATGACACGTCATAAATATTTTTTACATTTACTTGTGAAATTCCGGAACCAACAAATCGAATAATTTGGGTTTTCATAAATTTAAGTGTGTTTGTGTAAATCATCAACTCAATATTATGGATCTTTATCATAACTTCCTCTTTATCCCATATTTCAGATATTTTCAACGTCTTTGATGTATGCAAATTGTTTGATTCATCTAAACGCATATCATCTTCTAATATTGGGTTACATTTTACATAAATATCATTTCCACAATTGTCATATACCAGTTCATTATGCCATAATGGTATTACATACGTTCCATTATTTATTGTTAGTCTGTATAAATTGTCTTCTAATAAATCATGAAGGGTTGGATTTAAAATGATTACTTCGTCGTGTTTGGTTTTATCAGAAATTACACTCTCTACTATCTCTATTAATTCATCTCCAAATTGCAGAATTTCTTGATTCTTTTTTATGAGGTTATATATTTTGATTAACATGCCCTTGTCGATAGAATTTAAAAGGTCGACGGTTTTGTTCTCACATAGGTGATTAATTTTTTGGATAATAATATGTAATATCTGACTGTCGCGGTCAACTGGGATTATATTTTTTATAAAAGACATAAGCATATCAGAATATGACATATTCCAATTTATGGATTCTCCAGTTGTCGTATTTGAATACTTTTGTAGATATTGATATGCTTCGTTTATGTTTTGAAATTCTTCCTTCGCATTCGGGGACTTATTCTTGTCAGGGTGATATTTCAACGCAGATGTTCGGTAATGAGACTTTAACTTTTCGGTTGATAATGGTTCATTCGTATCAACATGTAATAGTTTGCATGCTTTTTGGTAATTCATCATAATTATATATTTTTTTTATTATATAGAACATTATATTCTCTAAATGGTATATTGGTCTATAGTTATTATTGAAATACTTGAAAAATGTATATGACTTAATTAGGATATCAGATGCGTCCGCACTATCTAATCTATTGTCGCTTATGAAGAAGTATAATATATACCATATACACTCGTTAATATCAATGTTGTATGTTAACAGTTCATATAAAGCATCTCGAAACGCAGTAAATGGAATCTCTTCAATGTGTTCTATCTTATCAATTACATTATTACATACACGATTAAATAATTCTTCAGGTAATGAACCTACCCCATCTACGCGCATAAACGACCGAAGTTCTTTTATATTTGTTATACCGTATAATTCGATTGAATCTAGTATTTTTGTTGCGTTTGTCAAATTATTACTTATGTTTAAATTATGCTTTGTAGTTTCACTTACTACTTCTAATACTTTCATATATGAGTCACGAGACGGGCGTTTTACACCTATTTTATAACATGAATTTAACACTTTGTGAGGAATAAAACTAATATGTTCGGACACAATAATAAATTTAATGGTGATTATTGATTGATCGGTATTATATTGTTGCATATAACTGTAAAATATTTCTAGAAGTTCGGAATTTATCATATGAAAGTTCTTACATACAATAATACCGACCTTGTTTGGTTTAACTGTTATAATATCCACTATTTGAAAAAATATTTCATGCCACATTGATTTCGCATTACATCCCAATAGAGACATATCTATTTCATAATGAATATCACTTATATGATAATTGTAGTCTTGTTTTTCAGTACTCACAACAATACGTTTGTCGTATTTTAATTCTGATGGACTATACTTTTTTATAATTCGGAGAACTTGGGTATATTTACCAATACCACTTGGTCCGTATACTAGCAAATTCGGAAGTTTATTTATCGTTGATGGTAATTTATTTATGCGCTTGTCTAATTCAGGATTAATATTGAATTTATCGCATGAATTAATATATTCTTCGTATAATGTTTCGTAATATTTCATTTACTATCTTGGTATATAACAAATGTTGTTTTTAAACGAATTTGGTTTGTTATTTACCTACTAGGTTATCCTTTTCTAATTGTGTGAATTTGGAGGATTTTGATACCTGCAATATTGACAATGTAGTTATAATCACCGACAATATAATTGTTCCAATTACGAATCTACTCGATGTTGGACCATTCATTTGGGAACTATACAAATAATATGACAGTAACCCTATACTTATCAATGCCATCAAAATAATTGTGTTACGTTTTAGTGTATCATATAACGATTGGTAGTTTGGAGGTAATATAACGGGTGTACCTCTTACATTTGTATGCTTTTGTTGAACGCTCACTAATGTAATTATTAACAATAATAACGCTATTGACATTAAAAGAGAACTACCGAGTGTACCATATAATAACATCATACTGCCTGTTCCTGTTATATTGTCATCTGTCAGTATTTCCTTCCCTATAAACAATGTAAATCCAAGTTGAAGTATCATTAAACATGTTAATGCTACTGTTTCCGCATTCTTTTTATATATAAACCAAAAACACGCAACGTATAGTATACCGAATAACACATAATTAGCAAGTGATAAATATTTTTCCATTATATATCCTGGGAATATTATATTACAATGTATGCGATTTCATACCTTGTAATATTAGTCATATGTCTAAAGAACACTTCACATTTTATTTTTATTTGTTATCTGTTTTTTTATCGGAATAATTGATGGTATTTTTTTGTTAGTTTTAGTCTTACGGACAAGGCTACTATATATACGCGAACCCAATGGCAATTTACTTGCACGTTCTATTGCTATATTGTATTTATCATTTTGGGTTAGTTTACTCAACCACGACGGCCACCAGCCTCCTTTTTGATTTCGTGTTTTTCTCTTGTTTCCTTTCCTTTTTGTATTATTCTTCTTTCGAGTAAGGGTTTTCTTCTTACTGGCTTTTGTACTTTTACCACGACCTAGTGATTTAACTGGCATAATATACGTTATATGTATACTTTATTTGTACGTTACATATCACTTATCTTATATGTTTCTTTTAACCACGTTATTAGAATTTCTTTATCGCACATCAAATACCCTCCCTTGAACTTCTTAATATTTAAAAATTTGGGCGTTTTCATCTGTGGCGTTTTATAATACACATATGCACCAAATTTACCTTTTCTAACACTGATATCCGACGTAACCGTACGCAATACATTCTTTTCGGGCAACGTATCTTTTGCTGGTTTATCTAACATGGATAGAACATCATCTAGTATTATGTCGGATATATCTTTTCCTAAATCTTTGAGAGATTCAGTCATATCACCGTACTGCAAATAGATACCGTATTTTCCATTCTTTATTATTACCGGTATATCATTATAACTTCCTATATTTCGCTCCTGAATTTCGACAAGATCATCTAATGTATACTTCCCGTTTTTTAATTTTTCCATATCTATTTTTATCGTTTTCTTTACTGAAATGTATTCAGGTTTATTATCTCCGTCTCGTTTTTGTATAACTGGTCCATATTTTTCAAACAACAACACATGTTCTTCGTCCAAATCATATACTTGTTTATGTACTTTACCTAATTTATCCGTTAAACACTTTATTTCATGAGAACAATCTCGACATATTGAAGACCAGTCGTCATCCGCATTCGCAATGTTATCTAACCTATCTTCCATATCTTTCGAATATTCATACGAAAACAATGAATTGTAATGGTTCGCTAAAAACTCTATTGTTAATTGACCTATTGGTTGAATCGAAAGTTTATTTTTTTCATTGCCAAATGTTTTTGTTTCATGGAAATCACATATGGTATAGTTTTTTAAAGTAAAGTTATTGCAATCTACCTCTACCCCCTCTATATCCGTTCGTTTTACATATCCACGTTCTTGGATTGTTGATACAATGCTTGAAAAAGTAGATGGACGCCCGATACCCATCTCCTCTAATTTATTAATTAAACCAGCTTCAGTATAATGACTATGTCTATTTTTCATATATACATTACTTTCTATCATTGATCGATTTACTTCCCGATTATCGTATGTCTGAAAAAAATAATACAGTCCATTTGCTTCATTCTGTACTTCGGTATTCATTTTCTTCTCATTCACTATTTTCCATCCCATAAATAGAGGAATTTCATGTGTGTATTTATATTTTGTATTTTCAGGTCCGGATATTTCAATTGGAATGGAATAATATAATGCGCTTGACATACAACTCTCCACTGTATTTTTCCATATCAAATTATACATCGAAACCAATCTAGGTTCTTCCGATGAAATTGTCCTATTTATTAATTGGGTTACTCGTATTGCTTCATGGGGATTATTTGTTTCCTTATTTTCCAATTCAGATAACTTACCCACATACTTTTCATTACCATATTCTGAAGTTATAAAATTATCTATCTCCTTCAAAAATGGTTTCGCATATTTTGTACTTTCAGTTCGCATATACGTAATATAACCGTTTTGATACAATTGTTGACATAACCTCATTGTCTCATTCGGCGAAATATGTAAAATATTACTCGCCACTTGTAATAATCTTGATGTATGAAATGGTTTTGGTGGAGATTTTTCGGTTTCACGTGTTTTGTGAATACTTAATATATGATTGAACCGAATCGATTGCTTTAAATAATGTATTATCTCCGTGCGTGTTTTAAATTCTGTGTCTAATTCAAATTTTAATTCCCTGTCGAAAAAAGTACCCGTCGTTTTGTAATATGCATCGAGATTACCCTTATTCATTTTTTCCATGTGATTATCATATACTAACCGCAATGCCGGCGTTTGACATCTACCCGCAGATAACGAATTCGAATTATTATTATATAAATATTTCCATAACATTGGCGATACCTTATATCCAACGATTATATCTAATACTTGACGCGCATGCTGTGCCTTTACCAATTTCAAATTAATAATGGTAGGAGATTTAATCGCATTCTGTAAAGCCGATTTAGTTACCTCATGAAATATAATACGGGGAGTCGTCTCGACTGGAAGACCGAATAGATCACATATGTGCCACGCAATTGCTTCTCCCTCGCGATCATCATCTGTTGCTAATATTATTTTATCTTTCGAGAACTTGGATATAGTACGCCTCATAAATGAGATATGATCTTTCTTTTCAGGTATTTCTGTAAATTTTGGTTCGAATGTTATCTTCGTATCTATCGCACGGAGTCCATCTATACCTCTGAAATGACCCTTTGAGGCTATACAACAATAATTTAGACCTAGATAGGATTCGATTTTGGCACATTTTGAAGGCGATTCGACTATAATCAAATAATTCGCAGTATCCAAATTAACAGAATCAGAGTTTGTATTACTATTCTTTGTATATTTCTTAGTATATTTTTTAGACATATTGAGAACTTCGTCACTATACATTCTTATACTACTACTTTTATTATCTTTTTCTAGAACATAAAGGGTTATCGTCATATTATATAATGAGGTTTCTTAACGAATTATTTGGATATGTATTGTACGCATCGTCAAAATATAGAATTGACGAATCGCACGCAGTAGGCCATAGTATGAATGTTCTCCAAAACGCAAATAATATTTATAAATCCGAAGTGGTTCTGAATCCGTCACTTCAGAAACAAGAAAATATTATATATGCGTCTGCCATACTACATGATATGTGCGATAAGAAATATGTGGATGAAGAAACCGGATTAGAGGAAATTAAATCGTTCTTAAAAAATTACCTTTCCATGAAAGATATTGGCACATGTAACAATATCATAAAAAATATGTCTTATTCTACGGTCAAATTAAATGGATTTCCCTCAATGGATGAATATCAACATGCGTATCATATTGTTCGAGAAGCAGACCTGTTAGCCGCATACGACTTTGATAGATGTATGATTTATGGAATGATGAAAAAAGATACAAATCTAGACGACTCCTTTCGCGACGCGACCGAGTTATTTAATAATCGGGTATTCAAACACATGGACGATGGGTTATTGACAACCAAATATTCTCAACAACAACACATTGTACTTTCAAATATAGCCCGATTGCGTATTGATTCATGGAAGGATATATTGAATAAGTAAACATATCATCTTACATGTAAACCATTATGATATGTATATCATTATCGTAATGGTTCATTAATTCTTTTTATTTCTTTTTGTTTTCGTTCGTTTTGTCTTCTTTCTTTTTGTCTTGTTTTGCTTTGTCTTGTTATGTTTTGTCTTCTTCCTTTTTGTCTTCTTCCTTTTTGTCTTACTTTGTTTTGACTTACTTTGGTTTTTCTTTTTTCGTTTTGTCTGTTTACCACCGAAACTTTTGACAACAGGTGGTCCGAATGGTCTATTCACATTGGTTGAATCATTCTTATCATCATCCCCAATCACATTAACACCTTTGTTATAATGCATATTAACATCCTTATTGGTTGAATCATCCCCAATCACATTAATCACATTAGGTATTTTTAAACGTTTATTCGAACCATCATCCTCAATCACATGCGATTTATTCGAACCATCATCCTCAATCACATCAACATCCATATTATTCGAACCATCATCCTCAATCTCATTAAAATGTCGTTTCTTGTTTACTACCGGTCCCGATAACAACATGTATCCTAATTCTGTTTCTATATCAATATCTAAATCAACCGCCGTTTCATAT
>Ga0115550_1002461_pt1 | contig 12668 bp, 9 predicted proteins | sample COGITO_mtgs_1005_FD_87177 | JGI IMG/M metagenome (GOLD analysis project Ga0115550, IMG submission 87177) | Pelagic marine microbial communities from North Sea - COGITO_mtgs_100511 | ecosystem: Environmental > Aquatic > Marine > Epipelagic | place: Germany:Helgoland, sampling site Kabeltonne... | reverse complement strand
CGTCCCTCACGATCCTATGAAGAATTAGTAGCACGCTACCTAAAGGCTTTAGACGGAAGAGCTGCGGTAGCTCCAAAGCGATTTACTCCCAAGCAAATCGGCAGGGAAGCAAAACAGCAGCAAACAATTCAATTCAATAAACTCATCAATCGATTGATGCAATTGGTGCATAAATGGAGCGAAGATGATTTAGATCTTTATGTCATTCCGCACCCATTAATGGGAAAGTTGACCTTCAGAGAAATTTTGTATTTTACTATTTATCATGTGCAACATCACAAGAAACAAATGGATGCAATTGTAAAAACAAAAAAGTAAAATGAACCTTCTTCAACTCAAAGTCTTTTTTTTAAGTCCCCTAATGCTTTATATGCTGTCAACTTCAGCCCAAGAATCAGCCTTTGAGGCTATGGTCGATGGTTTAATCTCGGATCATGTTCCAGTTCTTCGGGTAAAAGAACTTCAAACCACACCAAACATCATTCTTTTGGATACCCGTACAAAAGCAGAATATGATGTCAGTCGAATTGAACATGCTGTTTGGGTAGGAGAAAAAGACTGGGATTTAAAATTCTTAAAAAAAATCAACCCAGAGCAAACGGTAGTTGTGTAATGTAGTGTTGGCTATCGAAGTGAAAAACTTGTGAAAAAACTAGTCCGCTTAAATTTCGAAAAGGTCTTTAACCTCTATGGTGGGATTTTTGACTGGGTCAACCAAGGGAATCTTGTTGAAAATGCTCGCGGAAAAACCGATAGTATTCATGGATATGACGAAAACTTTGCGCCTTGGGTATAAAAAAGAGTGGTTATTTTCTAAAAAAAGGAGTGATTATATAGGGATTTGATGATTTTATTGTCAAATATTCGTTTATTCTTAACATATAGTTGTAATTTCCTACAAACTATTTTTATTATGAATGAGATTATCATTGTTGTAGTCGCTATAGTTGTTCTTATTGTCGGAGTAATTGTCTACGGTGTTATAAGTACCACCATGGGTAGTGAAGAAGATGTTAATAAAAACTATGTTCCGGATCGTTTTGAACGCATGGTAGGAAAAGATCCTAAAAAGAAAGAAGAGTAAGTGTTTTTTTAGGGCAACCAACGACTTCGAAAACGGCTTTAATTTATTTAGAATTGGCTTAAAAGTAAGGTGATTTTAAATGAAGTGGAGCTGATATGACTCATGCCAATCCTGTTTACACCAAAAAAAAGACCCGATGAACGGGCCTTTTAAAATAAGTATCAAATACATTAAGCAACATTTTGCTTCTTGATTAGGTTTAAGGCTGAACCTTCTTTGAACCACTCAATCTGCTGCTCGTTATATGTATGGTTCGCTAAGATAATGTCTTTAGAACCATCAGCATGAACCACCTCAACCGTGATTTGCTTTCCAGGAGCAAAGTCTTTTAAATCTATAAAATTAAAGGTATCGTCTTCTTGAATCAAGTTGTAGTCTGACTCTGTATTAAAGGTGATTCCTAACATCCCCTGTTTCTTCAGATTTGTTTCATGAATACGTGCAAAGGATTTAACCAACACAACTTTTACCCCAAGGAAACGAGGTTCCATTGCGGCGTGTTCTCGAGAAGAGCCTTCGCCATAGTTGTGATCTCCAACTACTACGGTTTCTAGTCCGGCTGCTTTGTATTGACGTTGAACATCAGGAACACCGCCATATGAACCGGTCAATTGATTCTTAACAAAATTGGTCTTTTCATTGAAGGCGTTAACCGCTCCAATTAAACAGTTATTCGAAATATTATCTAAATGACCACGGAATCGCAACCATGGACCTGCCATTGAAATGTGATCTGTAGTACATTTTCCAAGGGCTTTGATTAATAATTTAGCACCCATAAGGTTTTGATTATCCCAAGGAGCAAATGGGGTAAGTAATTGCAGACGCTCTGAAGTTTCACTAACGGCTACATTTACAGTAGAACCGTCCTCTTGTGGCGCTAAGTACCCATTTTCTTTTACGTCAAATCCTAATGGAGGTAATTCCATTCCGGTTGGTGGATCCAATTTAACTTCTTCTCCATCTTGATTGATGAGTGTATCGTTAACTGGGTCAAAGTCTAAGCGTCCAGAAATTGCAACTGCAGCTACCATTTCTGGAGAAGCTACAAAGGCGTGGGTGTTGGGATTCCCATCGGCACGTTTAGAAAAGTTTCGGTTAAACGAATGAATAATCGAATTTTTCTCTTCCTTATCTGCGCCTTCACGAGCCCATTGACCGATACAGGGCCCACAAGCATTTGTAAATATTTTTGCATTCAACTCATTGAAAGGAACTAATAATCCGTCCCGTTCTGCGGTGTAACGCACTTGCTCTGAACCTGGATTAATTCCAAATTCTGCTTTAGTAACTAATTTTTTTTCAACTGCTTGTTTCGCAATTGAAGCTGCTCGTGCTAGGTCTTCATAAGAGGAGTTTGTACAAGAACCGATCAAGCCCCACTCAACTTGTAAAGGCCAATCGCTTGCTTTAGCAACTTTACTCATTTCTGATACTGGAGTAGCTAAATCTGGAGTAAAAGGTCCGTTGATGTGCGGGCGAAGCGTGTTTAAATCCAATTCTATTACTTGATCAAAATAGAGTTCAGGATTGGCATACACTTCTGGATCTGCTGTTAAATGTTCGCGAACAGCATTTGCTGCATCAGCCACATCATCACGATCTGTAGAACGTAAATACCGTTCCATAGAGTCGTCGTAACCAAAAGTAGAAGTGGTTGCACCTACTTCTGCTCCCATATTACAAATGGTTCCTTTACCAGTACAAGACATGGATTCAGCTCCATCTCCAAAATATTCTATAATTGCTCCGGTTCCTCCTTTTACTGTAAGAATGCCGGCTACCTTTAGGATAACATCTTTAGGTGCTGTCCAACCGTTAAGTTTTCCCGTTAGTTTTACACCAATTAATTTAGGGAATTTCAATTCCCAAGGCATATCAGCCATAACATCTACTGCGTCAGCTCCCCCGACACCAATAGCGAGCATTCCCAATCCACCTGCGTTTACCGTATGTGAATCCGTTCCAATCATCATTCCTCCTGGGAATGCATAATTTTCTAAAACTACTTGGTGAATAATTCCTGCACCTGGTTTCCAAAAACCAATTCCGTATTTATTGGAAACCGATTCTAAGAAATCAAATACTTCTGCAGAAGTGCTGTTTGCCGATTTCAAATCGACAGTAGCCCCGGATTTAGCTTGAATTAAGTGATCGCAATGTACGGTTGTTGGAACTGCTACTTTGGCTTTCCCAGCCTGCATAAACTGCAACAAAGCCATTTGGGCCGTTGCGTCTTGACAAGCGATACGGTCAGGAGCAAAATCTACATAATCCGTTCCTCTTGTGTACGGACGATCTGTTTTACCTCCCCACAAATGGGAATATAATATTTTCTCTGAAGCTGTAAGGGGTTTTCCCGTTAGTTGACGTGCATTGGATACGCTTGTGTCTAGTCGTGCGTATACTTGTTTAATCATCTCAATGTCGAATGCCATAGTACTGTGAATTAAATTTGCGTAAAAATACATAATTAAGCTAACAGATTTAGTACGGATTGTAGAATTAATTACCTGTTTAAGAATGTTCTTGAAATCTTTAATTTGAATGCAATAATCTTCAAAGAAAAAGATTTAAACTGCTTAAAATCAGATTTTAAAACTCTAACATGAATCTTTTGTTGAGAAAACAATTTTACGGAAAACAAAAAAGCCCTCACGTTTGTGAGGGCTTTGTTGGTCTACTAGGGCTCGAACCTAGACTCTTCTGGACCAAAACCAGACGTGTTGCCAGTTACACCATAGACCATTGGAGGTGCAAATTTAATAGAAATATTTGCTCCTACAAGCCATTTTTATAAAATAATTGAATCTAAGGATATAAAAGTTTGCATTCTGTTAAATACGAGGTTGTTTCTTCAAATATTCTTACATTCGTTTTCAGAAAAACCGACCTATGAACACTACACAATTCGAATTCTGGAATCGTACACTTGGATGGAGTGTTTTTGCAATTGCTCTTGTTACTTTTGGGCTCACAGTAGAGCCTACTGCCAGCTTTTGGGATGCTAGTGAATACATTGCAACCTCTGCAAAACTCCAAATCGGTCATCCTCCTGGAGCTCCATTTTATCAAATGATGGGTGCCTTTTTTTCCTTGTTCGCAAGCGGTCCAGAACAAATAGCTTTACTCGTAAACTTGATGTCTGTTTTTTCGAGCGCCTTTACCATACTGTTCTTGTTTTGGACTTTAACCCTTCTACTCAAAAAATTACCGGCTTTTAGCACCATAGAAACGACTAATGATGCCTTAGCTTTTTTTGGAAGTGCCGTTATTGGAGCCCTTGCCTTTTGCTTTTCCGATAGCTTTTGGTTCAATGCGGTTGAAGCGGAGGTGTATGCCATGGCGACTTGTATTCTTTCGCTTTTATTTTGGCTGAGTTTGCGCTGGGAACAGGAGATGAATACGCCCAGAGGAGATCGCTGGTTGTTGCTTATTGCTTTTGTTATTGGTCTTTCATTTGGAGTTCACTTTATGGGTCTGTTGACAATTCCTGCGATGGGAATGTTGTATTATTTTAAAAATTATAAAACAGTAACCTTTAAAGGGTTCATCGTCGCCAATGTGCTGTCTGTTGCGATTTTACTATTTATTTTTAAATTATTACTCCCCCTAACCCTTGCCTTGTTTGGTAAAATGGAAGTCTATTTTGTAAATAACTTGGGCTTTTCTTTCAACAGTGGAACAATTTTTACTGCTTTTTTACTCATTGGCTTTTTTATATACAATTTGCGTTTTACACGTAAAAAGAACTACGTAAATCTGAATACCGGTATACTGTGTATCCTCTTTGTTTTTCTTGGGTTCTCGTCTTGGATCATGCTTCCTATACGGGCCAATGCCAATACGGTCATCAATGAAAATTCGCCATCAGATGCACGACAGCTTTTGGCATATTATAACCTAGAACAATATCCAGAAACTAAATTGTTTTACGGCCCAATGTTTTCTGATATGTATGCAGGGCAGGACGAACAAGAACCCTACATCGATGACAAGCCCAAATACGAACGGGATGAAAAAACAGGGCGCTACCTGATCGTCAACAACTGGAAAGGCTCACGAATAAACGCCAATTCTAAACACAAAGGAATTCTCCCAAGGTTACACAGCTCGGAACATGCAGCAAACTATATGAACTTTACTGCACCCTTAGAATTTTCTGTTAAACCAGAATACCGAGGGAGTAAACAACTGATGCGGGAGGTTCAATCTTTTAGACAAGATGCTTCCGAAGGAAGTGTGTCGGGAGAGGACTATCACGACTTTTACAAGAAGATGTCGCCTTACCTCAACATCGAGAAGCCTTCGTTTTTGAGTAATATGGCGTATTTATTTCAATACCAAATTGGGTATATGTATGTACGCTATTTTATGTGGAATTTTACTGGAAGACAAAACGATATTCAAGGACGGTATAACAGCCTGAATGGAAACTGGATTAGCGGTATCCCTTTTATTGACGCGATACGATTAGGAAACCAAAGTAAACTAAGTGAAGATTCGCTGAATAACAAAGCTCGAAACACCTATTTCTTTCTTCCCCTTATCCTAGGACTCATTGGTGTGTTCTTTTTATATGGACAAGATAAAATGAAGTTTTGGGTACTGATGTTGTTTTTCCTTTTTACCGGACTTGCATTGAAAATATACCTCAACGAACGCCCTTTTGAACCTAGAGAGCGAGATTATGCCTTGGTTGGTTCCTTCTATGTTTTTGCTATATGGATTGGGATGGGTACTTTTGCTTTGATCCAAAATCTACGGAATACTTGGTCCAATAAGTTGGTCGTTCCAGCATCTGTTCTTCTATGTTTTTTGGCTGTCCCTGTATTGATGGGTGTACAAAACTGGGATGATCATGATCGTTCCGGGCGATATACAGCACAGTCTATTTCTAAGTCTTATTTGACCTCTATTCAAAAAGATGTAGGCGCTATTATTTTTACCATTGGAGACAACGATACCTTTGCCCTTTGGTACGCTCAAGACATCGAAGAGTATCGTCAAGATGTTCGGCCCATCAACACCAGTTTGATCGCTACAGACTGGTATATCGATCAAATGAAACGCAAGACCTACACCAGCGAAGCAGTTGATATTCAGTTGGAGCATGCACAATATGCCTATGGCGTTCGAGACTATACCAAACACGAATCAATCATTGATAGTGTTCGTTGGGACATCAAAGATTTTATGAACTGGGTAGCCAGTGACGATCCTCGGAACAAATACAAACGGATCATTCAAAAGTCGGGTGGAGATCCTGATTTATATCCTAAAGGAACTCAAGAAATGGTTTTTTATCCAACAAATAAAATCCGTGTAAATGTCAATGTAGAAAATGTAATTCAGAGTGGTTTGGTCAAAGAAAAAGACCGCGATTTGATTGTCCCCTACATTGATATTGACTTACCTAAGGGTGGCTTGTATAAAAATCAGTTGATTATGTTGGATATTCTTGCAAACAACGACTGGAAGAGACCCCTGTATTTTACTGGAGGTAGCTACGATGATTCCGAATATCTTTGGATGAAAAACTACTTGCAGCTAGAAGGTTTGGTGTATAAACTGGTTCCCATAAAAACACCTAAAAACAAAAATAACCCCTATTTGATGGGGCGTTTGGATGCTGACCTGATGTACGAAATTGTTAAAAAATGGGAATGGGGAAATTCGGATAGTCCTGAAATTTACCACGATCCAGAAACTCGAAAAAACAGCATTTCATATCGAAGCAATATGGCGCGTTTGGCCGAAGTACTGATCGATGAAGGAAAGCTTGAAAAAGCGAAAGAAATCATTGATTTGAATTTGGAGAAAATGCCGGTAGATTATTTCGGTTATTACAGTCTTTTGACTCCCTTTATCGAAGGGTACTATCGAATAGGAGCAACAGAAGATGCTCGTAAACTTTTCGAGCAAATTGCTGAAAAATATCGCGACCAATTGGAATATTTTGAAAGTCTGTCGCTAAACTTTCAATACGACCTCGGGGAGGAAATACTAACCGAAATTGAACGATATCGCTCCTTGATCGAAGTTATTATAGACAATAACGATGAGGAATTTATGTCCTCTAAAATTGTTGCTTTTCAAAAACACACTGCTCCGTTTGAATTTCTATACGGATCGTATGATTACTTTACCAGTCAAGAAGATTTTGTAGCCGGTTTATATATCGGTGGAGACAGTATAGCTGGACGTTCTTTAATAGAGAACATTGCTTTTGTTTACGAGAAACGTTTATCGCAGCTCAGTAGTTTAGATCCCGAAGATCAAACTATTTATGAGGAAATCATCATGGATGAAGTCAATGGCTATAGAAGGTTGATGCTGTATGTGAGTTTACATGAAACAGATGCCTATAGAGATAGTATGGAAAAACGTGTTTTTGTGGCAATAGAACCCTTAGCAATGTTTGATAGCTTGTTTGGCGAAGAGTAGGTAAATTAGCCTACATAATCGTTCATAAGGCTGATCAAAGTATTGGCATTTTGTTCCCCACTCTGTCTCCAAACCATTTCTCCATCCTTGTAAATCATAAGGGTTGGAATGGCTTTTACTCGGAGCGCTTCGGTTAGCTTCGTGTTTTTGTTCGTTTCGATCTTAATCACCTTTCCTTGATCCCCGATGGCAGCAGCAACATCTCGTAAAGCGGGATGAAACTCTTCGGAAGGGTTGGCGTCTTCTTGAAAAAAAACAAGGAGTATAGGAGCTTTATCGTCTATTAATTCACCAAATTTTGACACGGACAATAGTGTTTAAAAGTTTTGTGCAATTTAAGTTTTTTTTATTAAACCACTTTCTGCGAGCATTTTAAGGTAATAACGGTAATTTCGGGCCAAATTCCAACCCTTCCAGGATAAGCCAAAAAGCCAAAACCACGATTTACATTGAGGTATTGTTTGGCTTGATTATAAACTCCTGCCCATTGCTTATAGCGCCATTTTACTGGGCTCCACTTGAACCATCCTGGGATTTCAATCCCAAATTGCATCCCATGGGTATGTCCACTCAACGTAAGCTCAAAAGGATAGGGATGTTCGACAACCTGTGCCTCCCAATGCGAGGGGTCGTGCGACATTAAAATTTTAAAATCTTCTGAATCGACGTTCGAAACCGCTAGATTTAGGTCACCTGCCTTTTTAAAGCCTCCTTTACCCCAGTTTTCTACGCCAACCAATGCAATGCGCTCTCCGTCTTTTTCTAAAAATTGGGTGTTGTTTAATAAAACTTTGAAGCCCATTTTTTCTTGTGCTTCGATCAAATCTGAAAGATTTTTCTTTTTATCTTCTTCCGAATCCCATTGCACATAATCTCCGTAATCATGATTTCCCAAAATAGAAAACTTCCCTTGTGGAGCTTTGAGTGAGCTCATCAAATCCATCCAAGGGTACACTTCCGAGGCTTTATTGTTGACCATATCCCCTGTAAAAAGAATAACGTCCGATCGCTGTTCATTAATCAGATCCATCCCATAAGACACCTTTTCTCTATTGTCAAAACTTCCGCTGTGAATGTCCGAAATCTGTGTTAAAGTAAATCCATCAAAAGCTTTGGGAAGGGTATCGAATTCCAGGGTGTAGCGCAATACCTTATAGTTATACTTCCCTTTATACATTCCATACAAAAGGGATGCAAGTGGGACTGCCGCAATTCCAAGGGCTAGTTTTGAAATAAATTTTCTGCGATCTGGAAAATAGCCTTGAACACCTTCTCCTTGGGTGAAAAAACGATATACGGCTTGAGGAATTCGAACAATATCTTCAAAAAATAAAAAGAGTATAATAAAGGTTTTAAAAACAAACAAGGAAAGAAATAAGCCCAAGGCCAAACTCATGCCCGGATTAAAACCCTCGTGACGATCGAAAGAAATACTGTGGTAAGCAAAATTTGCAAATACAAACACTACTACTAGCCAGTATAAAATCAGGAGACTGCGTTGTTGTGTTAGGGTTTTTATTGCCTGAAAAGCATAGGTGCCAAACAAGGAGAAAAAGATAATGAGAATGATCCAGCGTAACATAGATATAAAATAGGAGTAAAGTTTATTTCATTTTTTTTGACAGCTCCATTGCTTTTCCATCGGAAAGGCTAGCAACATAACAAGTGGCATTGAGAAGCGTATCGTAGAGCGAATCTGAAAGAAATGGTGTGCCTTTGGGAACTAAACGTAAAATGAGTTGATCATAAGCATCTGCTTCTCCCTTAAATTCATGAACGGCAGCAGTAGTAAAGGCATCCAATAAGGTTGTAATGACCTTATACCCTACAATCTCTTTTTGCAGTACTTCTGGTGAGTGATATACTTTTTCGACGCTTAGCGAGATGATGTCGTCAATCTGCGCGGCATACTTACTTTTATCCAATAAGGCATGGGGAAAGCTCCCAGAAAGTATTGCCTCTTCATTCTTTAAAAAAATGGCCACTGCGTCTTTTATAAGGCTATTGATTGCCAAAGCTCTCAAATAACTCATACGCTGTGGGGTGTGTTTTAAGGAAGCATAGGTCTTTTTATCAATCGAATCTTTTACCAGATTGATTAAATATTCTAAAGCATACGATTCTGAAATCCATCCGAGGTTAATGCCATCTTCAAAATCAATGATGGTGTAGCAAATGTCATCTGCTGCCTCTACTAGGTATGCCAGAGGATGCCGAAAATAGGTTCCCTTTGTACTTGCTAATCCCAGATCTTGAGCAAGCGTACTAAAGTCAGTAGCTTGTGCTTGATAAAAGCCAAATTTCTTGTCCGCAACGTGTTGCGTTGGCTTGTGTGGTAAAGAAGCTTTAGGGTATTTCATATAGGCGCCAAGAGTAGCTGCACTGAGTCGTAAACCTCCTGGTGCGCCTTCCATGGATTGAGATACAATTTTAAAGCCGTTGGCGTTTCCTTCGAATTTACATAAATCTTCATACTCTAAAGCATTCAATTCTGCTTTATAACCTGCTCCAGAGCCATCAGAAAAGAAATGTCCAATCGCTTTTTCTCCACTGTGTCCAAAAGGTGGGTTCCCGATATCATGGGCTAAAGCTGCTGCAGCTACTATAGCACCAAAATCGTTGGATTGATAGCCATGAATTTCAGATAAGTGCGGGTGTTTTTCTAGAATTGCCTTCCCTGCTAGTCGCCCTATACTACGAGCAACTACCGAAACTTCTAGACTGTGGGTAAGGCGGGTATGGACAAAGTCTGTTTTTGAAAAGGGGATGACTTGGGTTTTATCCTGAAGGCTTCTAAAGGCAGCAGAAAATACAATTCGGTCATAATCAACTTCAAAGCCCAAGCGGGTTTCATCTTGTTCCTTTCTAAGTCTTTTGGTTTTGTCACCGTATCGCTGTAAGGATAAAAGCTGCTCCCAATTCATAAATTCATTTTAGGTAAAAATAAGAAGATTTTAGAAAGTAATCAGTGTTATGCTAGAGTTAAGTGCAGATCAAAATATTTATGATTGGTTAACATCAGGGGTCGGTCATTTAACCATTAGTTAAAAAAGTTAGAACGGCCTCGCAATAGATTTGTAGTGTACAAAAAATAAAAAAATACAATGAAAAATCAATTCTCAAAATTAACTAAATTATTCCTAGTAAGCTCAGCATTTTCACTTGGTTCTTGCACTTCAGATGCAGAAACCATTTTTGAAACTATCGTTGTTACAAAAACTGTAACTGTTACAGCTTCGATTCCAACAACAACTCCTACAAGTAAAACCGTTGGAACAGGTGGAATAACCTATATCGTTGATGCACAAGCTTGGACAAACGACCGTATCTGGATCATGAATGGAAAAGTAGTTGTACGTGCTGGTGGGTCATTAACCATTGAAGCGGGAACAATTATCAAGGCTCAAAATGGCCAAGGGGTCGAAGCCACTGCTTTAGTTATAGCAGCAGGAGCTTCTATCCATGCAATTGGCACTGAAGATTCGCCCATAATTTTTACCGACATCGAAGACAGCATTGATTACGGAGATGGTGTCATTAGCCCCAATCGTAAGCCAACAGACACAGGTAAGTGGGGTGGAATCATCATCTTAGGAAACGCTGTTGTTGGCGAAGATGGAGGTTCGGATGATATTGAAGGAATTGCTGAAGGCTACGATTGGACTTCTTATGGTGGGAATGATGATGCAGATTCATCCGGTTCTTTTTCTTATGTTTCTATTCGTCACAGTGGAACTCAATTGGCAGGAGGAGATGAAATTCAAGGCTTGACTTTGGGTGGTATTGGTTCTGGAACTGTTTTAAATAATATTGAAGTAGTAGGAAGTAATGATGATGGAATTGAAATTTTTGGAGGTGCTGCTCAAATCTCAAATATCGTTATCCTAAACCAAAGAGACGATGCAATAGATTTAGATGAAGGTTTTCGAGGAATACTTTCTAATGTACTTATTGTGATGCGGTCTAACTCAGACAATCCTTTCGAGATTGACGGTACCGAAGATAGTACAGGAACAATTGGTGGGTCATTCACAATAAACGATGCAACTGTCTATGCAAATACGGCTCCCGAATCCGGTAAAAACTTTCTTGGAGACTGGAAAAGTGATGCGACTGGTTTTACCAATAACGTAGTTTTCAAAAACATTGACGGGCTTGCCTTCAAAGGAATTGATGCGGATACCTACACGGGTGAAGCGACAAGTGCCCGCTCTAATGAACTCAACTTTAATGATTTCTATTTCGTATCGGCAACTGCGACTTTATCTGACATATTTACAAATACCGCTGTAACGGATTATGCAGGCTGGGCACAAGTAGTTTCGGAGCAGGCTTCAAACACAGGAGCAGATGAAACTGTTTTCTCTTGGACCCTTTGGAGTGCTTTGAACAATTAATAAACATAACAGAGTTCGCTAGCCTGTCTTACTCAGGCTAACATTTTTTACCCTATGAAAAATATTTTTACTAGTTTATTTATTTTTATTACAACCCTAAGTTTTTCACAGTCAGTCATAACAGGTACCGTAATCGATGGGGAATTTAACGACCCGCTTCCTTTTGCAAATGTTATATTAAAAAATTCAACTGATGCTAGTTTTATTGAGGGTATTACTACCGATTTTGATGGGAGATTCCTCTTCGAAGTTGTGGATGGAACTTATTTAATCGAACTTTCGTATGTTGGCTATGAGACCCAACAAATCACCGAAATCAATATTGCGGGAGCTAAAGAATTTTTAATTGATGTGACTTTAAATCCCTCATCTAACAGTCTTGATGAAGTTGTAGTGACAACCTCCCAACGCGAAAATTCTGAAGTAGCTATTTTGGCTATTCAAAAAAAGTCCATCAATCTTATTGACGGACTTTCTGCCCAGACAATCAAAAAAACAGGTGATAGCAATTTAGCTGCAGCCATTAAGCGTGTGCCCGGGGTATCTATTCAAGACGGAAAGTTTGTTTATGTTCGAGGTTTGGGCGATCGGTATTCCAAAACCCTTTTAGGCGGACTCGAAGTTCCTGGATTAGATCCCGACAAAAACACCCTTCAACTTGATGTTTTCCCAACAAACATTCTAGACAACATCATCATAAGCAAATCGGCCAGTGCTGATCTTCCTGCAGATTTTAGTGG
>Ga0115550_1002456_pt1 | contig 12698 bp, 9 predicted proteins | sample COGITO_mtgs_1005_FD_87177 | JGI IMG/M metagenome (GOLD analysis project Ga0115550, IMG submission 87177) | Pelagic marine microbial communities from North Sea - COGITO_mtgs_100511 | ecosystem: Environmental > Aquatic > Marine > Epipelagic | place: Germany:Helgoland, sampling site Kabeltonne... | reverse complement strand
GGTCTTTTAGATGTATTGTCTGCCCAAGCTTTAGTGGCTTCTTTACCTATCTGACCTTGGTAAGGGCAAGGAGTACCAGCCATTTCCATAGCTTTAAATACTCTAGGGTCTTGACATAATATCGAGACGGAAGCTACTTTCATACCGGTATCATAGAGATACTTGGAAAGTTTTAAGCGTTCACAGTTCTCGTCAGTCACAGTAGCTCCTGTAGAGAACCCAAACACTTGCCCTTGGAAGGCACCAGAACGTCCTACAGTACAGAGGTCTTGAGAGTAAGACATAATACTAGGTGCTATAGCTGAAGCTGGAGGAGCTTTGCTACGTACATTCTGATTGATAGTCTGAGTAGAATTTGATTCGTTAATGTTTCTGTTAGTGTTATCAGACGTATTGTTATTATTGTTTGTGTTCGTATTGTCTGTAGTCACATTAGAATCTGACGTAGACTTATTTACATTTGTATTACTATTAGTATTATTACTAGTAGCGTTACTTGTGTTGTTTACGTTTTGATTGACTGTAGAGTTTACAGTAGAGTTAGAGTTAGAAGTAGATGTGTTGACATTGTTATTATTATTGGTATTACTGCTTGTAGATGTGGAAGCATTAACGTTGTTGTTTGTATTATTTGAGGTATTAACATTAGTATTATTGTTGGTCGATGTATTAGTATTAGTATTTACATTGGTGTTAGCATTTGTATTACTATTAGTATTTGTGTTTGTGTTGGTATTATTATTAGTATTATTATTGGTGTTCGTATTTGTCGTCACCGTATTATTAATAGTAGTTAATCCATTGTCTTCACAATACTGAGTACCTGCAACACAGTCACCTGTCTGGTCTGCTTGTGTACTACCAATTAAAAATAATCCTAACCCTAAGATTAACCCTCTTCTCATTTTATCCCCTATTTGTCAGGGGTGTTTGAAGCCCCAAAGTAAAAACTAATAACGGCACTTGCCAAGCCACCAAGATAACCAAGCACTAAGTTAATTAATGCTTCGCTGTTTTGTTCTGGCGGTTGTAGCGTTACTAAGAATATGTATCCCATAAAACCACCTACTACCACAACACCTATAATACGAGCAGTCCAGTCTTTACTAAACTTACCACGTGCATCTTGTTTGTCTTGTACTTCTAAAGAGAACACATCGACTTCAAGCTCTTTCATTTGAACTTCGAAAGCTTGTTCAGCTTTTTTAAGCTCAAGCATTTGTTCAGGAGTCGCTTCTGCAAGGGCTTTGTTAATCGCTTTCGGAGTATTAGGAACACCTAAGACTTCTGCTATCATATTTGCAGCCATGCCGCCCATAGGACCGCCTAAAGCAGTACCTATTGTAGGAGCTACTGCTCCGATTAAACTTTTAATTGCATTAAATTTCATAGTCTTCTTCCAGTAATTCTTCGTAAAGGTTTCTAAAGTTTTCAAGTTCCATAAAGCCTAAGCCCCGACCTATCTGATGCATCCTATAAATGTTATAGGCAAGTTCAAGTTGTGGTTCGGTGTATAGGAGCATTATTTTTTACTCATAAAACATATCTTTTAAAGTATCTTTAAGTCTAGTAGCTCTATACCTTCTTTGATTAAGTTCTTCTTGTCTTTCTTCTTCTGTACCTTGAATTATTTTTTTAGGTCTTTCCCACTTAATTGCAAAAGCTTCTGCTATTTCTTCAGGAGTTCCTGTTTTAAATAGTGCCCTTAAATCTCGTGCGTTTCCAAAACCATTGGATTTTAACGCTGGGCTTTTTGTATCGTATATAGATTCAAGAGTATAATCTAACTGTGCTTCAGTAGAATCTGTTCTGTTATTTCTTTCGAGAAAAGAATCATATTGTTTTACATGGTCTCCTCCAGGGTCTAACATAAACAATCCTTTTCCTGGACCATCTGTTTGTTGTTGACTATAATCAAAAGAACCTTTCCATCCTAACTCTTCTAGACCTGTTTCAGCATCTATATTAGCCATTAATCCTATGATAGCATTTTTAGGTATATTTTTATCTCTTAAATGATTTAATACTTTATTCCTATTTAAATCAGCATCTGTTTTTTTATACTCAAGTTCTTGTTGAGCTAGTTGTTCAGGAGTAAATACATTCCCAGCTTCTTCTGTAACTTCTTCCACAATATTTCCCCGGTTAAACCTTCGTCTAGTTAAAGATTCTTTTAATGTTTCAGTTTGAAAAGGTTCACCATTGAGGTACTTGCTTTTTCTTTGTTCAGGTTTGTCAATAGCTGACTCAACATCTACTTCACCACCTCCAAACTTTTTAGTTCTTTCTTTGTCTCTAGCTTCTCTTAGTTTTCTTTCCCAAATTTCATATTCAGCACTTACTTGAATTATAGACTCTTCAATTTTTTCTATTTGTTTATCACGGTCTTCTATATCGATGTTGTCATTACTATAATCTCTTATAATTTGTTTTCGTGCTTTATTTAACTCGTCAATTATTTTAGTATATTCAAACTTTTTAACACGCTCACCTACATTAATGTTTTGAGGTCTTAATTTAATCCCTGCTCCATAAGCGATAGCTTCAAAGGGGCTATATTCTGATGTATAGCGTGAGCCTCTAGCAGTAAGCTCTCCGTCTGTTCCTCTTTCTTGTACTCTAATAGCTTTTTTTCTTTTCTTTTCAGCGTAAGAGCCTGGAACAAAGGGCATATTAGGTGCTTGTTTACTTAAGTAATTTGCTAAAAGCTTACCGAATTGTTCTATACCTCCATCATCAGGAAGTATTCCTTTAATTGGCTGTCCTGTAAAAGGGTCAGTTTTAGTTGCTAGTGTATACCCAACATCATACCAAATTCCACCAGGTTGAAGAGGTGCAGGAAGAAGAGGAATAGCTGTTGAAGTATCTTTTTGTTCAAAGATATCTCCACCAGGAATCCAACGACTTACATCTAAGAACATAGGGTCTCCTGCAGCTGAATTCATAGGAAGTCTTAAAGTTGAAGAAGATAAGAAAGGAACGCCAAACATTTGTTTTGAAGCATTGTCTCTCATAGTTAGCCTAGCAACTTCATCATCTTCTCCCATAATTGCTTGTGATGCTTCGTTTACAACGTAGCCATAAGCTGACCACTTAGCAAACTTATGAGGTCTCATAACTGCTGCTTCTGCTAATAAAGGAGCAATTCGATATGTATAACTTACAAAAGGAAGTACGGTTTTTTTAAGTGCTTGAATAAGAGGGGCATTAATATCGTAATCAATAAACCATCTTCGTGCATCTAATGCAGCTTGTTCTGGACTTAACCCTTTATCAATTCTATCCATGTACACAGCTAATCTAAAGACTGAGTCTTCCATTTGATATGCTTTTTCTGCTGCATCAAGCGTATATTTTTTTGCCCACTTTAATTTATCTCCTGCAAAACCTAAAAATCCTGAAGGAGAATAATTTTTTTGAAGCTTTATCATTGCTTCTTGCATTGCTGTTCCAGACTGAGCTAACTCATTAACATACATGTTGGCATCAAAGATACCTGCAATTTTTCCATCTTTATATAAAGGCGAGTTATCTCCTTTCATCATTTCTTTAACTGCTTTAGCTAAATATTTTATATCTGTATCGGCAAAATCCATTAACATAATATTAGAATTAGTATTAGCTACATGAGTCCCAAGACTCCAAGCAGTTTTAGTTTTTTTCCATAAAATGTTTAGTCCATTGAGGGCTCGTACAGCTTGTTTGCCTCCAGTATCAGCAGAATCAACCATGTTAAAAATTGCTTGAACATCACGAGCTACATCTTTATCAACATATTGCCCATTAAGTTTTCCATATTTATTTTTATTTGTTCCTTTAATTTGAACATCAGTCATCTTAATAAAGTTTCCTTTTTGTTCATCAGGCAAAGCTTTATAAGCTATATCATCTACTACAAATCTTGAGTCAGCCGCTAACTCATCAAAAAATCTTACTGCAGAAACATCATTAGAAAACAATCTACCTGTTTCAGCTATTGCATAAGCTGCATCTTCAATTTCTTCCATGTCAATACGTTCTTGTTTAGTGTAGTCTCGTCTAACTTTTAGTTTGTTTTTTCCAAGGTCTTCCCAAACTTCCCAACCTTCAGTTTGCCAGGCAGAGCCTTTTTTATTAAAAGCTTTTTTATTTACAGTGTCTACAATTCCTCTTGGTCTTAATTCATCTCCAATAATTTGAATTGATTTAGATTGAGAACCACTTAAAGTTCCTTGTTTATTTTTAACATTTTTTAAATAACTTCTTTTTAAATAAGTCTTAATATGTTTTTGAAAAGTTTTTTTATTTAACAGTCCTGCATCACTAAGTTCTTGAGCATATTTTGTAATTAATTCTCTTGCTTCATCATTTAAATTTAAAAGTTTTGGGTCAATAGAATCAAGCATTCTTGTTTCTCCAGACATTAAAGACCATAATAATTTATTTTGTTCGGGAGATAATTCTTCACCTATCTTTTTTTGAATGTCATAAAACTCTGAAGCTATTTTATTTTTACTCATTCTATAATTAGTTCGTATTTTTAAGTAGTCTGGAAGTAAACCATAATCAGAAATAACAGCCCTAGAAACTAGTTCGGTTAATCCGTTGTTGTTATATTTACCATCAATAAACTTACCACCTTTAACAGCAGCAGCTCCAGCAAATGAATAAACTATTCCTTTACCAAGTTTTTCAAGCATCGTAGCTTCAGGGTCGGTTTCAGATTTATATCCATAGATTCCTCCTCCAATACCGCCAAATGTTTCACCAACATTATTAAACATTGCATTTTTTAGTTTAATGCCTACGTTGTCTTGATAAAATTGTAGAATAGAATTTTTTAATTTAGGAGGTTTATCAGCCCAAGGGTTGTTAGGTCCACCTGGTTCAGTTCCATCAGCAAATTTTTCAATTTCTTTTGGTTTAATAACAGGGTCTCTAGTATCATTATCAACTTCTTTTATAACGTCTGGTTTTTTTCTGTTGATATTACCTTTAACAAAAGTTTTTGATTCTTTTAGCGTACCAAACTTACCAAGCTCTGTAGTTTTAATCGCTGGTCCAATAGGAAACTCACCACTAGGGTCAGACATTGGATTTTTATATCTAGTATCTCTAAACACAACCCAACTATTAGGTACAACTTTTTTAGTTTCAGGATTCATTTCTCTTACAATTCTAAAAGTAGAGTTTCTCCATCCTGTTGAGTATGTTGGTTGTTTTGGGTCTGTAGTGGAATCGTAAATAAATTTAGTTTCTGTATCTCGTGAAACTTTTTCATCTACTTTTGGTTTAACTTTCTTTTGTCTACCTTCTTTAGGGGGAGTTAAATCATCAACATTAAATTTTTTAGTTGCAATCTTACCACTTTTTTTGTTTACAAACTGTACAATAGCTACACCATTATCATCAATGTTTAGTACTTCACCTAAGTTTTGTCTATCTGGTGCTTGAATAATAGAACCAACTTTAACAGTTTCTGTTTCAGGAATAATATCTTTAGCGTTTGCATCAACAAGAGTATCTCCATCTATCTCGTCAGTACCTTTAAAGATACTACCTTTGCCTCTAGCAATCTGAACTTTATCTATAAGTTTAGCACCACCACCTGTAATAACTCCACCAGCTACACCGCCAATGACAACATTTTCTGCTCGTTTTAATAGCTCTGAAGAGTCTTCATCGACAAATAAACCTGGTAAATCTTCAGGAACATAACTTGCACCTGAAATAATAGCAGCACTTGAGGCTCCGTACTTAGTCATGTCATAAAGATTTTTAGCTTTCTTTCCTTTACTTATCCATCCAACAATAGGAGCATAACTTACAGGGTCTGCAACAACTGCAGTGCCTAAGAAGTTTATCATAGCTTCTCTACCAAACTCTTCGCTTTCAAAAATAGCTCTTAGTTTATCGTCTTTACTCTTTAACCACTCAGAAGCTTCATCCCACCCTACGACACTAGAAAATGCTTGTCCAATTCCACGGGCTGTATCACTCATACCCATTCCTGCAGCGTACTCTAAGGCTTCTTTTCTGTCCATTTTGTACAAAGGATTAACTTTATTACGAACGTAATCTAGTCTGGTTTTGTCAGGGTCTTCTGGTTTAGTAACTGAACCATACAGTGTCATGTTTTGTTCTGCTTTGCGGTATGCCAAGATTAGCTCCTAGTTATTTTTAATATATATTTGATTTGTTTTATTATCTCTATAAATAGAGTACTCACCAGTTAAATTTAACTCAGGAAATAATGTTGTAAAATCAATATTTTCTGCAAGTTTAGTTATTCTATACTGCGGGTCATTTTCAAAAGCTTCTTTACCTTCATCTATTTGTTTTTGAAAAATATCATACCAATCATTTTGTTGAATATTATTCCATGCTGTAGATGCTTGTTGTGTTAAACCTGTTGTAATATCTTTATAACCATCATCAATAATCTTTCCTAAAGTTAATGCTTCTTCAGAATTACTATAAGAACTACTACCAATTGTAGCTGAAGTTCCCATTTGTCTAAAAGCTTCAAAAGCAGTTTTTTCATCTAACCCTAATTCTTTAGCTTTATCTTGATATCTAGGGTCAATTTCATACACACCTTTAGTATCTGTTTCTCTTGAAATACTTTTTCTAACAACGTTTCCTCTATTGTCTTCTATTGAATAAGTAGCATACTTAATTTGATTACTGTAATATTTAGGGAAAGCGTCAACAATAGCTTTTTCATCTGTCCAATCAACAGCTAGTATATTAGGATTTGAATTCATAAACTGTATAGCAGCATCAGCATTTTCTATTTTAGGAACCCCGCCTGAATAAAGTAAATTATTAAGTTCTTCTCTAGCTTCAGGTTTAACTCTATCTAAAAGTTTATTAATATCATCTGCGTTTAGATAGCCGTCTTTGTCTCTTGTTACTGTAGTGTTAAGAGTAATGTTAGTTGCTGGGTTAGAAACTATTTCTCCGGTGTTCTTATCAAATCTAGGAATAATTAAAATATCTTTAGATGTTGTTGTGCCTCGTGCACTACTAGTGTCTGTAATAACTTTAACGCCTTCTGGAAATATCTTACCTTTAATTAATGAATCAATTTCTGCTTTCTTTAAAATTTCTTCTACATTTAAAGGACTATTAGTTCTAGCATCATAAGCTGTAAAAGATTTTTCAAGGTTTTTAAACTTATCAAATAACTCTGTACCGTACAAAGCATCTTTTTCTTTTTTTGCTTTATACTTTATTGATTCAGGAGTTTCTCCCCGAACAACATTTTTAACACCACTTGTCATCCATCCAAAAATAGAACGTGGGATTTCACTAGCTTTACCGTAGTCTGCTTCAAAGTCTTCAAAGCTTCCAAAGTTATTAGCAGTGTCTATCATTGTTTTGTAGTCAGCTAGTTTTGCTTGTGCAAGAGTTTGTGCTTCTTTTCTAAATGCTCTTTTTGCTAAACTAATATCTGCTAAAGGAGAATCTGTTTCTATCTGAGTAATTAATTGGTTATAGATATTATTAGTTAAATAATCTAACTGAGACGTTCCTGCCTTTACTCTTTCCGCATCTTGAGCTCTAACAGTTTCTGCTCTTTTCATCATTGTTTCATACGAAGCTTTTTTAAAAGCTTGGTTTTGTTCTAATGCATCGGCTCTTTGATTAATTAAATAGTTAGCACCTTGTGCAAGTAGATTAACGCCTTGTAATTTTTTAGAAAAACTTTCTTGTTTCTTAGCTTCTTTTTCTCTATAAGTTCTTGCCGTATCTATTTGCGTTTGAGCAAATTTAACGTCTCCTTCTACATCATATAATGCCATGTGTTACTCCTGTGGTCCTAATAAACTTTGTTGTGGTTGTGGTTCTGTTGGAGCTTGTACAGCTTCTTGTGATTGAGCTAATAAACTAGGAGAAATTGATGAACTTTGAATATCAGCAACAATGTCTTGCGGTAAAGCACCTGTTGGAACTTTTGTAATGTTTCCAATCTTAGCCTTTGCAGCAGCTGCTAAATTCTTTTGTTTATTGTTTCTAATTTCTACTTCGTCTTCTTCAGTATCATCCTGTTCTTCATCACCGTATAGTTTGTAATCAACTCCAGCCTTTTCACATAGTGCCATAAGAACATACATAACAGGCTCGACAAGCATCATTAATAAATCAGGATTCCATTTGCCTTCTCTAAATCCAACATACAACATTTGAGTTGCTACGTCTGTAATTGGAACGTCTTGTCCAATAGCTGATACAATAGGTACCATAACTTCTTCTTGTAATAACTCTCCAACAATATAGTCAAGAGCTTCTTTAAAGTTTGTATATTCAGGAGCTGTTTCAAAAGGTCGAGGCTCGTCAGGACTGTTTGTTAACGACTGTCCTGGAATAGGTCTTCCAGTATTGTTAGCTAAAGCTTCGATTCCTTTTGGGTCGTATTGTTCCATTTCCATGCTTTGTTATCCTCGAGTTAATTGATTTTGAAATTGACTCATGTAAGAATCATAAGCACTAGTACCATCAGATAATAATTTAGTCATATACGGATTATTTCTTACTGCGTTACCATAGTAAGCATTACCACTGTTGTTAGCTAAAAAGTCAACCGTATCAAACACTGCAGGATTAGAACGTGAAGCATCCATTAAGCTTTCCATATTAAATGAATAATAATCAGCACCTTCTGGTTGTTCATATCCTAAAGCTTTAGCAATTTTTTGACTTCCAGCAGCTTTAACCCCGCCTATAACAGCATCTGTTGTAGCTCCTTCAACTGCTTTCTTTCCATAATCATACGCATCAAAGTTTGCAATGTCTTGTCTAATTGCTGAGTCTTTGTTAAATACATTAATATTTTCTAAGAACTTACCTTTAGGTTTTGTTACAGGTCCTAAAATAGATGAAACTTTAGTATCGCTAAGTGCAACATCTGATAGAGTTTTATTAATAGCAGCTTTAGAAGTTACTAAATCTGCTGAAGCTGCTTCAACTAAATTTGTAGGTGCTCCAAGAGTAGAATCTATTAATTTAGTATTAAGACCTGCTTTATTAAAACCTGTATCTAAACTTAATTTTCCATCAGCTCCAAACATACTTCCTGTAGTAGGGTCTGTAATAGAAGTTGTAGTTCCAGAACTAAAAGCACTAGCAGCTATGCTAGGGTCTATTGTAGGAGTTGCTACAAATCCTCTACCTTTTAAAAAGTTACCAGTCTTGTCAAGTGCTCCACTAATTGTAGAAGATACACTGTTATAAACATTACCTACCGCAGTACCTGCAGTGTTGATAAGATTTAACGTGTGTCCTAAAGCTTGTGAAGCTATGTTAGAATGTCCTAATAACGTTGTGCTCCATGAAGACAGTGTGCCTGTAGCACCAAACATACCTCCAAGAGCACCCATAGCATAAGGCATTAAAAACATCATGCCAATTTGTCCAACTATTCCTAGTTTACCAACAGCCGCTCCAACTTTTTTTACAACCTTTTTAATTCCACGTGCTACTTTTTTAACACCTTTTTTTAAACCCTTCCATACTTTTGACAAAAATCCCATCTTATCCTCCTCCGAATATGTTGTCTACAATCGTAGATACACTATTAAAATTTGTTGTCCAGTTTCTTGCAACATCTCCTTCCGCACTTGCAGAAGCTATCATTGCTTGTACCTTTCGATTTGCTGAACTGTCAGCCCATCTAAAATCATAATCAGCTTGGTCTCTAAGTTCTTGCCATAAGAATGATTGAGCAGTTGAAGATAAGTTAAATGCATTTTGAGCATTCATTCTATTAGATTCGTTTTGAGCTGCAGTGTCTGCAAGGTTTGCGTTCCTTCTCCAAGTAATGTTAGATTGTTCAATTGCTTGAGCATTCTGAGCATTAAAAGATTCACGTCTAAAGTCAATCTCTTCATTAAATTGTTTTGTTTGATTGACAATTGCAGCATTTGCTTTATTTATTTCTACTTGATTTTGTATCCGTCTTCCTTCTGCTGCATTTTCTTGTTGAACATTAAATTGACTTGCTACATTTAACTGTTGAGCATTAAATTGTTCAACCTGTGAATTTAAGTTTGCCATAAACTGTTGTGTTTGATTTTCACTAGAAGCATTAAATTGTTTTGCAACATTAACTGCAGATTGATTACTTAATAATCTTTGCTGTTCATTTTGAGCTTGAAGCACAACAGCTTGTTGTCTATTATTAAGATTACTTAAATCTGTTTGTAAAAAAGCTTGAGCATTTTGTATTTGTGCTTTCTGATAAAAGTCTGCTTCAGCTAAATTAGCTTGAGACATAAGAACAGCATTTTGAATGGTTGCTTGTTGTCTGTTATTTGCTTCAGTTAAACCTACAGTTTGTAAAAACTTACTGTTTGATAAAGCTATTTGTTGGTCAGAACTAAACTGAGCCATGTCCATTTGGAAAACATTATTAGCATTAGTTAATGCTGTCTGTTGTCCTCGTGCTGCATTAGCTTCTGATTCTTGAGCTTCAATATTTTTCTGCTGCCCCACACTAGCTTGTATAGCTTGAGCATTAGATTGAGCAATAGGCATTGCTGATTGTATAATAGCATTGAACAAAGCGTCTCTTCCTACTGTTGAGGCTGACATACCACGCTTTGCTAACATCGCTTCTACGGATGCTACAGCAGGTCTAGCCCATATAGGAATCTCACCTTCTTCAATACCTTTTAATAAACCATCTATCTGATTAGAGACTAATGCTTCTTCTGGAAGTCCTTCAATAATTCCACGTTCTGCTTCGCTAAAGTCTGCAAGTCTTGCTTCTAAAGAATCCGGGTCGTTGGCTAGTTCTGCTATATCTGCATCACTTAGTCCAGCTTTGGATAGTTGTTTCTTAGCTCTTGTAATTCTAGCTAAAGAACTTCCAACGTTTTTAACTGCTGTTGCTTTAGCGTCTTCACTAATAACTCCAATAACTCTATCAGTTAAAGCACCGTCAATAATTTCAACAGTAGCAGCTTCAATAGGAGATACACGGTCTACTCCTGCAGCCTTAGCTAGAGCTAAATCATCAACAGTTGTTTGAGCAGCATCAACGCTCGGTAAGTCTCCTTTAGCAATTTGTTCTGCTGTTATTGTAGAAGTTTCTAATGCTGTAGGAGTAGAGGCTGTAGAAATATCTTCCATTTTAGAAACATTTTCTAAACCTACTTGTTTTACATACTCAGGAGTAACTCCTTTTCTTTCAGCTAAAAGTATTGCTTCTGATTCATAATCTGGACCTGTTGGAACAGAAACAATGTCAGCTTGAGGTATAGCTCCTTCAGGAATTTTTCCTGCTGCCATTTCTTGAGCTGATAAACCTGTTTCAATTAACCTTGCTCTTCGTTCAGCTTCAAACTCTGCTTTTTTCTTATCATCTTCTAAAGCTCTAATACGAATAGCTTCATCGTTGTCTAAACGTGCTTGTGTTTCTTCAGGAGTCTCTCCAGGAACTGCAGGAGCAGGTGTTGGAGCAGGTGTTGGAGCAGGTGTTGGTGCTGGAGTAGGAGACGGTGTTCCACCGGGACCACCTCCATATGGACCACCAGCTATATTATTTGCACTTTGTCTTCCGTATTCATTAGCTGCTTGTTCAAAATCTTCAGCAGTTGGTAAATTTCTGTTTGGTGCAGGTGTAGGTGTTCCTACAGAAAGTGTAGTAGGCGTTGTTGCTGTAGCTTTTACTGGAGCTGTCGTTTGTACTGTTACTGGTTCAAACTTTGATTGTTGAACCTTTCTACCTGAAGTCATTCCGGGAGTAAGTACTGGAATAATTTCACCCGTTTCTCTATCTATTACCGGTCTACCTTCAGCATAACCAACTCGTTTACCTTTATTAAACTTAGCTCTTGCTTGTAATTTATCTTTTATTTTTTTCATAGTTGTTATATACCTATTTTACTTAACTTCAAACAATTTGTCAAGCTTTTCACCGATTTTATCTATTCTATCCATGAGGATTCCCATGTCATCTTTAAGTTCTGATTTTGTGACGTATTCTTTTGCAATTTCTTCACGTGTCTTGTTGACAAGTATTTCAAGCCTTTTGAGTTCTTGGGTGTTGACCCGTATGCTGTTTAAGATTGGTACGAAGACTAATGTGATGAGTATGTTCCAAACCATCATGGGTATTTCCAACATGTTAAATCCTGATTAAGTTGTTAAAGTCTTGGTCACCGATGTAGGTGTAACAAGTGAAGCTATTTGAGCATCAATGCTGTCTTTCTTAGCTTGTACCTCGTCTTCACCCATTGCAGCTTCTACCCAACCTTGTACCGTTGCAGCAGATACGTCTGCAAAGCTTGTAAAGCTTGAGATGTCTGCGGTGTCTAGGGATTGAGTTCCGTAGATAGAACCAGTGATAGCGTTACCGTCTGCATCGTTGTTAGCATCGTCTGTGCCAGTGATTCTCCAATGCACGTTATAGATAACGTCTGCGTTGCTGTCTAGTGTTGGGTAAGTGTCTACAGTGTTGACGTCCCAGTTATATGATATTGCCATTTTTATTTACTCCTTTATGATTTAATTGGTTCTACTATTACTTTGCCATTTTCATCAGTCCAGTCAGTGTCATACATATGTTGGTCTTTTCTTTCGCCTATGACCAACCAAGATATAGTGGCTGTTGATTCTGAGTTTTCAGATTCAATGGTAAGGATGTTGCCTGAAACACTGCCTTTAACAGCATCCCAGTTTGATTCGTTTGTGGTAAAGCATTGTACTTCTCT
>Ga0115550_1002448_pt1 | contig 12723 bp, 7 predicted proteins | sample COGITO_mtgs_1005_FD_87177 | JGI IMG/M metagenome (GOLD analysis project Ga0115550, IMG submission 87177) | Pelagic marine microbial communities from North Sea - COGITO_mtgs_100511 | ecosystem: Environmental > Aquatic > Marine > Epipelagic | place: Germany:Helgoland, sampling site Kabeltonne... | reverse complement strand
TGCTTTTGCACATACAACTGGCAACGCAACTTTCGCAGGAGACGTTACAGTCTCAGGAGATCTGTTTGTTACGGGGGCAAGTACTTCTGTAAATGTAGAAGACCTAAACGTAGAACAGGGAGAAATCACTCTAAACTTTGGAGCTGGAGATACTTCAGCCGCAGCGAATGGAGCTGGTATTCGAATTCAAGATGCTGTAGATGCTAGTACAGACGCTACTATTCTTTGGAACGCAACCAGCGATAAATTTGAATTTAGTCACGGCATTATATCAGCTGGACCCATTACAGGTAGCAATCTCAGTGGCACGAATACTGGAGATGAAACACAATCTAGTATTAATGCATTAGGCATTACAGAAGTAGGTACTATTACGTCTGGTATTTGGAATGGCAGTGCTATTGCTTCTGCTTATCTTGATGCTGACACTGCTCATCTAACAACCACGCAAACGTTTACGGGTCAAAAGAATTTTAATTCTAGCGGTGGCACTATTCCTTTAAATATATCAAGGTCTGGATCAAATGCAAATCAAGTTTTATCTATAGGTGTTACGGATACGACCGCAGAGTTTAACTATATTGAAGACACTGATTCGGAAGGAACGGGTGCTTATGGTTCTTACGTTTTTAAAGTCAGTGGAAACGAAGTAACAAGTCCAACAACTACAGTTCTTACTTTAGACGAAAACCAGGCTAAATTTGCTGGCACAATCTATACACGAGGAGCCACCTCTCTTACTCCTGACGCCACTCAACCAGGAGCAATTATTCTTGCAAAGGGAGGCAGTGAAGCTTCTCCAAGCACTGATGGAAGAGGAATAGAATTTCTTACTGCCGATGTGAATGATGGTTATGGACATCGACTAGTTTCCTTCGATAATTCAGGCGGAGATACTCCTTTAATTCTTCAAAGAAGAAATAATAATGCGGCTTGGACAACTCAAGTCACGTTTGAAGGAAATTCAAACAACACAACCTTCGCAGGAGCTATTTCAGCCAGCAATCTAAGTGGCACGAATACCGGAGATGAACCAGCGGCGAGTACAACAGTTGCTGGTATCGTTGAATTAGCAACTACTGCAGAAACAACAACGGGTACAAGCACTAGTCGAGCTGTTACTCCTGATGGTCTAAAAGATGGATATCAAGGCTCAACGAATGTAACAACTTTAGGTACAATTGCTACTGGTACTTGGAACGGTACTGTTATCGATCCAGCGTATCTAGGGAATTATTCGGAAACTAGTTTCAGCAGCACTACTACTAGTGGTAATTTAGAAATATTAACTTTTGAAGAGGGACCACTTGACTGTATTTTAACTAACGGCGTATATTCCTTCGAAATAAAAGCTGTTCCTCGATATGGGATACTTTCTGTTGAGACTAATTTTAATGACACTGCGGATTCTTCCTTTAACTTAGATGCAATTTCTATTATTGAGGACGCCTCTGGCTCTCCCACTGTACATAGCTTAGTTATATCTATTTATAGGAATGACAGTTGGACTTTGTTAGTAAACGAAAAAATAAACTCAAATGTTACTACTTTCGCTTCTCCAGGTACTCCACCAACGCCTAACGGCTCAACTATTAACTATCTCCCCGAGAGTTTCCTACCCGCATCCGCTGGCCAAGTCGATTATGGGTATAACGTAATAAGCGATGCTATATTTAAGGGGGATGTTCATGTCGTTGGAGCCGTAACGGGTCTTCCGAATGCTTCATCAACGGTAAAAGGTATCGTTGAGTTAGCCACTATTGCAGAAACAAATACGGGCACTGATGCCACTCGGGCTGTAACACCCGACGGCCTTAATAGTTGGACAGGATCAACCAACGTAACAACTTTAGGTACAATTGCTACTGGTACTTGGAATGGTAGTGTTATTGCTTCTGCTTATCTTGATGCTGATACAGCACATCTTTCCGATACTCAAACTTTTAGTGGAGCAAAAACATTTAGTTTAGGAATAGTTGCAAGCGGAGGTATAAGCGGGCTTACTCTTGCAAACGGTGGTATTACTGGCACTAATTATGATATTTCAGGCGTTAATCAGTTAACCATCGCAGATCCAGGCGAAGGTATTGTATTTTCTAGTGGATCAAGCGGCGACATGAGTCTTGCTATTGTTGACGACGCATCAGATAATATACTTCGTTACAGTGGCTCGAATGCAGTATTTGATGTCCAAGGAGATATTACCGCTAGTGGTACATTAACTGCAACCTCAAAGTCCTTCGATATTGAACATCCCACTAAAGAAGGTATGAGACTACGTTATGGATCTTTGGAAGGACCGGAAAACGGCGTATACGTTCGTGGAAGAATGGATGGAGAGCAAGTCATTCAGCTTCCAGATTACTGGCTCGGTCTTGTACACGAAGATACAATTACAGTAAGTCTTACAGCGATTGGACCAGGCTCTGTATGGGTAGAAAGTATCGAAAATAATACTATCACTGTAGGCGGAAGTGAAAAGTTTTTCTATCATGTGTTTGCAGAACGTAAGGATATTGAGAAATTAACTGTAGAGTATGATGTATGAGCTGCTTAAATTGTCATCAAGAATGTGAAGAAAATTTCTGCTCTACCGAATGCGAAGAGGAATTTGACCGCCTGAACTCCGGAGTATTAGAAGAATGAGTATAGGATATCCTTCAAAAATTCCTACACACTTTCTTCGGTGTTTAGTAGACGCTAAAAATCCAAGATCTCTGTACCCAGATGGGCTATTACATAATCCTTGGGTATCAACCGCTGGCATCACGTCTGTTGCTATAGGTAGCGATGGTGCACTATTAAAATCAACAGGCACATCTTGGCAAGGAAACTTTGGCGCAAATCCAACCACCACTGGCTGGTACGTAGTATCTTTTACATACTACACATTGTCCGGATCAGATGCTATAAGTTTTGATAACGACGGTATAATGGATAATACATATAATCAAGCTATAACTCCTACTACTACTCGCCAAACATTTCAGAGAACTATATTTCATAATACAACAGGAGCTATACAATTTTACTTCTCGGCTCCAAGCACTACAGATGTGTACATATCAGATTTTAAGTTTTTTAAAGTTGGTCAATGGACGGATATTTCAGGATATAATAATCACTTTACGTTGAATGATATTAGTTGGAACGCTAATGGATACTTTTCTTTTAATGGCTCAACGAGTTATGCAGAATCAAATCCATCGACACCTAATAGTTTTACAGCTGACAATGATGCGTCTACGGTTAGTGTTTGGTTTCGCCCAACATCAAATCAAGGTGGAGCAAACAAAGCTATTATTACCGACAATGCCGGACCCGAATATGGCATTTGGTACGATGGAACAAACGTAAGATCTTATGTATATTCAGCAATAGGCACCACAGCAACAGCAGTTAATGATTGGGTCAATGTCACTTTGGTTATTCCTTATTCAGCAAGGCCTGGGGATGCTGGCAGCGGATCTACAGGCACCTACAGAGGTCTACACTATGTTAACGGAAAATTAGTGGCCAGCGCTGGTAGTACTGTGGGTAATGGGTTAAACGATTGGCCTCTAAGTATAGGCAGAGATATAGCTGGACCTTCAGCTTACTTTACAGGAGACATAGGATTTGTTGCTATCTGGCAAACAGCTCTCAATGATGCTGATGTTATGAAAGTATATAATGTACTCAGAGGTAGAGCATAATGGCTATTAAAAATAGTATTGTTACTTCCGGACTCACTTTCATGTATGATATGTCCAGTGACAAAAGTTTTAAGGGCAAGCCCACGACAAACTATGCACATAATGCTAATCCAGAAAGATTTGGAGCAAATCCACTTCAAGGAAATACTTATTCAGCTACAGGTGACGGAACTTGGAACGTAAGACATCAAGATGCTATAAGAGTGTTTAGTCACGCAGGCAGCGAACTTACTAGTCATATCAATACTGGTGTGACTGATTGGACAAACACATATCACGGTATATGGACTTTTGATGAAGAGCTTGGATATCCAGTTTCTACAATGAGAGATATTGGCAATGGATCATGGATGTATGCTGGATTTGGTTTTGATGCTACTATCGATACACCTACGAAGCTGGGACTAACTACTGGAAGTAATTATGTTATCTCGTGGGACCAGTGGACTACCAACACAAGCAAGTCTGCAAACTGTGGATTATATGGACAAAACACAACAAACACAGGAAACGGTTTTCATGATGGATTATCTAATGACAAAGGAGCTTCAGCATTTAATACTAAAACCCATACTTGGCAAAGACTATATGCAATTTTTACCGTTAGTGCAAATAGAGGATTAAATGCTACATGGAGTCAATACAATTATGGACATTATACCACCAGAGGAGTCACTAAAGTTGCAAACTTTCAACTTGAAGTCGGGAATACTCCCAGCAAGTTTCTCTACTCTACGAGCACCGGCGTAACAGACAGTCGTTCATCTACTGAAGCTATTGTTGACATAGCTGGTGGTCATACTATTACAACATCTAATTTAGTTTATAACGATGCAACATCCTTTAGCTTTGATGGCACTAATAGCCAAATAGCTACGGGATATACGCCCGGAACGGGAGTTGCCGCTGCAGGATGCACAATAGAATGTTGGTATAAAGGAACCAAAACTGCTAGAAATCATTTGTGGAGTTGGGGGCAAAGTAGCAGCAATAATCTAGATATGAATTTTAATGATGGACCATATGCTTTGTGGATGTATTGGGACGGTGGTGGCAGCAACGCTATTCGATTTACTGATGCTTCATTCGGAGATAATTTTTTTACTGATTCTCAAGTACATCATATCGTGTTTACACACTCAGGAAGTACAAATACTGTATACTTTGACGGAGTAGCTCTTACACCATCAGACACAGTAGGAACTCAAACTTTTAGTTCTACTAATGGCACAACAGGTCAACTTACTATATCTGAGTCTCCGAGGTTTGCTGGAGATGTTTATACAACCAGAGTTTACGAGCGAGCACTAACAGCAGGCGAAGTCAAACAGAATTATAATGCTTCGAAAAGTAAGTACGTTTAGGAGGTACTTATAATGAGTGTTGTAAATGGACGCAAACTACCCGGTGTAAGATCATTAAAGGTTGCTTTTGATACTAGAAATATAAAGAGTGTAGTGTCAACGGGTCAACCAACCGGAGCAGATGTCGGCGGAGCTAGAGTTAAAGATATTTTAAATAGTGGTAGAACCTATACTCAGAATTTTCCGTTAACTATTCAAGGAAAGACATACTATACGTTATACGGAATAACGTATCCTGAAGGTAATTATTCGCCTTCTAGTCGAGATGGAGTAACACCTGGATTAAATAATATCACGGCTGGCAAGTTATATAGTTGTAGTAGAGATTTAAACTATTTTGCATTTGACGAAGACACGAATACTTGGGTTGCTGATAGCTATTTTACCGGAGAAAGAATTAATGGGCATTGCTATGATACATACGATGGATTAAGTGGAGATGGTGTATCGAGCGAGCATTTAAAATTTCAACAAAATTATGATAATATTAAGTCAACATTTCCAAACGCAACACATATTGTAATAGGCTCTCATGCAGCAGAAAACAATGACGATGATGCCGCAACTTTAAGCAGATTGAAAGAAATAGGCGTTACAGATGCAATAGTAGGAGCAAGCAGGCCAGAGTATATAGCAGTAGGAAAAGTTAATCGACCAGAGACGCACACTTTTGTTTTTGAGAACGTAGCAGCCGAAGTAGTAAAATTAAATTTAGGATTGCCTTTAGAAGATAAGACATCGGGCGGAATGATATTTTCAGGTACGGCAGAACAAAACGATATTGTTATTAGTCCGTCGTTTAATCCGGTCTCAGAATCATCCAATGACTATACACTGGAGGCGTGGATCAAAAGAAGTACTACTGGTAGAACCGACGGAATTATCGGAGACTTACAATATAATTGGTTTGGCATATACATCAACACTAGCAATCTAATAGTGTTTGGTCACAAACATCAAACGCCTAGCGAAACCAGAATAGAAACAATAAGTAATGGAACAGTAGCAGCTGGCGTTTGGACACATGTCGTATGTACCTTTACAGAAGGGAACGGCATGAGAATATACATAAACGGAGTATTAGATAAAACAGATCTTTCAGATACCGTTGCGTTTGGTCTATCGGGTACTGACAGAGGAGTAAGGTATATCGGATCATATTATACTGGTGTACCTACATCAGGTAATGAATTTCTCGGAGAAATTGCGATAGTAAATTGTTATAATAACGCTTTATCTGACTCAGAAGTAAAAGAAACTTATAACTCATCAAAAAGCAGGTTTGGTGTATAATGGGATGTTTTACAGGAACAAGAGTAAAAAATGCTACTGAACTAAAAAGAGCATCGCCAGCGGCAGGAAATCGAACTGTGATGATTCATCCGAAAGGAAAAAATGATTCTTCTGAACGTTTTCTTGCGTACTGTGATATTACAACAGATGCAGATGTAGGTTGGCATCTCGTATTCACAGCTTTTCCGAGAGCCACGTCTCCTTATGTGAATGCTGCGGTAAATACTTCAAATCGCACACCCGGAGGAGCAGTGCCTTTGGAAACCGACACATCTCAACATAAATTTGCTGATGATGATATTCGTACAATTTTAAACAATGGAATTAAACAAACTCGAACTCAGTGGTTTCATTCTAGTGTTGAATTCCCCGGTACAGTTTGGGCAACTGGTGTGATTTCAGGAACAGATCGTAGCGCTCAGTACAATGAATTTGAGTTTCCAGATAACTGGCAATCTGGTGATAGGTCAGCGGGACAACGATTTAAAAGAAAGTGGGGACCTGACGGAGCTTGGACAGGCTGGATTACTAGTACAAGCGGCTTAGGTTGTTCTGCTGCTGTTGGTGGCTGGAGTAATTACTATGAACAAAGTTGTGTGCAGAGTTGGTATGCCAGCTGCGAAGGCGGTCCTGCAATCAATCATAAATGTGCTGGATCTGTTCAAGATCGTGCGGAAGAATTAAGGATTTGGGCAGCATGAGAGAATTAGTAGCATTAAAAGCAAGTGATGATGCATATTGGGATATTGTGTGGTGTATACATCATAGTCAAGGTTTTAACTATACAGATCCGAATGATGTTATCGCAAAGATAAAAGAAGTCTGGCCAGAAGTTGCTGATTGCGTTTCTGAAATTATAGATAATGAAATATACTTTATAGAATGCAATATCGACACCATTAACATAGAATAGGACACGAATAGAACATGGCAGATTCAGATAAAGACATACTTATTACCCCAAATACGAGCGCTGCTAATGATCCTAAGATAGTATTCTCTAGCGGGGCAACGAGCGGCGATCCTATTACGTTATCTACAGTCGACGATGGTACAACGTCTACTTTGAGTTTTGAGGGCAGCGCAGGTCAGCTCTTTTCAATTTCAAACGATTTAACAGGAACAATTTTCTCTGTTGCCGACGGTTCCGGTATTCCTAGCATTGAAGTGGATGCCGGTGGCGATGTTCGAATAGCAGAGTTCGGAGGCTCTCTTAAAAGCTATAACACAAAAGCTTCAATCATAACACTATCAGGCACCTCTGTTAGTATGAACACCACATCTTCTGATGTGTTTCAAATTTCTTTGACGGGAGACACAACACTCTCATTCTCGGGCACACCTACAAGCGGAGATCTTACTTCCAAAATGATTATAGTCACTCAGGGTTCTGGAGTATATACTATGACTTGGCCTACCAGCATAAAATGGGCTTCTGGATTTGAACCAACAATCAGTGGTTTAAATGGAGCAGTTGATATATTTACATTTATTACACGTGATGCTGGTACTTCATGGTATGGGTTTGTTAATGGCCAGAGCTTTGCATAGGAAAACTTAAATATGAGTATGTCTTCTCCAATAGGTAAAACATTAGCTAAACCGCTCGGAAGCGGTATATCTTCAACTAACAATATGGTTAAGTTTGAAACGGGAACGTATGCGCTGGGTGAGTTGCTTGAGGAAAAAGCAAAGGATCTGGTCACCTCTGGTAACATGACCCAGCTTGAGTACGATTATATAGACTTTTATAATCGTTATGATTCATTGTATAAATTTTACGATTCGGGAAATAAATTTATAGTTGTCAATGGGAACTGGTCGGATGTCGGACAACAAGCTTGTTTTTTAGGCACTTTAAACACTCCCTATAATCCTTTGGACATAAACACTTTAGATGATTTTATTGATCTATATGCCCCATACGAAACCTGGTTTCTTGCTAACATGCCGACTGGAACAACGCTCCGAGGCGGTTTCGGTGCGTCCACCACCGGCCTTCTTCCTCATGGAACTGATCAAAATAAATTTTATGTATTAGCTTCTGTTGCTTCAGCATATGACATACCATCGCCATATGACCTTGGATTCAGTAACTATAGTCCGGAGTCTCAAGAAGTCATAGAATTTACTCTTTCTGGCTCACCTGGATCAAGAACAGTTACTGTTACTGCTAGTGAAAACATAGTTGGTAAACAAAGTGAGATAAACGATTATACAACAGGTGGATTAGAGTATGGGGATAATGGAAATGAAGTTGGAATGGCATCCCAAAGCTTTTTATACGTATACCGATTATCAACTCAATGGGATGTTATGTCTGCTAATTGGACTACACAGTCGGATATTTTTTCAGGAAGCAATCCAAACTGCTTTAATTATAATATTTTTAGGCCGTCGCAGGACTCAAGACTGAGAGATGGCAGTAACCAACCCCTACGAGCCAGTGATATCCACGAGGCCATCAGTCAATGGTGGAAATCTGACGGCACAAAATGTATCCTGATAACAGGATCATCCTTTAGCCCGGGTTCCCAATACATATTAAATTTATCTACAGCTTGGGATCTATCAACAGCAACAATAAATAGCTTTGACTATGAGACTTCGTTTACTTTACCTAATAGCGTTTACTACTTTGACTATAGTGATGATGGAACCAAATGCATCTGGAGAGCCAACAACACCTTTTATAGCAGATCCGTAGGCACTGGGACTTCTTACAAGATTTGGACGTTCAATGGCCCGCAATGGAATATTCCTCTTCCCACGGGTCACGTAAGTAAATCCGCTTCCAAATCATATGGTCTCACTTCAAAAATATTATCTAATGGTAATCATAGAGTGTGGTTAACTGATGGCAACGACCAAGCGATAATTACAGAGTATACACTCACAACACCGTATGATGCGAGTACAATAACTAATACAGTAACGAAGAGGGCCAAGGTTGGTGGCTATAGTTATGATTACGGTTGGCCATATCTAACTGGGCAGGATTCTCTATTTGGAATACAATGGAATCTAAGTGGGACTGTCATGTACGTTCACCAATATGCACTTCCTCTTAAATATCTTGCACCCTTGGGGGAAGAATTCAGTATAGCTTCATTAGAACTAGATTCTGATCTTCCGGGGTTTAATTTAGTGGGGAGTATGGGTTATTGTAACGCCATAGACGACATGTCGGAAAATTACGGCCAGTCCGGCCCTTTGTTCTGGTGGGCCGGGAACGAATCTAGAGTCATAAAATTCGGACAAGCCGGTGCATACTCATTAAGAGGTGTAGACGTACAGGGATTTGGCTTTCCTCATGCTGTCACTCTTGAGTCCTCCGGTAATTTAACACCAAAGATATTCGACCCATCTAATAACACAACGTCTGTAGTAAGACAAATTGGATTCGATCACTATTGGATCCATATGAACAAAAAAACTGACGGCTCTCGCATAGCGATTATGGGTGGATCAAACTCAAACGGAGCGCAGTATACCGGCGTACCAGAGATTGAATCTAATTATACAGCATATATGGAGTGGGAGTTAACAAACGGAAAGCTATCATCTATTCCCCTTTGGGATTACGTAAGACCGACCAGTATTGGTGATACTATGGGCAAGCCGAACGCTTGCACGATCTATGGTAATGTTGATCCAATAATTATTGATACACAGGCGTATCCTGATGGCGTTTGGCATCAAAGAACCTCTTCACCCTCCGGAGACATTTATTATCCTTGGTATTGGGCCGAATCTATCCTGCCTATGACGGCTGGGGTTGGCACCTATCGTGAACCCGCAATAAAAGTTCTTGAATACAGTTTTCTACCTCTTATGCAGACTTATTGGGCACCGTCGGCGAACTTGTGGGAGGTTTGGGTCAGGGACCTTAAGGTTAATTTAGAGGACACTAAAGCATTATTAGCAGTACAAGTGAGAGCAAAAGATTCTACAGGCACAAACGCACCGTCACAAAGTTGGGGCAATAACTTATTTATATTTTGGATTGAGGTTGATTTAATTAACGGTACCATAATTGACCATATCCTACTTAGTCAAGCCTTGTTTACTTTTACAGGTAATACTGGAAGCACTAGTTTCGCCGGAGACGGATTTTTTATATCTCAGGATTATAAACAATTTACATTTTCTCAGAACTGGTCAACGGACACAATTACTGCTACATTTACAACCGCATTTGATCTATCAACTGTGAGTTTCGCAATAACTAATACTCAAGGAACCTTAAAGCCAACAAACAGTTCAGGATCCGCTACTTTTAATAAATATAGTACCAATCAGCTGAATTATAAGCATCCCGACGGGTCTCTCGTCTACGGAGCAAGGTGGAGCATACAGGGACTCACTACACCTTACACGGGCGACCTTACTATTAATCCCAGTTATAGTTTATCAGGTGTTGAAGTTCAAACAGCCGGAAGTGCAACTATCTCAGTACCGGGCGCTAATATATTGTCTGTCGATGGCACACGAGTGCTTAGGGTAAGAGCGCCAAACACTAGCACGGGCAATTTAGCAGTTCAAACTACTTTTACCACTGGGTTCAATTTTACATCTAGCTTTACTGAGTCAACAGCAATCAATATAAGTGGGGGTGCAATAAAGCTAAACTGGAGTTTGGACGGTACTAAGTTGTATCAACTTACACACAATAATGGAACAGTGGGAACAACTCAGTTCACATACACTCAGAATATATACACGGCATCAACTGCCTATGATGCAACTACATTATCATTATCTAGCAGTTCTACTGTAATAACTGCGTATTGGGCTGATTATGTGATGAGTGACGATGGCACCAAAGTACTTGTTATTCAAGCAGGCAATAGTGCATATGAAATAATTGCATATGTATATAGTTTATCTACTCCTTTTGACATGGCTACAAAAACATTGGATACCTCAAGAACATACTTTGTTTCGTCATCTCGTTTTCCTGTAATGCCTCACACAAATCCAGGTGCAACATATAAGAGATATCCAGAGTATCTACATAACCTCATGCCAAATAATTACTTTGACCCCCGCCGGGTGTCGGCTAATATTGTATCTCTTATAGAAGACGCTACTGGCTTTATTCAATGTCACACTTACGTTTCATTCTTCGTACCCGATAGCGGCGTAGTCACCTCCATCAGCATTTCTGCCCAGACTTCAGGATCGACTTACAAAATTACGAGCTTCGACAATTTTGGAGTCATTTCAGTGGGGAAGGAGAATCAACATGGAGTGATAGTTGCTACTGGGCCAGATGGAAGAATAAGAACTAGAATTTCACCAGACAACGGGTCACCGGCGGGGTACACTTTTACCCCGTTTTGGCATAAAGCTCTTCATCCTGCATATACAGGCTATGATCTTTGGTATGACGGTAATCCAGCAGTGACGGACTATCCACTTTTTACAATCCTGCCCAGCCTCGATGGAGGAGATACTCCATTCCCTAATATGATAACTCCTAGGGGGATGTTAACTAAAGATAACGTACTGAAAGCAGATAATACTATAGAATATTTATCGAAACCTTCCAGCTATCGATCTGATTGGTTTTATCTGATTAGGATAAACTTAACTGACTCTTCTAGACAAGCAACGTCACTAGCTCGATTTGTGGGTCAACAACCCGATAAGTTAATCTCTCCCGTCGCAGCAAGAAATCTATCTGGAAGTAAGATATATCTGGCTAGTAAGGACTACTACGATAATAGCCCTATGTTCCTTTGGTATATACCTGCATATTAATAATTAAGGATAAATATGAATTTAGCAAAAGTAATAAACAACGTAATAGTTAGATACCCTTATTCTTTAACAGACTTGTTAAACGATAATCCGGATTCGTCTTTAGAAAGTATTGAAGAACTTACTGCAGATATGCTCCCAGCGTTTGGATTAGTTGACGTTATGGATACTGAAAAACCAAACTATGACGAGAGTATTTCTATATTAAAAGAATATACTCCTATATTAAATAACGAGGGTCAGTGGGAAAAATTTTGGAAAATCATACCTAATCCCACAGTTTCTAGAAACAATGTAAAAGTATTAATAATCGTTAGAGACTATTATCTAAAATGTACAGATAGATATATATATAAGGCAGCTGAAATTGGGCACACTTTAAGTGATGAATTTATAGCGTACAGACAATTTTTACGAGATGTAACAGATGACCCAAATCTTGCAAATATACCCAAACACGAATTATACCCTGATTTTCCAGAGATGGAACTCTGGGGAGAATTTGTTAAACCTATACCAAAGGGTTATATTGCGATCGAAATGAGAAATGCTAGAGAGCGGAAATTTGGACAGCTGGCGCCTGCTGTTCTAGATCAATCTTCAGA
>Ga0115550_1002446_pt1 | contig 12724 bp, 10 predicted proteins | sample COGITO_mtgs_1005_FD_87177 | JGI IMG/M metagenome (GOLD analysis project Ga0115550, IMG submission 87177) | Pelagic marine microbial communities from North Sea - COGITO_mtgs_100511 | ecosystem: Environmental > Aquatic > Marine > Epipelagic | place: Germany:Helgoland, sampling site Kabeltonne... | reverse complement strand
CAGCAAGTCTTCAGCAATCCGCGAGCGCTGAAGCATGATACCCATAAAGATAAACAGAGGAATCGCAATCAGTGTATCTCTCTCAAAATCATAATAAATAGCGCGGAAATTCATCACCCCTGCGGACAGCCATTCTATCGGGCCATCATGCGCAAAAAATGTTTTCACATCTCCGAAAAACACCAAGCCTGCAACCGCAGCAAGACCAATCGTCAGGATAGCAGAGCCAGGCAGGGCAAAAGCCACAGGAAAACCGAGAGCTAACGCTGCCATCATCAAGGCGAACAAAAGAATTAGAAAATAAACTTCCATTATCTAAGATACCTTTTCTTGCAGCGCGCCGGTGTCATCGGCTTCACGGTTACTTTCAAGAACATTTAACTCTTTAATGATGACGCTAGCAAACTGGAACAGCATGGAAATCGCAAATACAATGAGGAACCCTGACATCAAATACTTCACATACATGCCAAAACCTTGTTGGGTTACTTCAAAATTTAGAAGGGCATTATTAAAGGGAGAAGACGGACCCCAAAGGCCGCGTGTTAACACAATCCAGCATAAAGGAAGACCCAAAATAAGTGAGCCGAATATGTTAGTGCAGGCTTTCGCGCGGTCTGAAAAAGTCGCGTAAATCACATCAACGCGCACGTGACCATCATGGACTAGAGTGTAAGCACTCGCAAACAGGAATAGTGCTGCATACCAGAAGCGCACAAGGTCACCCATAAAAGCTTGCTCGTAAGAGAAGATAAACCGGGTAATAACAATTAATAGCTCACCAAATACAATCAAGCTAGCAAGCCAGATGAAATCAACACCACGACGCATAAAAGAAATAGCAATTCCGGCAAGCAGAAGCGGCATATGGACATAAACGCCCCGGAATGATGGTTTGCCAAGAGATAAGGCTAAGTCGGCGCCAACAATTGAGGGTAGCATATTTTCAATACGCACAAACGAAATGGCTGCATCAACAATTCCGATTAACATGACAGCCCAGAAAGCAGCAGATACAATACGTGCCGCTGCATTATTCATCAAAACACTAGAGCGCGGCGCTGCCGATTGTGAACGCAAAATCATATAGGGGTAGACAAGAGCAGCCACATAAGTGAGCGACTGGAAAATACCGATAAATAACGCAAATCCCCCGTAAGTGTCTTCTGGCGTATCAAAAGAAAAGCCGACAGCATTAAGGGTCCCGTAAAGGCCGGGCAATGCGAATATATGAGTTAAAAAATTATTTAGAATGAAAGCTGATGCGGCAAAAGCACTCGACAGAGCGATATAGTGACAGATATTCCGAGAAAATTGCGATGACAGCATGGGTTTGACCGCTCTATTAAAAGGGAAGGGCTACAGAGCGATACGCTCGCTCTGTAGCTTGGAAGTAGTGAATTTACTATCCGTAAATTCTGTTACGCTGTGTCAGGAATTCACCTTCTGATTTACCAATCCAGCCGCCGATTTCACCGCGAGCTTTCTCAAAGCTCTCATGAATACGGTTAGCCAAATCTGAATGTGCGCGAGCTTCCTCAAACACTTCATCAGCAGCACCAGCTAGTGCATCCCATACATCATCGTTGAATGAGCGAATCTGAACACCATGGTCAGTTTCCAAGCGCTGAAGTGCTGGACCTGAATTACCATTATATTCTGACATCATCATTTCATTTTCTGCTGTTGCTGCAGTCTGGATGATTGCGCGGTCTGTGTCTGACAAGTCAGCCCAGAACTTTGCATTAAATCCAGCAGCAATCATTGAGCCTGGCTCATGCATACCTGATGTGTAATAGAATTTTGCAGCTTCATAGAACTTCATGATTTCATCATTCCATGCGCCAACCCACTCTGTTGCGTCGATTGCGCCAGAAACAAGGTTTTCATAAATCTGACCACCAGGGACAGTGACAGGTGAGCCACCAAGCTTACCGATAACATCACCGCCAAGACCAGGAATACGCATTTTCAGACCGTTAAAGTCATCAGCTGAGTTGATTTCTTTGTTGAACCAGCCACCAGCCTGACAGCCAGTTGAACCTGCTGGGATAGCTTTTAGGCCATATTCGCCTGCTAACTCATCCCATAGCTCCTGGCCACCGCCATGACGGATCCAGGCATTCATTTCAGTATAAGTCAGACCAAAAGGAACAGCTGTGAAGTAACCGTAACCTGGGTGACGACCCTTCCAGTAGTAATCAGCGGCGTGGTAGCCCTGAGCGTTGCCTGATGCAACTTCATCAAAGCTATCAAAAGCGCCAACACGCTCGCCAGCAGCATAATAGCTAACCTGAATGCGGCCACCAGAGATATCTTGGATAGTTTGTGCGTAACGCTGTGCGCCGGTGCCAAGACCTGGGAAATCACGGCCCCAAGTTGCAACGATTGCCATTTCGATACGTTCCTGCGCAAGGGCAGGGGTTGCTAGCGGAGCAGCAACTGCTCCGATTGCTGCACCTTTAACAAAGGAGCGACGGTTAATTTTGGTCATAGTTTCCTCCAAACATGAATGGGTATTACGTAAAATATAGAAACACTGTATTTAAATTACGTCAATCTAACCTAGAACAGTAAAAATATGATCACAAGTAATTGTCGCGTATGGTGGAAAATCAGCTTAGATTCTTCGAATAGCAAAATATAGGTGATAAGAAATGCCTAAATTTACGCCAAAAAAGAGTGACTTTTGGCGAATAAATCAGACGTTACCTTTAAATTTAACACTTTTAATTCAGATGGTTAGTTATGAAAACAGCACTTAAAAAACTTTATAGTGATATTGTTGAGGTCTCGTGGGAACTTTTTAAGATAATGGTCCCTACTTTGTTGGCTGTGAAAGTTTTGAGCGAAATTGGTTTTGTCAGTTGGCTTGATTCTATCTGTGCGCCACTTCTCTCTTTGATTGGATTGCCCGCCAGTCTTGTTGTGGTTGTTACAACCACCATGCTTACAAACCCTTATGCTGGCTTGATTGTGATGTCTTCTGTCCCACTTGCTGCTGATTTTAGCATTGGGCAGGCCTCCATTCTTGCCAGCTTTATGCTGTTTACACATTCATTACCTGTAGAATTGCTGATTTCCCGCAAAGCGGGGGTCAGAATGCGGGTAACATTTCTGATTCGGGTTGGGGGCGCGTTTGTTTTCTGTGCCTTTTTGAACCAGCTACTCGATATTACAGGATGGTTATCAGCTCCCGCATTTATCAGCCTACCAACCTTTGAGGTTGCCACCAGCTTATGGGCATGGGGCGTCAATCAGGTTCAGGGTCTGATTCTGGTTCAGCTGATTATCATTATATTGCTCAGTTTTCTGGCGCTTCTTAAGGCGGTTGGCATAGAAGCATTGATGCATCGGCTTCTCACGCCATTTCTCTCGCTTTTGGGTGTTGGTGGGCAGGCGTCAACAATTGCTGTTGTTGGTGTGACGCTAGGCCTTGGATTTGGCGGCGGCTTGCTTATCAAGGAAGTCCGCACAGGCAGCATACCGCGACATGATGTATTTGGCGTCTTGGTGCTCATCAACCTATTACATAGTGTGTTTGAAGATACTGCAGTTGTTATGCTTCTTGGTCCCAGCCTGCTTGTTATTCTGGGTGGTCGCTTCTTATTCACCATGCTGGTTGTTTGGATAATGATGCGGATAACAAGTCCGCTTCCCGACAAGGTATGGCGCAGCATGCTGACAAATAATAATGTGCCGGAAAAAGCCGGTTAGCAAAAGGCGTAGTTGGGATGCGAGGCTGTTTTACTTGTCATAACCATGCTTGTTATGGTTTGTGTCAGCTAAATTCCCCCTCACAATAGGCATATATTTCTCATGACCAAACAAACTTCGCTCTGCAACACGGGACTTAATATTGCTGTGCAGGACTCGCCTTTGCATGGTCAGGGCGTCTTTGCGCTGCGTGATTTTGTAACGGGCGAGATATTAGAGCGCTGCCCTTATCTTGTTATTGATGATGATGACTTATCCGATGCAACCCGGTTGCAGGATTATTTATTTACCAGCCCAGATAATCCTAATGATTATCTATGCGTGATGGGATACGGCATGATGTATAATCACTCAGACGATGCCAATGCAGAATGGCAGATAGATGATGATGATGTGAGGTTTGTTTGTTTCACAGCAAAAAGAGCCATTTCTGCTGGCGATGAAATTTTACAAGATTATGGCCGTGACTATTGGGATACCAGAGCAGACTAACTTATACTCTGCTATAAATAGCTTACCTTTTACTGGTTAATGTAGCTGGTACATATTGTGGCAATGTTTTTTATATTTATAGAGCTATAAGCGCTGCTCTAAATATCTGTTGTTTTCAAGGGGGCGCAAGAGCAGAGCTTTGCATGAAACATGAATGATACAGTCATAAAAGATAGTAAAATACCGGAGAGTCCCCCGCTAGAGCTGATGACACAGATTGATGTCGGTGCAGCTCTATCGGCTCACATGCCCGGATTTACAAAATGTCCCGCACTGCTGCAACGACTATGTAAGTGGGGAATAAGGCGGCTTGTCTATCAAGACAGGATAAATATGTTTCTTGCTGAACATGGACAGCGCTACAATTTTGATTTTATTAACCATATTTTCGAAAATCTATCATTTACCTATCATACACAACATTCCGACAGTCAGAATATTCCGGCTACGGGGCGGGTAATTATCATCGCTAATCATCCGCTTGGCGCGCTAGATGGGCTTGCTCTTCTGCATCTTGTTGGCTCAATTAGGCGCGATGTAAAAATTATTGCTAATGATATTTTGATGCAAATTTCGCCTCTGTCAGGATTAATGCTGCCGGTCGATACTATGGGGGGTGAGACAGGCAGGCGTGATGTATCGCGCATTCATGCCGCGCTTGAAAATGAACAAGCTGTGATTATCTTTCCCGCCGGTGAAGTCTCCCGGGCAGGCGCCAAGGGCATCAGAGACAGAAAATGGAATGCCGGATTTCTGCGATTTGCAGAACGCGCCCAGGCACCGCTTCTGCCCATACGGATAAAGGCGCGGAATTCGGGCTTTTTTTATACATGCTCGCGACTAAACAAAGCTTTTTCCATGCTGCTTTTGCCGCGTGAGATGTTCAGATTTAGGGGTACTGTCAGTTTTAAAATTGGCGAGCTGATACGGTATGACCAGATTGCTAGCCTGCCTGTTCCACGGGCCGAGAAAGCAAAACTTATTCGCCAGCACCTCTATAAACTTGGCAAGCGCGGCAAGCCTGTCTTTTTGACCGAGCGAACGATTATTCATCCCCGTGATGGGCAAGTCATAAAAGAGGAATTGATGCAAGCTGAGTGCCTTGGCCAGACAGCTGATGGCAAGCGCATCCTGCTATTTGATACCACCCCAGACTCAGCTGTTATGGATGAAATAGGCCGACTGCGTGAAGTAACCTTCAGAGCGGTGGGGGAGGGAACAGGAAAGAGTAAGGATGTTGACCAGTTTGACCAGCATTACCGGCATCTGGTGTTATGGGATGAAGAGCATGGTGAAATAGCAGGTGCTTACCGGCTTGGCGAGAGCTGGCGCTGGAAGGCGGGCATTCAGCCAAACCTTTATTGCTCAACCTTATTTGACTGGTCTGACGATATGGCTCGATTTTGGTCTGAGGGGCTTGAGCTTGGCAGGTCATTTGTTCAGCCGCGTTACTGGGGGATGCGCAGTCTTGATTATCTGTGGCAGGGCATTGGCGCTTATGTGCGCCACCATCCAGAGGTACGCTATCTTTATGGGCCGGTTTCATTATCGGCCACGATTCCAAAACGGGCGCGCGATATGCTGGTCTGGCATTATGGCCAGCATTATCCTGACCCTGATGGATTAGCACAGGCAAAAACACCTTATGTTATCGATCAAACAACAAAGACGGTGCTTGCAGAACTGATGCCGGGGCATAACAGAGAGCAGGATTTTAGCGTTTTACGCAGCCAGCTGGATTTTATCGGTGTGCGTGTTCCAACATTATATAAGCAATATACCGATGCCTTCGAGACGAGCGGCTTGCGTTTCTGTACCTTTAATGTTGATGCAACATTCAAAAATTGCATTGATGGGCTTATTATTGGTGATTTAACCAAGCTTACAGCAAAAAAACGCAAACGCTATATCGGCGAGACATTATGATAATGTGGCGATAAGATCAGCTAGATTTGTCTCTGGTCGTGCCCCGTAATGGCTAATGATCTCACCAGCACAAAGGCTTGCGATTTGACCTGATCTATGGGGTGTCTCGCCGGCGCTTCGTCCATAAAGATAACCAGCAGCAAACAAGTCGCCCGCCCCTGTTGTATCAATCACGGGGCCCTGCAGTGAGGCGCTCACAGATGTTTTTTCACCCCTGCGCCAGATATCTGCGCCCGCCGCGCCTTTTGTGACAATCAGCTCATCAATTTCGCGCGCAAAGCTGGCAATGGTATCGTCATCATCAGTACCCAGCAGAGCCTGAATTTCATCCTGATTGCTGAACAATATTGAAACATGGTCGCGAATAAACGTGCTCAGGGCGTCTTTATGCCGCTCAACACACCAACTATCAGATAAGGTGAGTGATAATGCTGCGCGCGTTTCTAGGGCAAGCTGTGCTGCTTTGGCAAAAATTGCTGGACCGTCTGGTGCATCAAACAAATACCCTTCAAGATAAATGAATTTTGCAGTGATATCATCTTGAATGCTGGCGTCTGTCATCGTCAGAGATGCGCCCAGATATGTATTCATGGAACGCTGCGCATCGGGCGTTACAAAAATCATTGAGCGGGCACTTGCTGGCCCGTCTGCGGCGATGGTGCCGGTAAACTGAACATTGCCTGAGCGCAGGTTGGCAACAAAGCTATTGCCTACTTCATCATCGGCTAGTTTTCCCGAAAAGGCAGCAGAACCACCCAGCATGGCAAATCCGAACGCACTATTAGCCGCAGAGCCGCCTGACTGCTCCTGTGCGCCAGACATTGCGTTATAAAGGGTGAGCGCGCGTGCCTCATCAACCAGCGTCATGCTGCCCTTTTCAATTTCATGGGTGGTAAGGAAGGTATCATCACAGCTGCCAAACACATCCATAATGGCATTACCAACAAACAAAGCATCAACAGCTGGCATCTAAAAATTCCTTTTCTTTCATGGTTAATTTTTCAGGGTTAATTTTTGGAAGGTGGGGAGAAAGGTGTCATATCTGGCCAGACTATGCGCGCCCGTTCCATCACATCCTTGGGGGTAATTTTATGGATAATGCCTTGCGTGCCGTAATCATCATCTGACAGCACATCAAGAGCAATGATATGCGCAGAATAGGCAAGTGGTCGGGCCTGCGAAAATAAGCCAATACTAGGTACGCCCAGCAGAGCCGAGAAATTCAGCAGGCTAGTATCATTACCAATATAACCAGACGAGAGCTGTATCAGGCCAATTGCACCAGAAAGAGAGCCGGTGAAGGATGATACTCGTGTGAGCTGAGCCACAGAATGCCTGTCGCTGAGCTGAGCCGTAATCTGCTCAATAAGGGCTGTTTCATCTGGCCCGCCCATAATCATCACACGATACTGGTTTTGATGTGTCAGCAGGGATGAAATGAGGTATGCAAAATTATCAGCCCCCCATTGCCGGTCTGGGTGCATTGCCCCGACACCAATGACAAGATAAGGCGCTGGGCGTCGCCCTCTACCAGATGAGACAAAGCCGATATCAGCCAATAGGTTTTTTGCTTCGCCAGCCCCTTCAGCAGAGGCGCTCATCTGCCAGACAGGTTTTTCAAGGGCAAAATCGTTCAGGCGGGCATATTCGGCCATTCTATCAATAGCATGTTTTTGCCGCCACTCCGCGCTCAGCCCGTTTCCGGCTGTATAGAGCCATCGGCTTCGACTGCTCCCATAACCAAAAATGGCAGTAATGCCGGCAAGTCGCGCTGCAATCGCATATCGGGAGGAGTAATGAAGGATGAGGGCTGTGTCGGCGCCAGATTTTTTAAAATCTGCTGCCAGTCTGAATAAGCCTAAAATACCGTCATGTCGTCCTGTCGTGCCGCGCTGTGAGCGGTCAATATCAAGAATCTGAAAGCCAGCTGGAGCGTCATGGAAAATTGTTGTGGCTTTAACTGTTGGTTTGGTTGCAAGCGTGACATCACAACGTGACGCTAGCAGGTCAATCCATGGCTTATGCCATAGCATATCACCAATCCCAACAAGCGGTTGAATAACCAGCAAACGGGTTGACTTGGACAGTAGATTTGCAAGGCTAAAGGTGCGAGAAGACATGAAGTACAGACAAGACCAGAGCAAGTTAAATGACGTCAAAAATGCTTATATAAGGCTTTTGTCTAGCTGGTCTTGGAATGACTGTCTAGCTTATCGCTTTACTTTGGATGAATGCTTGGGCTAAACAACGGGTGCAGAATGACTTTTTGGTATAATATGCGGCGTAACACGTCATTTGCAGGTAATAAGACAAGAGGCGCGGTGAAACAACGTACCGCCCGCAGCCCTTTTGCAATATTTGGTGCGTTAATTTTAAGGAATTATGAAAATGAATGAGGCGCACCCGGTTCATCCGGCCCTCGTCGGCGCAATAGAAGCGCGTGGCTTTACGACCCTAACAGATGTTCAAATAGCTGTTAGCTCCCCAGATTTTGCTGGCAAAGACCTTCTGGTCTCTGCGCGCACAGGTTCAGGCAAGACAGTCGCATTTGGATTGGCGATTGCTGAAAGCCTGCTGGATGAAAAATCTAACGCTCCGCTTATCGGGCCACATGCAATTGTCATCGCACCAACGCGTGAGCTTGCCTTGCAGGTTCACAAAGAGCTGATATGGCTTTATGCTGATACCGGCCTTAAAATCGGGTCTGCTGTTGGCGGCATGGATCCCAGGGCTGAACGTAAGGCACTCGAAAGAGGTCTTCATATTCTGGTGGGAACACCAGGCCGTCTTGTTGACCATTTAAATCGTCATAGTCTTGATTTGGCAGATATCAGAGCGGTTATTCTTGATGAAGCTGATGAAATGCTTGATTTAGGATTCCGCGAAGACTTGGAAATTTTGCTGGATGCGATGCCGCAGACTCGCCGGACGCTGATGTTTTCTGCGACTGTATCAAAGCCGATTGCAACAATGGCAAAACGATATCAGCGGGATGCTATTCGGGTGGAAGCTGGCGGTGCAGGCGAACCTCACAAAGATATCACTTATAGTGGTGTGCTTATTTCTCCATCAGACCGGGAAAAGGCGATTATTAACGTATTGCGGTTTCATGATGATGCGAGCGCTATTATTTTTTGCGCCACGCGGGCTACGGTTGCGTATATGTCAGCCCGGTTTGCCAATCGTGGGTTGCAGGTTGTGTCTCTCTCGGGCGAATTAAATCAGGCGGCACGTAATCAGGCGCTTCAATCCATGCGTGATGGGCGTGCCCGTATTTGTGTTGCAACAGATGTTGCAGCACGCGGCATTGATTTACCTGATCTTGAACTGGTAATTCACGCCGATATTCCAAAAACGTCAGAAACATTGCTGCACCGTTCCGGCAGAACAGGCCGGGCGGGACGCAAAGGGCATTCAATTTTGATGGTGCCGCAGAATAGTTTCCGCAAAACCCAGCGATTACTCCAGATTGTAGGTATTCAGGCTGAATTTGCGCCGGCTCCGGATGCTGATACGATCAGGGCGCGTGATGATGAACGCATCCTCACGCATGAAACGCTAACCCAGCCCGCACAAGAAGATGAAACAACACTGATAAATGCTCTTGTTGAGAAGCATTCTCCGGCTGAAATCGCTGCGGCATTAGTGCGTGCACATCGTGCCTCCTATTCAGCACCTGAAGAGCTAAATGAGATTAGCGCATCACGGCGTGATGAAGAGCCTATGGATGTTCAGTGGATTAGCTTGTCGGTTGGCCGTAAAGAAGATGTTCAGGTGCGCTTTATTCTAGCGATGCTCACCCGACATGGCGATTTAAACCGAAAAGATATTGGTCACATCAGACTGCATCATGCCGAAAGTCATATTGCAATTGCCAAAAGCGCTGTTGCGAGCTTTAAAGCTGCAATTGGTCCGAAAAGCACACTTGGCGATGATATTTCTGTTGTGATGCTGGATGGCCCGCCTGCAGATTCGCGCGGTCCACGTGACAGTAACCGTCCAAAGAAATTTAGCCGGGATAGAGATGAAGGCCGCAGAGGCGGCGGTGGCGGCGGCGGCGGAGACCGTAAGGACTGGGGCGATCGTAAAGACCGTGGTGAGCGTAAAGACCGCGGAGACCGCAAGGACTGGGGTGACCGCAAAGAACGTGGCGAGCGCAAAGAATGGGGTGATCGACCGCCTCGTCGTGCGGATGACAGGCCGTCTGATGACCGCAAGCCAAAGCGCTGGTCACCAGAAGATAAACAGCAGGATGGAGGCTCTTCTAAGAAGCCATTCCGCGCTAAAAGTGGCCCGCCGCGCTCGGACGGCAAGCCAGCCGGTAAGCCTTTTGGCAAACCAGGTGGGAAACCGTTTGGCAAGCCAGCCGGAAAGCCAGCCGGAAAGCCAGCACGCGCAGCATCCCATGATGACGCAGGCGGCAGTACATTATCGCTTGCCGGCAAGAAGCGTAAAGGCAAGCCAGCAGGTCAAGGCGGTGGCGGTCCGATTAAACGGCGCCAGTCTTAAAGAAGAGCGGTCTTAAACGACAGATTAGGGCATTCTTTGCCCTATCCTCTGTTTTTTCTGCCGCTTTTTTGCCTCTGTATTCCACGCTGTGAATTGCATCATTGACGAAGTTGCCAATCAATGAGACGGTACAATCAGAATTGTATTATCCCGGTGGGAGGATGCGGTTCGCTTTATCGGAAACAGCATAGAAAAGGAGGTGATCATATGTCGAGTGATTCATTTAAGCAGGCAGGTCAAGTAGTAGGCGGCATCGCGAGGTGTGAGCAATCTCTCGCCTCTTAGGTCTCGTCTTTTTGCCGAACAGTCCAATATGTTAGGCAACTGATCTGACTTTGCTAAATTTCACGGAAGAGAGGATGGTCTCCATCCTCTCTTTTTTTATGGCCGCAGCGCTCTTTGCAGGCGTCAAATACAGCAGTAAGAGCCAAAAGCTAGCGCGCGCTATCCTCAAATTCTGCGTGTAAGTTCTGTACAATCTGGTCCATGAATTTTGCCGCCGCAACGGGGAGAACACGGCCTTTTGTCTGGACGATATGAATAAGACCTGTCGGGACGTCTTGACTATCAATAGTGCGATGTACAACACCCTGCCTCTCAGTCAGGTAAGGCGACATGCCGAGTGGAATCTGGAAGCCAAGAATTTCTTCATGGCTGATATAATTGGTCATAAAGTCATAGCTATCAGACAGAATAGTCTGTTCGAGCGTTACTGATGAGCGCACCAAACCAACATCAATCAATGTCCGGATGCCGCCTGCTGTGCGCGGTAGAATAATGGGGTAGGGGGCGCAATCTTGCAGCCTAATCTGTTTTTTCTCTGCAAGCGGATGGGTCGCTGACATAATGACGTTGAGCTGCTGGATGGCTGTTGCAACGATTTGGACATCAGAGGGCAACACTGAATCAAACACAATCCCGATATCAATATCCAGAGACCGCAAGCTGGCGAGGGTTTCTTCTGATCCCATCCGGACAATCTCAAAGGTAACAGCGCTATGCTGTTTGCGATAATCAGCGACTTGGGTTGGCAAAAACGCGCCCACAATCTCAGGTCCTGCCCCAATGCGGACATTACCGCGTCTTATGCCAGATAAATCAGCAATGTGAGATAGCACACGCGACAGGTCAGTAATCTGCATGCGGACATGCTGAATAAACAACTCACCGGCTGTGTTGAGTCTTACCCCACCGGGCAATCTTTCAAAAAGAGGGGTTCCAATTTCGTCCTCTAGCGCCAGAATTCGTCTATTCAGCGCCGTAGATGTGATTGAAAGTTTTTCTGCCGCCTTACGAATTGACCCTTCGCGAGCGACCACATCAATGTAACGTAACTGTGTTAAATGGCGCATTTGAAATCCTTATTAAATCAATAAAAGCAGAGAGATAACAGGGGTGTTCATTCTGGTTCTTCCCCCTTTTTCTTAATGTAAAACTAATAATTCTTATCAGTCGTGATGCAAAAAATGCATCGCAGTAGACTAAATTAAGCACCATTCAGTCTATGTCTTATTTGCTAAGTAGTTGTCTGTCAAATGCAGACAAACACGGGAGCGGCAGCGCCTGACCCCAAAAAAAGACTGCCCTAACGACTAAAAGCCACTCACGTTTTTTCAGAGCGTAACTATCGAGGTTAAAATGAAATATGTAATCGCAGTAATCCAGCCAGGTTTGTTGGATAAAGTTCAGGACAAGCTGTCTGATCTAGGTCTTCTTGGCATGACAGTTTCTGAAGTTCAGGGATATGGGCGTCAAAAAGGTAAAACAGAAGTTTATCGCGGCGCTGAATACGCTGTGAATTTTGTGCCAAAAATAAAACTAGAAGTTGCAGTTGATGACGCGATTGCCGAACAAACAGTCGAAGCTATCCGCGAGACTGCTGAGACCGGCAAAATTGGTGACGGCAAAATTTTCATCCTCAATCTTGAGGAAGTTGTGCGAATTCGGACCGGTGAAGCCGGTGCTGAAGCTCTTTAAGACCTCGTGTCGGTTTTGATGCCGGCCAGTCTTTTGAATTTAAACGAGGAGTAACTCTAAAATGTTGAAGTCTTTCACGAAATTTTCTACCATGCGCGCTGTG
>Ga0115550_1002440_pt1 | contig 12732 bp, 8 predicted proteins | sample COGITO_mtgs_1005_FD_87177 | JGI IMG/M metagenome (GOLD analysis project Ga0115550, IMG submission 87177) | Pelagic marine microbial communities from North Sea - COGITO_mtgs_100511 | ecosystem: Environmental > Aquatic > Marine > Epipelagic | place: Germany:Helgoland, sampling site Kabeltonne... | reverse complement strand
GACGAGATGACTTTAGGGTCATACACAGCTGGAATGGTTTCCAAATGGTGACTTAGGTCGCCAGAGGCGGTCAAAAATGGAGGCTTACGGTATTCGTCACCACAATTCCCTGGAACAGGCGAAAGTAGTGAAATGGCATCTTCTATCAGGTTGACATCATTATCGTCAAGGTTGATGTTCAGCAGGGCTTGATGCTCCTCGATATGGGCATTTTCGCCAAGTCGGGCACCTATAATTATGGCCGCTACATCATTATTTTCAAGCACAAATCGGCTGGCAATATTAGCTATAGATGTGTTGTGCTTATTAGCGGTTTTCTCCAAAGTCGATAGTAGTTGTTGAAAAACAGTCCAGCCTCCAGCGGCATCAATAAAACGCTTGTATTTCATTTGAGACCAAGTTTGGAGCTCGTCAATATTAGGTTCGTTTTTTCCGAGCCAACGGCTGGATAAAAAACCTCCTGCAAGCGTTCCATAAGCCAATATTTTAACACCGTATTGCTCGCAAACTTCTTTCATAGGTCCAAGGGCTCTCCGGTCTAATACAGAGTGTGATATTTGATTACTCACAATGGGAATGCCATGTGCTAGGGCGATGCGTAGATGATGGGCATCGAAATTGGTAACACCTATATTGTGAATGAGTCCTTCTTCTTTAAGTTCTTTTAAAAAGGTCAATCCGTTTAACCAACTGGGATCGGGATAGTGCCAGGCATGGAATTGCATCAAATCGATACTGGTTTGTTGCATTCTATTCAGTGCTAGTTCAACAGCTTTTCTTACTTCAGATTTGTCAATGACACCTGGTTTAGGAACCCACTTGGTGAACAGTCGGATGGTGTCATTATCTGGGTGATTGTTCTTACATGTACCAGCAATGATCTCACTAGAGCCATAATGATCGGCCATATCGAAGGCCGAGAAACCGGCCGCCACATAATCGTTGAGATATTTGGCAGTCTTGATAGGTTCGAGTTGAGATTGGTCCTTTTCCATGTCGGCAATTTGCCATAATCCGATAATCAATTTAGGTATAGAAAGCGAGGGAGATAAAGAAATGTGTTTATTCATAATTTATTCTGTTGGTAAATTTTTAAAACGTAGGTTTAAATGGCCATCTACTTTCTTTAATTGACGCCATTTGTAATTAAATACTAAGCTGGCCAGAGCCATGACAATTAGCCAAACATAGGTGGAGTGAAAATACCAGGCCTCAACTTCACTGGTAATATCTTTGTACAAATGAATAATCAAAAATCCAGACAAGAAAAGTACGCCACCCCACCCCACGACCATCTGTAAATTTCGATTTTTGAAAACGCGAATCTCTTGTGAAAGTTTAGGATTGATTTGTTTTATAAACAATAATGTTACACTCATCAATAAAAAATTGACCAACATTGAGGTCACCATGATGTCTATTCCCAAAAAGAAATCTCCAGCAAAATGAGAACCAAGAACTCCGATACTAGACATTATACCTGCGACGATTAATGCGAAATAAGGCGATTTATTTTGAGGATGAATTTTTGTGATATTTTTTGGAAAAATACCATCTTTTGCCCAGGCAAACATTAGACGAGATACAGACAAAAGCATGGCAGGAAGATCGTTGATAAGCGCAACAGCCGCTCCAAAAATAATAAGAATATCAAGCCCTCTTGGCAGGATCAAACTGAGTAAGCCCGGCGCTGTGATATCTCTAATAAGTGCTTGTTCGGCGACATAACTCCATGGAACGATACTGTAGACTGAAGCCGTAAATAGGAAATAAAACAAGCCTACACCAAGAATTGCTATCAGAATAGCCAGTGGTAAATTACGTGTTGGATTTTTAGCCTCACTTCCTGTTTGCGCTATGGCATCAAATCCAATAAAACTGGAAAATAAAACTGCCGCTGCTGATAAAAACACGCGCCAATCGAAAGAGGGATTTGAAGGAATCCTATGCACCACGCCCTCTTTGATTTTTAAAGCGTTAAGAAAATCTGTTTGATCAAAAAATAATCCCGCCAAAATAACGATACTGCCAAGACAAAATATGACGACAACCATTGGAATCAATAAACGAGTATAGGACTTTATGCCTTTGATATTTAAATATACAAAACTCCAGATTAACAGCAGACCCAATCCAACCCTAACCGCTGGGATATCCAAAAAGCCAGACCACCAAAATAACCCTGCGCTGTGGGCGATATCCCTTAAAAAGGGAATTGAAATATAGGCAATGACGCCAATAACAATCGACAGTCCAAACCATTGTGAGAAGCTCGCTACAAATCCCAAGTAGGGATTTAAGCCCCGACTGGCATACAAATAACTGCCTCCTGCTCGCGGCATAGCGGATGAAAGAATGGCATAAGCGAGACCTGCAAATAGAGCTGGTACTGCGGCAAAAGAAAATGCCCACAAAACATTTGAACCTATGTTAGGCACACTTCGATGAATCATAAAAGGTACAACGTTGATAGAGGCTCCCACCATTGAGGAAACCCCTGTAGCAATAACAGCTACCAAGCTCATTTGCCGACTTAATTTTAGGGTATCATTCATAAGTTGTTAAAACTAATGATCTGAAGGCGATAAAAAAAACAAATCACCTGTCAAGCCAATCATTCTAAGTATTCAATTTCTAACAAAACCTCATTTTTGCGATTAAAAATTCGATAGGGAGAATGATACACCAATAATAGTGGTGAGCCAATAGTTTTAAGATTGTTTTGTTTGGCTAGGGCTATAAGTTGATCGGTGTGTTTATTTCTATTGTTTTGAGTGGCGTATCCGCCAAATTCTAAGGCAATGAAATACCCAGGTGTGGATTGAAAAACACGAACATCTGACGATTCAGATTTTGGTGTATTGGCTTCGTTGAATGAATTTGGAAGAACGAACTCCATAACGTCCTGACCTTCATAATTTCCCATATAAACGGGCGTGGTCATAGCGATTTTTTTACTGTTCTGGTTATTTCCAGAGATGTATCTAAAAAGTGATCCAAAATTATTTTCGGATTGAATTTTCATCACGGGAGGATAATAACGAATCTCCAATTTTGATAAAACCCTTACCACCTTATATGCTTGTGTTTCATACTTCTGTCCCATAGCTTTAGACATAAAAATAAATGAGGTGATAAAAAATATAATCTTGCAGTTCATAAATGTAAAAATACAATTATCAGAGACAATTTCGTCAAGACTCATAATCCTTTTATACCTGATTATCACTAAATTGCAATTTAAAATAATATATTTGAAACAATACGCCTCTTATTTACTAGTTGTCTTGATTTCATTATCATGTTATGATTCCCTTAAAACTAGGGTTAATATATTAATTGAATCATATGGGAAAGACGTTGAATTTTTTTGACCAGTTATTTGAAAGGGTTTTTTCTACGGCCAATCAAAAGAAGATTGAACGTGCCACCCTTTGGCTTTCACTCTCCGGATTTATAATTCATTTATTACTGATTTATTCCAAGAATCTAAATCTTTATCACAGCTTATTTGACGCCCAGCTTTTAGACGATCCTATCTCTGCAATTTACACCCCGTTTTCCATAATTTTAGTTTACGAAATATACCTCCTGATAGTTTATTTGCCGCGTTCATTTACAACAGCAGTGTCTAAGCAATTTGAAATCATTTCGCTTATTCTAATTCGGCGAATTTTTGGTGACATCCCAAAAATGGATCTTGATGTAAATTGGTTTGAGCATGCCACAAATAGGCAGCTCATCTATGATTTGTTAGGCGTCTTGCTGATTTATTTTTTAATTTATCTATTTAACCGACATCAAAAGAAATCCCCTAAAAATGCACTAAGTGATCGTCTCAAGCGCTTTGTAAGCTCAAAAAAAGCGGTAAGCTTAGTGTTGCTGCCTGTTTTGATCATTACCTCTCTTTACACCGCCATCAATTGGTCGGTTAGTTTGTTTGAAGCTTCACAAAATACGGCTATCATATTGCCCGATGTGAACGCTGTTTTTTATAATGAGTTTTTCACCATTTTAATTTTAGCAGATGTTTTCATTTTATTACTGTCATTTCAATACACAGAGCGTTACAGCCAATTGGTTAGGAACACAGGATTTGTGATTTGCACCATCCTGATTAGACTGTCATTTGCAACCACAGGACTGGTCAATATTCTCCTAATCGTATCGAGTGTGGTTTTTGGGCTTATTATTCTTATGATCTATAATGCAATTGAGAAAACATCCAAAAAGGCACGAAAATGACCATTAATAATTTATAGGGTCTGATTGACTTGCCTGAATATTGATTTTGCTTACTTTTATAAAAATAATCAAACTCAAAAAAATGAAAAATCTAACACTACTTATTTTGTTCATTGGCGCGATGGCTTTCGGTCAAACAAAATTATATGTTCATCCAGATGCAGATAATTATGCTGCCAAAACAAAGACCATCGCAATTTTGCCTTTAGACGTTCAGGTGAAGTTACGTCCTAAACAACTTAAAGACTTCACCACCGAGCAAATTGAAAACATGGAAAAAGCTGAGGCTCTTGACATTCAAAAAGGAATGCATTCTTGGTTTTTGACTAGAAAAAAAAGAGGCACATTTACCAAAGACGTTCAAACACCGGCACGAACAAATGCCATACTTACAAAAGCGGGCATCGATATTCATAATGTGACCGAATACCTACCAAGTGAACTAGGTGCGATTTTGGGGGTTGAATGTGTTGTTATGGGCTCTTTTGAAACCTCTAAACCCATGTCGGATGCCGCTGGAATAGCAATAGGGGTTCTTTTTGGAGCTTTTACCGCGACAAACAATGCCGTTTGTAATCTTGATTTTTATAATGTGGAAGATGATGAGTTGGTTGTGAATTATCTTAAGAAGATCAGTGGTTCTTTGGGCACCGACGCTCAAGACTTAATCAATATTTTAATGAGAAAAGTAACTAGACGTATCCCTTACACCAATTAAATATTCTTATCTATATTTGAACGAAAAGCTTAACTAATTGCATATCAATGCCTATGGTTTTTAAGTATTTATCCAAGCGCTATATGGTAGCGTTACTGTTTATGGTTATGACTCAAGCTCATGGACAGGGCGTCGCGCAAAGCACATTTAAAACAGGTGCTTTCATCATTTCTCAAGATAGTGTAAACGACGACGCATTTGATCGATTCGATTCAATTATTACTTTTGGTAAAAGTTACTTGGGGCAATCCTATGGAACACAATTGCCTGATGGTAATAAGTTGGATTGTTCTGGCTTTTTAAAGCATATATATGCCCATCAAGGGTTTAACCTCCCTCGGTCGACGTCATCAATGGCAAGCGCCGTTGAAAAAATTGATTTTAAAGATATTCAAAAAGGCGATCTCATGTTTTTTCAGGGAAGTAACCGTCAAAACGATGTCATTGGACACGTTTCTATGGTCACTGCCGTTTTTCCAGAATCCTTAGAAGTGATGCATAGCACCAACAGAGGGGTAGTAAATGAAACATACAATACCAATTCGTATTATACTTCTCGATTTTTATTTGCTGGTAGGGTACTAGACGAACCTAATGAGCCAATGCTTCAGGCCAATGACTCTATTGTGAAAGAGTTGAAAACTATTAAAATTATAGGCGTTGGAGATATGATGTTGGGAACTAACTTTCCGAATAGCAGTTATTTGCCATCAAACGATGGGAAGGATATTTTAGGGCCAGTAAAGGAGATTATCAGTAAAGGGGATCTGTCTTTTGGGAACCTTGAAGGGGTTTTATTGACGGGCGAAGGCACTGTAAAAAGGTGCTCCAACCCTGATGTTTGCTATGCGTTCAAAATGCCAGATCATTATGTTCACTATTTCAAAGAAGCAGGATTTAATGTCCTGAGTATGGCTAATAATCATGTGAGAGACTTTGGTAAAATCGGCACAGACAATACCATCAGGTTACTAACCGAGGCGGAAATCGCCTATGCTGGTTTAGAATCTTGCCCATATACAACTTTTGAAAAAGATGGAATAACCTTTGGTTTTGTTGCGTTTTCACCAAATACTGGGACTATAAAAATCAATGATTATGCTAGGGCTAAGGAAATTTTGGCTAAATTGGACAGTATAGTTGATATCATTATTGTCTCATTTCATGGCGGCGCGGAGGGCTCCACAAAAACACATATCACCCGTGAGACAGAGATGTTTTTGGGCGAAAACAGAGGTAATCCCTACGAATTTGCACGAATGGTCATCGACGCTGGGGCAGATGTTGTTCTAGGACACGGACCTCATGTGACTAGAGCGATGGATATTTACAAAGACCGTTTTATTGCTTACAGTCTTGGTAATTTTGCTACCTATGGAAGATTCAATTTGTCAGGATCAAATGGAGTAAGTCCAATTATTGAATTGGATATCGACACGACGGGTAAATTTATTAAAGGTCAAATTCATTCAACCAAACAAGTAGGCCGAGGTGGTCCAGTACTAGATCCTCTCAATAAGGTATTGAAAGAGATCATAAGTCTTACAAAAACGGATATTCCAGAATCCACTCTTGTCATTCATAGCGATGGAAGCATCCTTAATTCAATGGAGTAGTAATCTTTTATACCAATTCATATTTTTGTGAGACCTAAACCATTGATATTCATTATGTTTTAGCCCTTTTTACTTCAGAAAGTAGGCGCCACATAACATCAATACAAGTGATAGGAGCGATGACCACGCTAGTTTTTCTTTGAGCATCAATGAACCTAGTAAAATGGTGGTAACCGGTGTAAAAAGTCCAATAATATTTGCAATTAAAGGATCCGTTTCTTTGAGCCCGAGCATGCCACACAGCAGGGCTAGAAATATTATAATGGCCATCAATGGAATTTTATCTGTGTTAAAAACGGGGATGCGTTTAATTCGAAAAACCCAAGTAGTTCCTGCAGCCAGCAAAAATACGACGACTTCTTGATGAATGACTAATAGTAGCGGTTCGTGCGTTTTTAAATGATACCATTGTAAAATACCACTTAGTGCAAAGCACAAACTCATCATAAAAAGCTGAAAGTGTGTTCGACTTGAAATTGTAGCGCTATCATGTCGACGGTTTAAATAGAACAGAAAGAATCCTGAAAGAACCAAACCAACTCCAATGACATAACGATTTGTGAATTGGTTTTCAACAAAAAGGAGCCATGACCCCACAAAGATTCCGCTGAGTAAACTGTAATGTAAAAAGTGGCTGAGGTTACTGTCTTTAAGACCATTTAACATCATTAGTAAGCCCAAGAAACCGACGGTACAAGTAAAACTAATGAACATAAATTCATTGAATGAATCATAGTCTAATATTTCACGAAAAAACACTGCTAAAATAAATATACCAATAGAAGAGGTTAATAGGGCTCGCTTAACCATTATAGCTAATGGATTACTGTGACTCACCATATATTTCCAAATCACATTGTTGAGAGCAAGCAATAGCATTGAAGTTATGAGATAACCCATTTTTAGTAATTTTTGAGAAATGTTGTTGAGAATCTTTTAAAGCCAGTAGCCCTTCTTAAGGCCGTATATTTATCTTTAACTTCATTTAATTTGTGGGGTCTGTTTTTGGTAGACTTCTCAATGTGATATTGTGCGATATGGTAAAACAAGGCGGTATACTCAAAATAGGCCGTTCCTTCCATTTTTTCTAAATTAATAATACTCATAGTTGTTTGAGCTGGCTTTAAATCACCTTTTTTTAGATCACTCAAACTACAGGCGATTAGATAAAGGCATTGGTGTACATAATTATTCCAAGGCGAATGATCAAATAAATTCTCGTAGTTTCTATTGATAATCACGTCTATTTTTTCAAAATCTTTAATAAATAATAAGGCTGGAATGATTTCTATAAAAATAAAAACGTCATCTTTATTGATAATTTACTTTAGTAACGTCAAGTTTAATTGTCTCAATATTATGATCCATTTTCTTTAATGAATACCAAAGTGCTTCTAAATCTATTATGGACTAGTTGTGGGTTAAGATAATTAATTATTTGACTTAGTTTAGTTAAAATATAATTTACTTCTTTTTAATTTTTTTAACATATTAAACTAAACGAGCTCAATCACAGACAAACCTATTTCCTTAAAGGCGGACGCTCTATTAAAAGTTGAAAAATACAGCATGGCGCTATCCAATTTTATTTCTCGAAGCGACACCCCAATTACTGTCGGACTTCAAGGAGAATGGGGAACTGGGAAAACCTCACTGATGTCATTGCTTCTCGAAGATTTTGAAACAAAGAACATTGCATGTTCATGGGTCAATACTTGGGAATATAGTATGTTTCGAGGCGCTAATGAAACCACTCCTGGGGTACTGCGCGGGATGTTAGAAAAACTTAAAGAGTCTTGTGATAAACAAGGCACTTGGACCATAAAAGACGAAAGTCAAGCTAAATTTAAAACAGCAGCTAAATTTTTGGGAGGCATAGCTAACCAAGTTGTTGCAAATTACACTGGCGCCAATTTTAAAGAGGCCGCTGATGGTTTGAAAAGCGAACATAAAAATAGTGCAGAAATCGCCGAAATTAAAGCGCTGATTTCTGATTTGATCAATGATCTGATTAGAGATTCGAAAGATATTGAAAAGGTGGTTTTTTTCGTGGATGATCTTGATCGAATTCCGCCTGGTGATGCTGTTGAGGTATTAGAAGCTTTAAAAAATATATTTGACATCCCTAATTGTGTGTTCATTTTGGCCATCGATTATGATGTAGTTGTCAAAGGTTTAGAGAGCAAATTTGGACCCAAAACGGAAGAAAATGAACGTGAATTCAGATCCTTTTTTGACATGATCATTCAAATGCCTTTTTCTATGCCCACAGGGACTTATGATATTGAAAATTTCTTAGTTGAAAAATTAATAACTCTAGGGATAGAGATTACCGAAAAAGAAAAAGAATTGTACGCAAAAGCAGTAAAGCACACCATTGGTTATAATCCGAGAAGTTTAAAACGTTACTTGAATTCATTTAGTTTGATCAATCACTTGAAAGAAATTGATTTAGATGAAGATGAACAAAATGGCGATGATTTTATGCTTTTTGCTGTACTTGGTATTCAAATATCATATCCGAAAGTCTTTCGACTATTGACGCAGAATCCAAATTTTCTGAAATAATTTATTTAATTTTGAGACTAAATAGCTTCAAAAGTTATATATTGACAAAAACTTTAATGTAATATTATGTTCAAAAAATTACTTTCACCACTTGCTCTATTGGTATCTATGATAACTTTGGGTCAAACTATTTGGGATGGTTCAGTAACGGAATTTCAAAAGGCGGGATTTGCTGATTGGACCTTATCTCAAAATCAAGACTTTTTAACTGATAATGTCATCTTAACTCGTGCGGATAATCAATTTTTATTCAATATTGCTGTTGATGATGCATCTATCGGTGCAGGTTGTGCCGCTACTGTAACTGGTACTGAATGGGCAGTTGGATCTCTGGGAGATGCGCTTACCTTAAACTATACATCTTTAATTTCTTTAGCTGGTTGTAGTCCATCTAATCTAATTGGATTACCACTAGTTCTGCATCTTATCGAAGACGATATTTATCTTTACGTTATGTTCACAGGTTGGGGTGGAGGTTCATCTGGAGGATCTTTGTCCTATTACCGAACAACTTCTGAATTTGATTCTTCTAATACCGTTGCTTATGCCTTCCAGCCATGGGGTACATCCGTTTTTGAGGCTTTTACGTACGACTCAAACTCTCATAGCGTCAATCGAATTGTAGATCAAGATATTTCGGTTACAACTGCAGATGGAGGGAATATCTTTTCGGCAGAATATGTTAATGGCACTCTGCATTTTATCGGTAGTTCTGATGGAGAAGACGGAGGAAGATCCATGTATACTCTTAATACTGACACAGGTGTTTCCACTTTGGTGAGTCAAGGTGTTTTGACCAGTCCATTTGGCAGTAATAATGCCCTTGCGATGGCTGTTAAGGTTAATTTAATATATGTTCTATTTCAATCGGGTGAGATTGGAATCTTTAATCAGGCAACAGGTTTGATAGAGCCTTTTTCAAATGTGAATTTTGAGTCATATGGTTCAGGACTTGTTTATGATCAAGTCAACGATCGATTTATCGCAACGATGTTTGATGATGCTATTAATGGTGGTCTTTTTTACTCCATTTCATCTGACGGAGCCACAGTAGAGTTCATAGGATCTGTAGACACTAATGGAGTTCCACCTCAAGCGCTTTACATGATTAATTCTGGTGAAATATTACTTGGTGGAACTTACGGTTCCAATAGGTACTTGGAAGTTGATCTTTCAGCTTTAACATCAATTGAGGTTTTAAATCCGGTTAATGGTTTGTTTACAGAGACTGATACTAAAGATTTTATAGCGCCTAATATTTTTTCTCAAGTTTCAATTGTTCCGGCAAATAATCTATCTTTTACCTTAAACGAATCAAATGGAGGATCAGTTACGCTCACCGAAGCAGACTTAGTATTCGATGCTTTTTCATGGGCCAGCTGCGATGAAATCACAACACCTCAAGAAGTTACCTTGACTTTTAGCCAAATGGTATTTGGCTGTGATGACTTGGGGGAATCATCTGTGCTAATAACCGCAACGGATTTGTGTGGCAATCAAACCTCAGCGATCGTTTCTGTTACTGTTTTAGATGGATTAGGTCCTGAAATAACTCCTGAAAACATAACTCTTCTTCTAGATGCCGGACTTAGTGCAGAGCTGGATCTTACCCTAATTGAATCATGGATTTCAAATAATTGTAATATTTTAGAAGAAGTAGAGCCTGAAGCGCTTTACACCGGTTATTTCGGAGGAATCAGAGGCATTGCCGCAGGTAGAAACACATTAGTTAACGGTGCTTACGGTGGTGGTGATTGGATTTATTTCACCGGAACTTATGATGGTAATTTGTATCGAGCACCAAAAAGTGGGATTGGGGAGCCTGAACTTCTTTATCAAACCGACGACACTTATGGACCTGTAGGAGCTGAAGTAAATGAAGATAATAGTCTATTTTATTATGCAGGTGGGAACTCTAGTGAGGTTATATTATATGATATTAATTCCGGGGTAGCATCATACGTGCCAGGAACTGATTCTGGCAGCGAGCGGCATGATTTTGAGATTGACGGGGATATTGTATACTACACTTCAGATGCTGATCTTTATGCGGGCAATATGACTGATGGTTCTACTTCTATTCTTGTAGATGATGGCATCTATGGCGACGTTATAGCCGGAATTACGCTGGATAGAACCAATGGGGTATTATATTATGTTGCACAATTTAATGATTGGGGTATCGGAAAAGTAAATACAGATGGTACTGGGATTGAATATGACTTTATTAATACTCCAAATGAAATTCGAGGGATCACTATCGATGAAGTTTCTCAAATCATCTATTTTGTCCAACATACGACAGGGGATGTTTATAGTGTTCCGGCTGATGGTTCGGAGGAACCGACCTTATTATATGCTGTTAGCGGACTAAATCCAGGAGGATATGGCTACCATATTGATTTAGACACGGATGGGATGCTTTATTGGGTAAAATTTGACGGGAACGATGATGACATGGTCCTTCGAGCCACCGCAAATAATGTTCTACCCCCTAGTCCATTCACATTTAGTGTGAGTCAGTCTAGTTTTGACTGCTCAAATGCAGGTGAAAATACCATAGAAATAACAGCTGAAGATGCCTACGGCAATATTTCCGTTGCCTCATTTATTGTAACAGTTCTCGATTCAGATGCTCCTACGGCAGTAGGTCAAGACATCACTGTTCAGCTTGACGCATCAGGTTCTGCGACTATTACAGCCGCTGATATTGATAACGGATCGTCAGACAATTGTGGTATCGATACTTTGTTATTAGATGTAACGACCTTTAACTGTGACTCGGTTGGTGACAACACCGTTACCTTAACGGTAACGGATGCATCAGGCAATGAATCTTCAACAACTGCTACAGTTACTGTTGAAGACACCACCGCTCCCGTAGTCTTGACACAGGACTTGGAGATCGAAATAGGTTTCAATCCATTTATTGAACTTACAGCAGCAGACATTGACAACGGATCATCGGACAACTGTGCTATTGCTGCCATGAGCATTTCACCAAGTCAGTTTGACTGCAGTATGATAGGGGATAACACAGTCACCTTGACTGTAACAGACACATCTGGAAATGAATCAACAGCCACAGCTATTGTAACAGTAGGAGCCTGTGATTCGGACGAAGACGGCTGGTTAGATTTGGAGGACAATTGTCCTACTATTGCCAATGCAGATCAAGCAGACAATGACGGAGACGGTATCGGAGATGTTTGTGACGATGATGATGATAATGATGGTGTGACTGACGATATTGATAACTGTCCAATGACCTTTAATCCTGATCAAGAGGATCGTGATTTCGACGGTTTAGGAGATGTTTGTGATGTTGTTGAAGTGAATATAATGGATGCCATTTCTCCAAATGGAGATGGTGTTCACGACGCTTGGGTGATTTATAATATAGAAAACCATCCTAATCACAATATCAAAATGTATAACCGTTGGGGATCAGAAGTGTTCTCAGCGACCAACTATCAAAATAATTGGACCGGAACTTCCAAAAATGGTGGCGACTTACCCGATGGAACATCATATTATTATATGATCGATCTGCAAGGCGACGGCACTGTAGACCTTCAAGGTTGG
>Ga0115550_1002434_pt1 | contig 12765 bp, 14 predicted proteins | sample COGITO_mtgs_1005_FD_87177 | JGI IMG/M metagenome (GOLD analysis project Ga0115550, IMG submission 87177) | Pelagic marine microbial communities from North Sea - COGITO_mtgs_100511 | ecosystem: Environmental > Aquatic > Marine > Epipelagic | place: Germany:Helgoland, sampling site Kabeltonne... | reverse complement strand
TCCTTCTTCGCCACCAATATTTTCTTCAGACATCTAAACTACTGCTTTTAGACTAGTTTTCATAAATTCATCAAGATCGCCATTTAGAACGGCAGCTGTATTTCCAGTCTCATAACCGGTTCTTAGGTCTTTTATTCTAGATTGATCTAAAACATATGACCTAATTTGACTGCCCCACCCTATATCTGACTTACTTTCTTCAAGTTCTTGCCTTTCTTCATTCTGTTTCTGTAATTCTAACTCGTATAATTTAGATTTTAATTGTTTAAGTGCATTTTCTTTATTTTTATGTTGAGATCTATCGCTCTGACACTGAGCAACAACACCAGTTGGTATATGTGTAAGTCTTACTGCTGAATCGGTCTTATTCACATGCTGCCCGCCTGCACCAGAAGCTCTATAAGTATCAACTCTTATGTCAGCATTATTTATATTAATTTCAATAGAATCATCGACTTCTGGTGAAATAAAGACTGAGGCAAAGGAGGTATGCCTTCTATTTCCTGAGTCAAAGGGTGATTTTCTAACCAGTCTATGAATCCCTGTTTCTGTTCTAAGCCATCCATAAGAGTATTCTCCACTAACATGAAGGGTTGCAGATTTAATACCAGCAACCTCACCATGCGATATTTCAGTGAGATCTATTTCAAAACCCCTACTCTCAGACCATTTTGAGTACATTCTTAAAAGCATTTCTGCCCAATCCTGAGCTTCTGTTCCACCAGAACCAGATTGAATCTCTACATAGGCAGAAGCAGGATCCATTTTATTAGTAAACATTTTACTAAATTCAAGCTCAGATACTAATTTTTCCATACCATGAAAGCTTTCAATGATTTCTTTTATAGATGCCTCATCTCCCTCTTCTTGTGCTATATCTATAAATATCAATCCATCTGAAACTTTTTCTTCGGCAGATTTAAAAGATGCTAATGATTTTTCTAATGCAGTTTTTTCTTTACTTATTTTTTGTGATAACTCTAAATCCGACCAAACCTCTTCCTTAGCAAGATCTTCTTCAATTTGTTTTAGACGATTTTCTTTTGATGAAACATCAAAAACTCCTTCTCTAATTTCATCTAAACGAAGTTTTAGGTCATTTAGACCAGATTTTAATTCACTTGCATCCATATTAAGAGTTATTCTTTGAAATGAAATCAAAAATTAAATCTTTTGATGCCGGGAAGTTATAAGCTCTTTCTTCATTATCAAATATTACGGAAAGACTATAGGGTACGTCTTCTAATGTTAGGTTAGCATTTTTTATTACTTCAGGGAATTTAGCCGGATGGGCTGTTGATAAAATAATAGTTTTACCTTGAATGTCTAAGGACATTCTCTCAACTGCCTCAGATGCTACCGCTGTATGAGGATCAATAAGATAATTAAACTTTTTAAAGGTATGCTTCATTGCTTCTATTGTTGAAATATCATCAACACAGTAACTCAGGAAAATATCTTTAGATTTATTCCACATATTTACTTCAAGCTTAATTGGCGATGCTGGAAAATTTTCATAGAAATCTGCACACAGACTCGAGTCTCTTTCTGCATAAAAGTCATAAACTAATCTCTCAAAATTACTAGCAATGCTAATGTCCATGCTTGGCGAAATAGTCTCATGAACTTTTGTTTTTGAATAATCATTATGAGAAAAAAATCTATGTAAAATATTATTCTTATTTACTGCTACTAAAATTTTATTAAGCGGCATTCCCATTTTATGTGCAGAATAACAAGCAAATACATTACCAAAATTTCCTGTAGGAACAGAAAAATTTAAAGGTTCGTTATAATTTGTGATTTTTAAAGAAGTATAAAAATAATAACAAATCTGACCAATAATTCTTACCCAGTTGATAGAGTTTACAGCCAATAAAAATTGATCATCTTTTAAAAAACTTCTTTCATTGAATGCCTTTTTTACAATTGCTTGGCAGTCATCAAATGAACCATTTACTCTTAATGTAAAAACATTAGGACTGTCGACTGTAGTCATTTGTCTGCGCTGTACCTCAGACATATTGCCATCAGGCAATAATATAAAACTTTTAATAGAATCAAATCTTTTACATGCATCTATTGCAGCAGAACCAGTATCTCCTGAAGTAGCTCCAAGAACTACTGCAGTTTTACTTTGTCTTTTTAGAGAATGATTAAAAAAAGCTGCTGCTAACTGAAGGCCAAAATCCTTAAATGCTGCTGTTGGTCCATGAAAAAGTTCTAGAACATATTTTGAATCATCTAATTGATGAATTTCGGCAAGGTTGTCTTTTTCAAAATCATGCCATGTTTTATCTAATATATTTAAAACCTCATCATCTGAAAAAGAAGATTTTGTAAAAAGTGGAACAATATGTTTTGCAATATCTAAAAATGAGTTTAATGACTTTAAATGCTCTAAATCAACTTGTGGCCAGTTATCAGGCATAAACAATCCACCATCGTTAGCCAAGCCTTGCATAAGAACTTCTTCGAAGGTGCGTCCAGAATCATTACCTCTTGTACTGTGAAATAGCATATTTATTCAGCTTCGATTCTAATAGATCTAATTGTCTTTACAGAATCTAAATTTAAAAGCTCTTTACTTAACAAAGAGTGATCCTTCTCTTTAAAGGGGTCAGTTATTAAAATAATAGGAACACTTTCACCATTCAATTCTTCTTTTTGCACAATTGATTCAATACCTACTTCTCTTAATGCAAGTAGTGATGTAATGGAAGCCATAACCCCTGGAATATCTAATGCTTCAATATAAAAATAATATTGGAAAATGAGTTCAGAAAAATCTGACATAGGTGGATTTATTCTATTGTTTAGTGCGCCAAAAGTATTTATATCTACTGAGGAATATAAATGTATTAAATCTGATATCAGGCCTGATGCTGTTGATTCTTGACCTGCTCCTGACCCTGCTATATGTAATTTTCCTATCAAATCAGTATCAATTTCCATACCATTTCTAACGCCTTTTAACTTGGCCAAATGAGAATTAAGATTTATCAATGCAGGATGTGCTCTTAACTCAACCATACCGTTTTCTAGCTTTGCTACAGCAAGATGTTTTACTGTATATCCCATATCCATGGCATAGTGAAAATCACTCTTATCTATCTTTGTGATGCCTTCAATATGAAAATCTAATGGAGGCAACGGGGTTCTAAAGGCTAAAGAAGACAGAATGCCAATTTTATGTGCTGCATCCATTCCCTCTATGTCAAAAGTAGGATCAGGTTCAGCGTAGCCCTCTTCTTGAGCAAGCTTTAGTGTTGAATCAAAATCCTTACCTTCTTCCATATTTGAAAGAATAAAATTAGAGGTTCCGTTCAACATTCCAGAAATCTTTGAAACTTTATTTGCAGCTAGCTCTTCTTTTAATAATTTAATTATTGGTGTTCCTGCACATACTGATGATTCAAATAACACTCTGATTCCATGCTCTCTAGCAGACTGAAAAATCTCATCTCCATGATGGTAAATAACTGCTTTGTTAGCAGTTACAACATGTTTTTTATTCTTTATGGCCTTTAAAATAAGCTCTCTTGCAACCTCAACACCGCCTATAAGCTCTACAACAACGTCAATATCGTAATCTAATACTGCAAAAATATCTCTCTCTATTGGAGTTTTACCAGGATCACATTTGGGGTTATCTCTTCTTGCGCCTATAACTTCAATTGAAAAATTAGCCCCAGAGTTTAATTTAATAGCTTCAGCATTTTCATTTACAGCTCTAAATAAGCCTGTAGCAACATTTCCCCACCCACAAATACCAACTTTAAGAGTTTTCATTATATTTCCATAGATAAAAAGTTTTTAATACCTCGTATTGCTTGCCTTGTTCTATGTTCATTTTCTATTAAAGAAAATCTAACATATTCATCTCCATCCATTCCAAAACCCGCACCTGGAGATACCGCAACTTGGGCATATTCAATAAGTAATTTACTAAATTCAAGAGAGCCAAGCTTTAAATACTTCTCGGGAATCTTTGCCCAAACAAACATTGTAGCAAGTGGTTTTTTAACATCCCAGCCAATTCTATTTAAACCATCACATAATTCGTTTCTTCTGCTTTGATACATTAAGCGAATTGATTCAACATCACTATCACAATCATTAATTGCTTTAATTGCTGCAACTTGTATTGGGGTAAATGTTCCATAATCCAAATAAGATTTTATCTTAGTTAAAGCTTGAACTAATTCTGAATTACCACAACAAAATCCAACTCTCCAACCAGGCATATTATATGATTTAGATAATGTAAAAAACTCAATAGCTATATCTTTAGCTCCTCTCACTTCTAAGATAGATGGTGCTTTGTAACCATCGAATGTTATATCTGCATAGGCAAGATCATGAACAATCCAAATATCATACTTTTTACCAATCCCTACAATTTTTTTAAAGAAATCTATTGTTACTGACTGAGTTGTAGGATTAGATGGAAAGTTTATTATGACCATCTTTGGTTTTCTTGGTGCTTTTAGAATAGATTCTTCAATATCAGATAAGAATTCATCCTCATTATCTTTAAGTGTAACCGATTGAAGATTTGCTCCGGCAATAACAACACCGTAAGAATGAATTGGGTATGTTGGAGACTGAACTAGCACCGTATCATCTATAGAAAGTGTAGCCAGTGATAGATGTGCTATTCCTTCTTTAGATCCCATGCAGGTAACTATTTCTTTTTCTTGATCTAGTTCAACATTATATTTTCTTGAATACCAGTTTTTGATAGCCTGACGCAACTTGGGCAGACCAGCAGACTGGGAATATCTATGAGTTGATGGGTTTTTAACTGTTTCAATTAATTTATCAACTATTGGCGAAGGTGTTGCTTGATCCGGATTTCCCATTCCAAAATCAATAACGTCTTCACCACGAATTCTTGCTTCATATTTTAATGAATTAATTTTCGCAAAAATATAAGGGGGTAATTTTTTTGCATTTGTAAAATCTGAATCAGGCATGTTGTTATGATTTTAATTTTAATAAAAGCTCTTCAGGCTCAACATATCCTGGAAACATAACTCCATCCATGGAAAAAATTGCAGGAGTACCATTTACACCTAATTTCTGACCAATAATATATTGTTTAGAAACTGGCTGTGTGTCACAGAATGATAAATCTAAATTTTTATTATTTTTTAATTTAGAAATACTATCTTTTGGATTTTCAGAACACCACGCTCCAACCATCTTGGTAAAAGCTGATGTACCCATGCCAGACCTTGGAAATGCAGCATAGTGAATTGATATACCTAACTTATTGTATTCTTCGATTTGGTTATGAAGCTTTCTGCAGTAACCACAATCAACATCAGTAAAAACAATTACAGAAAATTTCTCATTATCTGATTTAAATGAAATCAACTCATTTGAGGGAATGTTATTAAGAATGAACTTTCTTTTTTCTGAAATACTGTCTTCGGTAACATTAGAGATCGAGTTATTATTTATATGATAGATGTCACCATAAATAAAGAATGAGCCGTCTTTTGTAACATAGATAGGCTGAAGATCTCCATAATAGACCGCAAACATATCCTTAATAGGAGTGGGTTCAATTGATTCAATATTTGCTCCGTCAGGTAAAATATTTTTTATGCTATTTTTTATTTGCTCTTCTGATGAAGGTAGGGAAGCTGAAAATATAAAAATAAATGAAATAAATAAGTTTTTCACTTTAACCTCTGGGGTGATGTTTTTTAAGGATTTCGCCTAATCGTTGTTTTGCAATGTGAGTATATATTTGGGTTGTAGATAAGTCACTATGTCCGAGTAAAATTTGAACAGATCTTAAGTCAGCGCCTCGATTTAAAAGATGCGTAGCAAAGGCATGTCTAAGTGTGTGTGGTGAAATAGATATTTTAAGATTTGCTCTTTTGATATAGATTTTTATTCTTTGCCAAAAAGCGCCTCTTGATATTTTAGTTCCTCTATTACTAAGAAAAATTTCTTTTGATTTTAAATCTTTTCTATCTTTGAGATATAGGTTAATTGACTCAGCAGCCTTCTCACCAAAAGGAACCAGCCTCTCCTTAGACCCTTTGCCAAAAACTTTTAACACCGACCTGTTAACATCTAAGTCAGTTAATTTTAAATTTGTAAGCTCAGAAATTCTTATTCCAGTTGCATATAAAACCTCAATCATTGCTTTATCTCTTCTTTCAATTTGAATATTTAAATCAGGACTATTTAAAAGTCTTTCTACTTCTTCTTCAGACATAGACACAGGAAGATATTTTTCTTGTTTAGGCATAACAATATCAGCAATAGGCGATTTCATAATTATTTTCTTTTTTTGCAGAAAAATATAAAAAGATTTAATAGCTGAAATTTTTCTATTTACCGATGAACTTTTTAAACCATCACCAAATAATTTAGAAACGTAATTATTGGCATCAGAAGCATTGATGTTTAATGGGTTGAATGATTTTTTATCTAACCACAATAAAAATGATTTTATATCATTTTTATATGAACTAACCGTATTATTTGAAAGACCTTTTTCGATATATAAAGAATCTAAAAAGGAATCAATCAAATGATCCTTTTTATTTTCTATAGTCATTTGATTAATCTAATCTTTCTTTGATTCTGGCGGATTTGCCTGATCTATCTCTTAGATAGAAAAGTTTAGCTTGTCTTACGTCACCTTTTCTCTTAACTTTAATAGAGTCTATTAATGGGCTGTGTGTCTGGAAAGTTCTTTCCACACCAATTCCACTTGAAATTTTTCTAACTATAAAAGAAGAGTTAAGGCCGCCCTTTTTAACTCCCATTACAACACCTTCAAAGGCCTGAAGTCTTGTTCTGTCACCTTCTTTAACTTTAACAGATACAACAATTGTATCTCCAGGTCTAAATGGTGGTATATCAGTTTTTAATTGCTTAGTTTCAAAATCATTAACAATCTGAGCAGGCGTTCTTTCTTTAAGCGATATAGATGGGGTGTTATCTACTTCTTCAGCAACTACTTCTTCTTCAGCAGCTACCTCTTCTTCAGCAGTAGCTTCTTCAGCAACTACCTCTTCTTCAGCAGGAGCTTCTTCAGCAACTACTTCTTCAGCAGACTCTTGCAATTCTTCGTTATTTTTATTTTCTTTGTCAGATTCGTTCATTATATTTGCCTAAAAAGTGCTATAGGATATCCTTAGATTCCCATTCTTCCAAGAGTTTTTTTTGTTTTTTTGATAATTTTACCTTATTTATTAAATCTGGTCTTCTTAAGTGCGTTTGAATAAGCGATTTAGCAGCCTTCCAGGCCTCAATTTTACCATGATCACCAGATAAAAGAACTTTTGGGACTTCTAATTCTTCAAAGATTTCAGGTCGAGTATATGAAGGACCTTTTAAAAGACCATTAGAAAAAGAATCATTATCAACAGAATCCTTATTGCCGATAGTTCCGGGAAGATTTCTAGCAATTGAATCAATTAAGCATATTGCTGCATATTCGCCACCGCTCATTATAAAATCTCCAATAGAGATCTCTTCATCAACATATTTATCTATAAATCTTTGATCAACACCTTCGTATCTTCCACATATCAGTGTTATAGATTTCATGGTTGAAAGCTCTTTAACTTTATCTTGAGTTAACTTTTTTCCTTGTGGTGATAAATAAATAACATGACCCTTATCTTGTTTTGGTATATCTAAAATAGAGTCTTTTAAAGGTTCAGGCATCATTAGCATGCCTTCTCCACCACCATAAGGTTTAGCATCAATTTGTCCGTGTTTATTAATAGCATGTTTTCTTATGTCATAACAATTTAGAAAAAAATTATTATTAATTCCTTTTGAGACTACCCCATATTCAAATATTTTAAAGATTTCAGGAAAAATTGTGAGAATATTAAATTTCATGATTAAAAACTTTTATCCCAATTTACAAAAATAGTTGACTCTTCTCTGTTGATTGATGAGATAAATTTATCGATTACAAATGGAATTAATCTATTTTGATCATCTATGGATTCTTGTGTTGGTATTAATTCAAGGCAATCATTTGCGCCATAATTATTAAGGTTTTCTACAATACCTAAAATATCTTTAGATTTGACGTCTATTACCTTCATTCCTATCAATTCATACCAATAAGCCTCATTCTCTTCTGCCTCAGGTAAGGAATCCTTATTTATAAATATATTTAGGTTCGTATACTTCTTTATGGAATCGATATCATCGATACCAAAAATTTTGGCATACATTTTTGAATTAATTTTTTTTATATATTCAATTTTAAAATCTTTTATTAAATTATCTTGAATATAAAAACTATTGTAGTTAAGAAGATTTTCTTTTGGTGTGCAAAAAGAATTAATAAAAAATTCACCTATGAGGCCTCTTGGCTTGCCAACAGAGGCTATACAAATATAGTTACTTGATTCTGATTTATTTGCTTTCATCATCTGAAGAGTCTTTATCCTTAGACTCTTCTTCAGTAGGAGCTTCTTCAGCAACTACTTCTTCTTCAGCAACTACTTCTTCTTCAGCAGGAGCTTCTTCAGCAACTACTTCTTCTTCAGCAGGAGCTTCTTGAACCTTTGCAGCAGCTGCTTCAGCTGCTCTTTCCTCAGCTTCTTTGGCTAGTCTTGCTTCAATAGCTGCTTTTTTAGCATCTGCTTTTGCTTTTTTAGCATCTAATTTAGCTTTAAGTTCTTCTGGAGATAGATTTGCTTCTTTAACAAGAGTTTGCACTCTATCGCTAACTTGAGCACCTTTTGATACCCATTCATTTAGTTTGTCTAGGTCAAGCCTTAATCTTTCCTCTTGACCGCTAGCAGAAGGATTAAAAAATCCTAATCTTTCAATGAATTTACCGTCTCTTGGGCGTCTTTCATCTGCAACAGTTATAAAGTAATAAGGGTTTTTCTTTGCCCCACTTCTTGCTAATCTAATAATTACCATATTTATTTATATTTTCTAAATGTTAAAAAAGATGTGTATTTTAGGTTAACCTTGATAATATTGATAGTATTAATATATAAAGTTTTCAATTATCCATAACTAATATGAATTTCATTACACAAGTAACTATATCTATAGTGCTTTATTTTATTGTAAGAACATCTATAAAAAGATCTTCATCTTTATATATATCAAGTCTTATTGCCTCGATATCTTACATATTGATGTATCTGTTTTTATATCAATCCATAACATTACTACCTACGATTCATTTTTTAGTTACAGGTTTAAGCTTAATAATTTTATTTATCTCCTACTATGAGATAGTTTTGCTTGAAAAAAATGTTAGAAAAATTAAATTAGGTCTTTTTGAAAATGTAGAATCTTATCCGATAGAAAGAGGTTATAGGCTTGTATTTAAAATATTAGGCGTGGGATTATTTTTCTTGTCGCTAGCATTAATTTCTGGTTTTGCTATTCAATCAATATTTACTGATAATTTAATTGTAAAAACAATTTTTACTATTATTGCTTGGATTATCTACTTGCTGACAATCATAGGAATAAAATTTTTTAACTACCCAATAAAATATGCCACAAGAGGCTTATTCGTTTCTATGTGGGCTGTTCTTATTGCCTATCTTGCTAACTCATATTTGATTTATAATTAGTTAATGCAATCAGAACCCTCTTTGTTATTTTTATTTCTATCTTTAATTAGCTTGCTAATTTTAAGTGCTTTTTTCTCAGGCTCAGAGACTGGCATGATGGCTGTAAATAAAATTAAATTAAAAAACCTCTCAAAAAAACCGGACAGGGGGGCAAAAAGAGCACTAAAACTTCTTAAAACGCCTGATCTATTGCTGGCAACTATTCTGGTTGGAAATAATTTTGCAAATATATTGGCCTCATCAATAGTTACCATAATAATGTTGAACTATTTTGGTGGTAATGTCTTGCTTGGCGCAGTTTTGTTAACAGCATTTATACTTATTTTCTCTGAGATAACACCCAAAACAATGGCTGCTGTGAAACCTGAAAGTTTTGCTAGAAGATCATCTCTTTTACTAAAAATACTTCTGTATGTTCTTAGGCCTCTTATAGCTATAACAAACTATATAAGCTCAAAAGTTCTAAAGATTTTCAATATAGATGTTGAAGATGCTAAAGATAATGACAATCTGAACACTCAAGAGCTCAAAACTTTATTAGATGAATCTGGTGATCTAATACCAAAACAATATAGAGGTATGCTTTCTTCTATTTTAGGAATGGAGGAACTTGTAGTTGAAGATATCATGACGCCCACTTCTGAAGTTATAGGTATTGATATTGATTTAGGCTATAAGGAAAATAAAGACGTTATAGAGTCTTCAGAATATACTAGACTTCCAGTTTTTAAGAGCTCTATTGATAATGAGCTTGGTACTCTTCATTTAAAAGATTCGCATGACTTTTTGGATAAGATTGAATCTAAAAAAGATGTTCGTAGTGAATTATCAAAAACTTACTTTGTATCTCAATCAACTGCTTTAATGAAACAGTTAAAAGAGTTTCAAGATAATGATAAAAATATGGCACTGGTTGTGGATGAGTATGGAGAAATTCAAGGTTTAATAACAATTGAAGATATTTTTAAAGAAATTGCAGGCAAGTTTGGTAGTGATAGGGTTGAGCTCGAAAAAGAGTTTATTAAGTTAAAGGATGGATCAATTTTAACAGACGGCAACTCTCGGATTCGCGATTTAAACAACTACTTGGATTGGTCTATACCTGAAGAAAATTCAAAAACTATAAATGGACTTATAACAGAATATTTAGATCAAATACCTCAAGCTAATTTATGTATTGAAATACAAAATTATAGATTTGAGGTTTTGGAGATTGATGAAAATTCAATATCAAAAATTAAAATAAAAAAGAATTAGTTCTTTGCTACTTTAATTACAATAAAGGCATAATAGCTCTAATAATAATTAATTTAAATGTCATATCTTAAAACTATAATAATTCAGGTAACTCCTTTTATTCAAAATGCTTCAATAATTTATTGTGCTGAAACAAAAAAATGTGCATTTGTTGACCCTGGTGGCGATATAGAAATAATTCTGGAGAAAGCTAAGCAAGAAGAGCTTATACCTGAAAAAATTCTACTTACACATGGACATATCGATCATGCTGGCGGTGCCAATGAATTATCAGAAATATTAAACTTAGAAATTGAAGGACCTCATTTAGCAGATAAGTTTCTTCTAGATGATCTTCAAAGACAAGGTCAAATGTTTGGGATGATGGCTCAAAATTGTTCTCCTAGTAAGTGGTTGGACGAAGGCGATCATGTAACAATTGGGAATCAAATATTAAAAGTCTATTTTTGCCCTGGACATACTCCTGGACACATCATTTTCTATAGTCATGAAAGTAAATTAGCTATAGTTGGGGATGTATTATTTCAAGGCTCAATTGGCAGAACTGATTTACCTGGAGGTAATCATAAACAATTAATACATTCTATTAAAGATAAATTGTGGCCATTGGGTAATGATGTGGACTTTATCCCAGGCCATGGCCCTATGTCCTCATTCGGTCAAGAAAGAAAATCAAATGCTTTCGTGTCCGATACTATGCTCAATAGTTAATCTATTTTTTGTCGTACCTGCCAGGCGCAAGACCTTTACCAAGTATAGACATAACAGATTGTGGAATATGTTTTAGGATAAACACAAGAATCTTGTATGTCTTGGTAGGAATGCATAATGATTTTCCAGATAAGGTTGCTTCAACTGCCTCTAATGCAACCCTTTTTGCTGAAAACTTCATAAATTTTGGAACCCTATCCATCTCATCTTGAACTCCACTAGCTGTGTGAAATCCGGTAACTGTAAACCCAGGACAAACAGCTGTTGAGGTAATTCCTTTATGATTGTAGTTCATGTTTATAGAGTCGCTAAACCTATTCATAAAGGTTTTAATTGGTCCATATAGGGCCTGAATAGAGGATGGTGGTGAAAAGGCAGCTACAGATGAAACAACCATAATTTTGCCTGAGCCTCTCATGATCATGTCAGGTAAAAAAATCTTTGTCATAGCTATTACAGCGATACCAAGCACCCTAATAAACTTCTCTTCTTCATCCATGGATGTTTCATGGAATGAAGTTTTTATACCATAGCCAGCATTATTTACTAAAATATCAACTTGATAACCCTTATTAACACAGAAATTGAATATTTGATCAGGAGCGCTAGAGTCGCTTAAATCTGACGCAATAAAATCAACTTTAACTTTATATTTTTCAGAAATATCTCTTGAAGCAATCTCTAAAATGTTTTCTCTTCTAGCGGTTAGGATTAAATTGAAACCCTTTTCAGCTAAACAATTAGCAATTTCTAAGCCTATGCCAGAGGAAGCTCCGGTTATTAATGCATATGAATCAGACATAACACTCATACTACCAGTATATATATTTCTAAGATAGAATAATCTGCTAACAATCAATAAAGAGAAAAATAATATGAAAATATTAAATCAAAATCTAAATAGATTTTTACTAACAGCGCTTAGCTGCATCCTGGTATTTGCCAATGTAAATCTTCATGCTGATGATAATGAAATAGAAATTGAAGAATCTTCTGAAGCTTCAGAGCAAAAGAAAAATAAAAAGAACAAAAAAAAAGAATTTGAATCAATAGAGGAGTTTATTGAAGATGGTGAATTTAAAAAAATAGAAGGCTTCATGAACATTCTTCATGAGATAAAAAAAGATAAATATTATTTAATCATTGAGAAAGAAAAACTTAATAAAGAATTTATTTATTTCACATACATTTTAAATGGTCC
>Ga0115550_1002420_pt1 | contig 12838 bp, 10 predicted proteins | sample COGITO_mtgs_1005_FD_87177 | JGI IMG/M metagenome (GOLD analysis project Ga0115550, IMG submission 87177) | Pelagic marine microbial communities from North Sea - COGITO_mtgs_100511 | ecosystem: Environmental > Aquatic > Marine > Epipelagic | place: Germany:Helgoland, sampling site Kabeltonne... | reverse complement strand
TCATCTAGATGGTAGCTGCTTTTTTTTTGCTGTCTAGTTTGTAAGGTGGATTTGCGGTTGGTCAGTATTCCAGAGGCACCTGAGTTACTTCTAATTTCGTAGAAGCATCCATCAATCATGAAGAGGTTTTCATGGGGCAGCTGTAGCTGCCGGGCCCAAATGACCAAGTCTTACCTGTCGCTGCAGACAGGTGTCGGTGGCGGCAATGAAAAAACGTTAACTCTGGATGTGGGGCATGCCCCTACTCACTAGGCGCCGGGGGCGAGATTGCACTCGGTCAGTTGATCTGAGCATAGGTGTTCACGCAACTTGGGCCAATTCCAGCCGCTCGCAGGATGTCTACCGAGTCATTGCATATTCAAATCTGGTGCGCGGAGGATCGTCTACGCTTTGATGGCGAAAGGCCATACGACAAAGGGACGTGACTAAATGAACAAGCCACAAACCAACAGATTGATCTTTGGAGCTATTTTTTTTGCTCTAGCGTCGGGTTGTGCATTACAAAAAGATAAGCCTCAACTAGGGCGAACACTTGACGAAATACCAGATCCCGCACGCTATGAAGATAGAAGTTCAGCTCTACATAATTCGGAGAACTGTCATTTCAGGTCGTATCGGAAAAAGCTGCGAGAGCTACACAATGATAAAAATGGAGTATGCACTGGAAGGGAGATTAAGGGTTATCGACCAGAGATTGGGCTCTCACTATCTGGCGGAGGTATGAGGTCAGGCACCTTTTCCATTGGAGTGCTTGGGGGGTTGGCCGAGCAGGGCGTATTAGAAAAAATAGATATTATTTCTTCTGTTTCGGGCGGATCTTATGCGAATAGCTGGTTTTTAGTTCAAAGCCATAGGGTGGCTAGCGAAACAAATGGCAGTACGTCGATGCATGAGCTATTTAAAAGTTATTTTGTTCTTAGCGCGATACGGGATAACGATCCTGAGGTTGAACCTCTGCGGCGGCCCGATAAAGCTGACATTACAACAAGACGCTTTCAAACCTACCTAGAAGGCCACAGCTATCTGTTAACCAAGGCGCAAGATAGTAGATATAATGATTTTGTAGACGATGCTATTTTTACAATGGAACTATCAGTGCGTACAGCGTTGTGGATACCCACGATTCCACTGAATGCTATCGCAAATGGGGTGTTTAGATGGTCAGTTAATCTTAATCCGTGGGAAGCTGCCTATGAAAACGGCATTGAACGGACTTTCATAAAATATCCCACTGATTGGTATTCGGTTTATGATGTGGAACAGCCGACCTTTAAGGAGCTTGCGAGATCGGCAGAAAACGGAGATATACCATTTTTCATTATAAACACAACTGCAGCCTACGGTGGGAGTCTTGAGTGGTTGCGGAATGCAAGTACGGCAGGGTTCAACTCCGACTTAGCAAGCGTAGTCTATGAGTTTACACCTATTGCATACGGCAACACCGCGTTTGGTTACTGCGACTATCAGGACGGTGTTGAAAGAGAGACATATGGTGTGGGATGCCATCCAGCTAAATCACCTAAGCTGTCTGAAGCAGTGGCAATTTCAGGCGCGGCGGTTGACGCATTAAAACTTACAAACAATCCCGCAGTAGACACGGTTGTGGATGCAATTGCTGACGGAACAAATCTTTCCTTGGGGCGGTACATTACAAATCCTAGAGTTGCCCCGTCTACGAGAATTTTACACAAGCCTTGGCCATGGCCACTCTACCTAGCGCTAAATCAAAAATATGATGAACATCGAGACTCTGTTTATCTGAGTGATGGTGGGCACTCTGAAAATCTTGGCATGTACGCACTGATTAAGCGGCGCGTTAAAAATATAATCGCAATTGACGCTGAACATGAAGCGACTAGCGCAGGCGATCAAAAGCTTGCAGTATTCGATGCGTTGCAACGCCTCAGGTGTCACATCCGAAAGGAAGAGGGGTTAAGCTTTTATAAGGTTGATGGGCAGGTTACGATTCCGGACGATTTTTTGAAGGCTGATGCATGCCAAACTTTTAACCGAGAACAAATAGGCTTTGATTTTACAAGTTCGAATCCATATTTTAGATTTGACATTTGCCCGGTACAGGGGTGTACAGCGGATAATCAGATCCGTGTTTTGTATGTGAAACTTTCGGTAGACGTTGCTGCAATGCCACCTAACTCAAGCTGGACTAAAATCCTTAAAGGTTGCGACGGGGAAAATGATTACTCCTGCGAGGCTGTACGTCTTTACTTGCAAGGAATATCTTCCTGTCAAAAAAAATTGATAGGCGAGTGTGATCGCTTCCCTCAAGTGTCAACTGCGGATATCAACTACCCTAGGGTTCAGGTAAATGGACACCGAGGCTTGGGCTATAGTATTGGCCGAAGAATAACTGTTACTGAAGAGGGCCCGGCGGGTAGGCCATTCACACCTTGGAAGCTGGAACAAGCCCAACCGGCAAGCCGATTGAGCCAGTGAGTTTCTTAAAACCATTCCAACTGAATCGGCTCTGGTTTTCTAGGCTATCTCTCCAGTCTCTGGAGATAGCACTTTTCGAACTCCACTGGCGACAGTTGGTTGTCGAAACCATGTCGACGTTTTGGGTTGTAAAACATCTCAATGTAGTCGAACGCATCACCGCAGCCAAACACGCTATACGATTGCGACGAATCGCTAACGTAGACTCAACTTCAAGGCGACGGAGAACCAAAAAATGCGCCCACTGCCCAAGAACATCACCCAAGCTTTGAACGGCTGGAGATTGTGCTTTTGGATATGGAACTTTATGCAGTATGGACTTGGCCTCTTTGCGGCTTTGGGTGCGGCACTCATTGCTGCAGACAAAACAGCTCGAGATTATGTTTTGATTGAAACGTCAATTCCTATTACTTTCTCTATTGCTGTAGCTCTGGCCACTGCGGCTTTGACATTTCTTAGGGCGACACCGAAGGCAAACGCATATATCCAGGCTTGGCGATATCTGCACAACGAGTGCCTCATCTACGAAGCCGATGCTGCTTATACCGACAAGATGCTGGCCGAGGCGCACAGGCAAGGGGAGGCAATCATTGCCAAGTCAGATGGCTGAAAACTCGGTCTAACCCCTCGGTTAAGGGAATCCGAAGCTGATGTGAGCTAAGTCAGCACAAACCACGGGGAGTAGGTTCATCTGCCTAATGTGTCGGAGCCACCGACTGCAGTTTAAGATTAAGCTCTTCGATTTTCTTCGCGAGTTCAGCAAGAGATAGACCTGTGCTATTAACTACACGACGGTACTGGCTCTCACCAAAGGAACCGAAACCTGGCTCTATCTCCGCAAGCCGCTGCCGGAGGGTCTGAGCATCAAAGTCATCATTAACACCCGCCGAGTTCCACACCAACCTGATGCTGAACTTCGTTTTAGCTTGGTCTGTGAATCGTACGTTGATGAACAGTGGCCACCAATCTCCCTCGGGTTGTTCCCATCCAGTAGGGCATACGTTCAGCCAAGCTCTCGCATGCTCGATACTCGACATCGGAAGTTGCGGTAATCGCACGTGAAGCGCTGTCTTCACGGATGCCATGCCCCTGGTGTCACGCAGCAAGCCAATAACGCTCTTGTTTTGAAGCATGAAAAGTAGCGAATTAGCAGGTCGCTTTGTATTCAACCACTCTTTCTCTATACGGCGCGACGAGGCTTCCACCAGAGCCCTTATTGCTGCAGGGTGTTTCTGATGAAGTGTTGCTGCTAGCTCGATGCATCTCTTTGTTTCGGGGCTTTCCCACTCGCTCTGTCTGTTGCAGTAGCTCACTACAAGCTTGGCCGAAGCGTTGCCACGTGCCACGTGTAGCAGCGCTCGGTTAGCAGACGTCTTGAGCCAGTCGTATCCGAGATGAATCCAGGCATCCGAACATGGGCGGCTGTCGCTGGCTGCGCTCTCAAAGTCACGATCAAGTGCAATGTACACGTGGTCGTACTCACGCAGATGACTGTTCGCCAGAACTGTTTCAGCGAAACTTTCACGGTACTGTTTGAGTTGTTTCTCGCTGTGTTCTGCACCTGCCTTGTTTTCAATCAGGAGTATGAATTTGTTTTGAGGGTCGATAACAAACAAGTCAACACGCTCGGATGCTTTCATACCAAGCTCCCTGGCATAGAACGCAGTGCCGAAACTGGTAGTGCGGATTCGCGACGGCTGCCATTTTTTGAAAAAACGTGCAGTCGTACTGCGCCCGTCGAGGCCGCTATTTCCGCTAACTGCTTTCACCGAAGCTGCGATGAGTAGGTCGCGAAGAATTTGGTCGCCTTGACTATGACCTTCTCGCGGATCGAGCAACCAGCCGAGGATGTCGGAGTGTTGGTTCTCGCCGAGCGAGATGACGTCAAGAACTTCATCTCCGGTGCGCTGTAGCTCACACAGCGTCATAAGGTCTTCATCAACCATAAGGCGCTCAAGCGCCACATTGAGCTCAATTCTTTCCATTTACTCTGTCCAGTCGGGAGAGGTTGGGCTATTCAGTTTTTTGACGTAGGGTTGGTCAAGTTGAGTTGTCGCGCTAAGTCCTCCGCTTTAGAGAAAAGCACCATCTCGACGTCATCAATGTCGGCGTTGAGTTTCCGTGAGACGCTTTGGAGTAGCACGATGTAGATCGGGTATACCCTTGTAGACTCAATTCGACCCCAGCGTTGTTGAGTCGCCCGAGTCTTTAAGAGTGGCCAGGCTGCCTTTAGAAGCTTGTTTTGGCCAGCCAGGTGCGGGAACCACCAGCGCTGGCCGTCACCCTGAAGCATTTGTATAGCGTTCAACGAGAACGAAACACGTGCATCGAAGATGGCATGCCCAACCGGGTTCGAGAACGCCGCAACCTTCGACCATGAGGCGATTCCCTTGTGATTCGCAGGCACCCTGCTTTGAGAAACCGCCTGAACATAGCCTTGCATTGTTGCCGCCGAATTTCGTTTAACACCTCCCCAGACGCGCACTGCGTAGTTCGCCAACTCCATCCGCTGCTCTGGTGATGAACTCCACTCGCCAGAGATGCCTCGCTTCAGAGCGCGCGTTTTTTCGTACCAGTTCGAGCCAGTTATGGTCAAGTTGAACGAATGGTGGACGATGGCCGTATCAAACTTCCACGTGTAAATCAGCGGGAGTAATGGCAAGTGTTGTCTAGCGTATAGAAGTAGGTTTTTTTCTAGAGATTGCATGGATAAAGCAACGAAGTTGATTGAGTTGGCTATGTTCATCTGTTCAAGATTAGGCTAGATCGGTGTTCGATTCAGCATGAGTCGCGTCCCCGGCTTGTGCCTAGATCCATCGAGGCCCCATTAGAAGTATGCTTCGTAGGCCCACCGAGCGGGAAAATGGAATTGGAGGTATGTAGTGGTCGAGTACCAGGGAATGCGCTGGCTCAAAACCGATTTTCAAGTTCAGACGCCTGAAGATAATCGACATTGGGCGGACGACGATCTTCGCCTTCACAACCGCCGCCCCATTGTCGATGGGAAGCCATGTGAAAGGAGCATTCAAGAAAAAGCCAAACGATTCCTTCGGCGGTGCCATGAGCTCGGCCTAGAAATGATTGGTATTACTGACCACAACTTCTCAGAGAAAACAGATCCTCGAGATTGGTTTCTTACCCACTTGGTGGAGCAGAACAAGTCAGTTGCCAAGGAGTTTGAGCGCCTCCCTATAGCCATTTTTCCTGGCTTCGAAGTCGACATTGGCTACCACGTTCTTTGTTTATTCAGTCCTGCCAAGAAGCAGCTACACGTTCAACGCGTCAACATGATTCTCACAAAACTTGGATTGGCAGAGCATGAGCGATTCAGAGGCGGTGAGCCAGCGCTCCTGCGCAGGGAAGGTCGAACGATTAGCTTGAAAGAGTTGCTTGAGGTCGTTCAAGAACAGCATGACGGAATAGTGATAGCAGCTCATGCTGACCAAGCAGACGGGATGTTGTCTTCAGCAAACAACATTGCGGACTATCAGACATCCGACCTACTGGCTGTTGAGGTAACAACCTACCCGATGCCAGAGAGGTTTAAGTCGATCCTTGAGGGGCGCAATTCAGACTGGTCGAGGCGTGGTCGTCAGCCGGCCTATGTCCAGTCATCAGATGCAAAGTCTCTGAAAGTAGGAGGCGACGGTCACCCGGTTGCCAATTCTTTAGGCTATCGCTGGACATGGGTTAAAGCCTCAAAACCCTCAGTCACGGCACTACGGCAAGCGTTTCTTGATGGGACATCTCGCTTACGCCTCCAGGAAGCTAGGCCATCAGAAGAGCAAACCCATCCCCGAATTGTCTTTCTGAAATGTCGTGGCCTGAAGTTCCTCATGGATCAAGAAATTGCCTTCTCTCCGAACTTGAACACTGTTATTGGCGGGCGAGGAACAGGTAAGTCAACGCTGATGGAGCTACTCCGCTTCGCCTTTGGTCGGGACACAGGAGGTCAATTTTCGGCATCAACAAAGGCAAAATTCGAACGGCTCAGAGGGACTTTCTCGGGCGATGCGGAAGTCCAAGTCGGCTGGGAGAGCGTCCCTGGCCAGGTTGATATCATCTCGCTTCGCCCCGATTCGCCTCATGAAATGCTGCAGGGTGAAGTGCATGATATTGAAGCCTACCTGAAGCAAATTCCAATTCAGTTCTACAGCCAGCAGCAGCTAAGTGAGCTTACCGATATTGGTGGTGAAGGTAGCTTGCTGGGGATGGTGGATGAGGCCTGCAGTGCAGAGCTCCAAGCTCTGAAGGGGCAGGAAAGTACCCTCCGTGCCGAAATTGCTCAGATATTTGCAGCTTCTGATCAGTTAGAGGAACTGCGAAAGGTAGAAAAGGAGCTGTCCCAGGAACTGCAAGAACTGAACCGCCAATGGCAGGCTCGAAAAGAGGTACAGGCGGAAGCGCTGCATTACCAGCGAGCCGAGGCGGCTCGGCAATATTTCGAGAAAGCAAAAGCACAGCTTCTTGAAAATACGGGTTCGCTCAATGATCTCGCTAAACAGCTGTCCAACGGCGGTGTTTTGAATGACGGTAATGTTGAGGCTTGGCCCAGAGCCGATTGGTTCAACGACTACACACGGGGGGCCTTAGCGCTTCGCCAGAAGCACTCAGAGAAAATCGCAGAGCTAGCCGCCGAAATGCAGAAAGATGCGGATGAGTTGGAACGGCAACTCGGCGGATGGAATTCCGTATCGGCAGAGCTGGGAGAGATTAAAGCCGGATTTCTTCATGCTTGTGAAGAGAGAGGCCTTCAGCCCCAAGATGTTGCTCGCCTTCAGGAAATCGATAGGCTTCGTCAGATCAAACAAGCGAACCTTGAGGATCTACTAAAGAAAATCGAGGCTCTCACACCCGAAGTGGAGCGGCGGGAGCCAATGCTTAGCGAGCTGCATGCACTTTGGTCTGAACAGCTTGCGGTTCGAGTGCGAACTGCTCAGGTGATTACAGAGAAGGCCGACCGTTCTATTACTGTGTGTATTCACCCGATGGCAGATGAGGCCCGTTTTCAAGAGGTCTGGGAGGGGATGGCACCTGACCGCCGAGCCCGCATCGGTAGAGTCTGGGAGCAAATCGGAACAGTGCTTTTTGCAGATTTCCAACAACATCTGTTAGCTCTTAAGCCGGGAGCATACTCCCCATGGCTGCATATCAAGTCGGTATTGATGGAGGAGCTACCTGTCCCGCAAGAACTAGCAGGTCTATCAGGTGATATTCGAAAGCATTTCGTCGAGCAGAAAAACAAATGGCGGGAAGCGCGCCTCACTCGAATAGAAGACAAGGTGGATGTTGAATTGTATCGCTCCGATGGAACGTTCGTGGGCAGTATCCAAAGCCGTGTTCTTTCAGAAGGCCAGAGGAATACTGCAGTTCTTAAGCTACTTCTTGCTCAGGGGGATGGCCCTATAGTGATCGACCAGCCTGAAGATGAGTTGGACTCGAATTTCATCTACCACGAATTGGTTCCATTACTTCGCAAGGTCAAAAACCGGAGACAGCTCGTTTTGACTACCCACAATGCAAACTTGCCGGTGAATGCGGATACCGATTTGGTGTTCGCCCTTGATGTTAAGGAGGGGCGCGGAACACAGCTGGCAATAGGAGGACTTGATCAATCCGACTCGGCTAATGCAGTGCTAAACATCATGGAAGGCTCCGCAGAAGCGTTCAAAAGGCGCTTTGACAAGTACCATTTTTGACTTGTGCGACTCTGTTTGCAGGTAGGTCTGAAGGTCATATCGGGGGAGGTTCCTTCCCGTTGAATCGATTGATCTCGGCAAAATGTGTACAAGTACCTAACGCATTTTTGCCGGATTATCCTTAGGATCTCGAACATTGGCCTTGGGTGAAGGTTCCCTTGCGTACTCCTTGATTTCGATGGCACCGTGCAGGCTCCTTCAGTCGTACAAGGACGTAACCCAATGCTACAGAAACGTATTGCGCTGTTGATTGACTGCGACAACGTAAGCCATAAAGCAATCGAGGGGGTTCTGGAAGAGCTTGCAAAATACGGCATGGTCAACGTCCGCCACGCCCATGGCGATTGGAAGAGCGATGGCCTGGTAGGGTGGGTAGAGCACCTCCATCCATTTGCCATTCGGCCCATGCAGCAGTTCGCTTATACCAAGGGAAAGAACGCTACAGACGCTGCCATGATAATTGATGCGATGGATCTGCTTTACAGCAAGAACGTCGACGCTTTCGCCTTGATGACCAGCGACAGTGATTTCACCCCCCTGGCTTTACGCCTCCAAGAGAGTGGCTTTCCGGTGTATGGCTTTGGTGAAAAGAAAACACCCTCGGCGTTCGTCCACGCATGTACCTCGTTTATCTACGTGGAAAATCTAGTTCGTGCCCCAGACGACGACAAAGTCTCTCCCGACGATCAGCCGAAGAAAAAGACTCGCAATGAACTTCGATGTGACACCACTCTCGTCCGCTTGCTGCGAAATGCGGCTGATCAGACTGCTGGGGACGATGGTTGGTCGCTCCTGAGCAGGGTGTCGGACTACATCCACAACAATAGTTCCTTCTCTGTCGTGAACTATGGATTTCAGAAGCTGGGTGACCTAATTCGTACGTCAGAGCTTTTCGATGTTGAGATGCGGGGCACTGTCATGGTTGTTCGCTCCGTCCGCAAACAAGCGCTGCCACAGGTGCAGCCTGAAGCGGATGAGGGCTAAGCCAATAGCTGTCTGGGATGCGGGTTCATCTGCCCAAAGCCCCACAGCGTTCGCCTAGGGGCGATTTCTGCCGGCGATGATAGGCGGATAGCCCTAGGTGCTTAGATTGGGCGAAGTATTGATCTTGGCGCTAGGCCAGCCTCTACAGCATCTATGCAGAAGGCTTGATTCCAGATGCCGCGCTGCTTAAGCGTAAGACCGAGCTCGTGCTTGGCCCCCAAGCTATAACCTAGTCGAACGACCGAAGCACTTTGGCGCATGCCCAGCCTCCTGCCCATGGCTTTATGAAACATGCGCTCGTCTAGCGGGAAAGTCTTTTCCAGAAACACGCTCCGACAGGGGGCCAGCCCGCGGCGCTCTGCCGATGCGTGCGAGCGATTTGCCGACTTGGGTACTGCGGCAAGAAGTAGAAATGGAACACCTATTCTCGCGGCCAATCCCTTGGAAAAGACGTGGTCGATATCGCAACCTACGGGGATTGTATGAAAGAACCGACGAAAGAGCGTGCGATACGCTCGGTAGTCACGATGCACGAATAGGTAATAGGCGTTGGCCGCCTGCACGCAGAATGCATTTCGTGGCCTTATGCGGCCTACAGCAAAGGCTTCACCACCCAACGCGTTAGCGATCAAGTGCGCCCGATGACCAGCAGACACCAGTTTGTGAGGCTCTACGCCTCGCTGGATTCCACCGATTCCGAGTAGTGAAGTCGAGGGGGGGATTTTCTCTAACGAAATCTGCATGGAGGGGCTGCTGTGCTGCCTAGCTGTGATTCGATACCTAGTGGTGCGATCTGGGCTATCCCCGCACCGGTAGGAATATCCTGTTTCATAGTGACAAGCCTTAAGCTAGAACGCTAAGGGCTAAATCGGTAGCAGTTATTGGATGCAGGTTCATCTGTCTAAAACGCCAGAGTGTCCGCCTTCGACCAATAGGAGCCATGCAGCCTCTACGAATTTTAGGGGCGATTCAGTGTTGGCAAAAGCCAGATCCAGAGTGTTCATGTCCAAGCCGCCAATGTACAGGCGGCCCGGAAAGAAGGCATGCCCCCTATGGTATCCAATATCCAACTTTGCCATTGTCGCCCACTGCCACAAACTTGCTAGTAGCAAAGGCAATACTACGAAGATTGGTGCTATCAAAAGTATTAGCTTGCTGCGTCCAATTCACGCCATCGGTAGATACTGCAATCTTGCCACCGTCACCAACTGCAACATATCGACCAGCTCCATAAGCTATGCTGCGAATAGCAGTGCCTTCAAAGCTGGTGTTTGCTACCGCCGTCCAAGCAGTACCGTTGGAGGAATAAGACATCTTGCCATCTGCACCGACTGCCCAAAGAGCACCATTGCAGAGTTTAAGGCCGTAAATATCACTGGTGCCGAATTGGCTAGTGCGAGCAGTGTAGACCATGCTATCTGCTGGTCGAGCTTTCGGATAGGTATTGATCTTTCCACCTGCGCCAGCTACGACCAGCAAAGTGCCAATAGTGTTGGCCGCGTAAATAGCCTGAGCTGCAGTAAACGAAGAAGTACGCGCAAAGTTAGTAGCAAAATCGTCGTAGCAGTTGCTTACTTTACCGCCAGCACCAACAAACAAGAAGCACATCATTGAATTTTTGGTCGAGTAATATTGCACTACATCGTAATATTGACCAACTATGCTAAGTGCTGACCGTGCTATCCAACTTTGCGCGTTGCTAGCAGCGGTAGCGCTATATACCAATCCACCGCTAGTCAGGGCAAGGTAATAACTCGGTGTGCCTCCAAAATAAGCAATGCGGTTGACGATCTGGGAAACAGCGGCGGGCTGAGAGCCACCATTGTTCGCCCAAGATGTACCAGTGTTCAGCGCGGTAATAAGTTGCACAGAGCCAGCTGCACCAGATCCGCCAGCTGCCAGCCATCGACCATTGTAGGTGCTGTAGATAACATCGCGAAGGTTGCCAGTGTTAGCTACCGGCGTAGACTGTATCCACAGCTGCAATGCCAATACGGTAATATTGCCGTTAGCTGGAGTAGGGTCTTGCAAGCCTTCGTCGTCAACTGCTGCATACTGGAACGAGTCCGCACCAACGTAGCCTGGATTAGACTTGTAGTGGATCGTGGCCACGTTAGGAGTGGCAGAGATAACTGTTTGCAAGGTTATTAAAGTTGTTGCTCCAGCATCCAGGTAGAAATTACCGTTAGTGGGTAAGGTTGTAAGCTTGAAACTTACGACGATACCATCCGAATCTGTACCAGATAGAGACACTGCTTTAAGAGTTTCTGTGTAAACGTTTACTATTAGATCAACAGACATGCTTGAATCCCTTCAAGGTATTATTTATATAACTGAGCGCCAAACTTGTAAGTTGCCACATGGTTGGCGTCTGTGGGTTGAAACATGGGCATGGACGAATAACCCCGACGGATTATGTGACCGCTATTCGAAGCCGCTACCTCTTTGCATAGGTTTAGCTACCAGCCGTGCCAGTTTATCTATCCCTATTTGAGCATTATATAGTGAGCCTCATTAGCCTGCACCATACGATGCGTGCAGCCGCTTCACAAGCGCATCTCATACACCTTCCTACGTCTCCCCCGAATTGAGTAGCGCTCATCTTTAGAGTTCAATCCCAGCAACTGGGAGATTGGACATGAAGATGCGTTTCACTGAGGAGCAAATTATCGGCTTCCTGCGCGAAGCTGAAGCTGGACTGCCGACTAAGGTGAGTCGCCCCAGTTTTTGCAGACACCAGACGACCGCGTCTGGACTACCTCCGCTCCGATAGACATCCCCGGCCTATGCTGGCCGACACCAGCCTGCAACAACTGGCAACTCCCGGCCAGAAGCGGGCTTTAACGTAGCCAGCTTAGTAGTCTCTCGTTCCGACTTTGAACATAGCTGATGCGGCTCTCGTCTCGGTCGATTGCATTAAGGTGGGCGTACCAGCGATTCAGCAATTGGTGATTCAGGCAGCCTCTCTATTCATGAAAAAATTGTCGCCAACAATCCGCTAGAGCCATTGGCTAACCCTGACTAACCTTGCCTCCACCAACCCTACGGAGGAACGCACCATGTCAGGCGACAACAAGACTCAGCAGCAACAAAATAATCACCACTCCAACCAGCTCAACCGCAATCAAGGCACAAGTGGAAACAACCAGGCCAATTCGAAAGCCAACGGCAATCGCGGTAAGCAACTGAACCCCAATCAGCGCTAAGTAAACTCGGAGCAAGCAGGGACGCTTTCCATGGAAACGGGGTAGAACCCGCCAGCGTTGTTCGAGTGCCTGATTGACCAGCAGATCGAAGCTGCGATTCAAGAGTTCTGCGCAGCGTGCGGCTATGCCGGAGTCCAGTCCGAGTGACCAGCGAATTTGTTTCGGAATACCGGGAGCCGAGGGGAAACCCTCAGGAAAGATGCGGTTGTATTGGAAGCTATTGCCAGAACGGCAGAGGTGAAGCGGGTGGTTGCGCTTGAATGGTTTGGACATGGTAGATATCGCCCTTAGGGGTTGCAGTTGGACTGCGCGATATCTACCTCGGTCCTAATCGCCTGAAACCCTCGTTCTAGACGGGCTGCAGGCTTGGATTGGTGGAGCCGGGGGGATTTGAACCCCCGTCCGCCAGTTCTCCACTTTCGGTACTACATGCTTAGCCGTGTCTATTGAGTTAATCCGCAGCCGCCCGACGGGCAGGGTGCTTTGGACGAGTTG
>Ga0115550_1002418_pt1 | contig 12843 bp, 10 predicted proteins | sample COGITO_mtgs_1005_FD_87177 | JGI IMG/M metagenome (GOLD analysis project Ga0115550, IMG submission 87177) | Pelagic marine microbial communities from North Sea - COGITO_mtgs_100511 | ecosystem: Environmental > Aquatic > Marine > Epipelagic | place: Germany:Helgoland, sampling site Kabeltonne... | reverse complement strand
CCTTGAACTACAGGAGTATGGGTAGTGAAAACAATTTCGTTTTTACTTTTCTCCCAAGCTTCTTCAAAAGAAGCTCCTTTGTCCATTTTTTCTTTCATTAACTCAAAACCTGCAAATAATGCATGACCTTCGTTAAAATGGTAAACATCAGGTTTAATGCCTAATTTACGCAGTGCTCTAACACCGCCAATTCCTAAAACCATTTCTTGCGCAACTCTTTCTTCGCCAAACCAGCCGTATAATTGGCCAGTAATCCAAGCATCGTTATTTCCTGGAATATCTGTATCTAATAGGTAAATGGCATTATTTCCGTAAATGTCTAATTTCCAAACCTTACATTTCACTTCAACTCCTCTAATATCTACAGAAACTTCAATTCCTGTATCTTCAAAATTGTATTCGTAGTTGTGGTATGTATCGTAAGGTTTTCCGTTTTTATCAACGAATTGGTCTGAGTAACCTTGTTTCCATTTTATACCAATTCCTATTACGGGATAATCGTGGTCTTTGGCTCCTTTGAGGTAATCACCGGCTAAAATACCTAAGCCACCTGCATAGGCTTTAAATGAGTTATCTAAAGCATACTCCATACAGAAATATGCAACTTTTGGAAGTTTTTTGTTTTTCATATTGTTGTAATTGCGGCTTGCAAAATAGAAAATTGATACGACTAAATTGCATTAAAATATTGTTAATATATCAACAAAATTAAACTAAGTGTTTTTTGTACACTTTTGAAAATAAAAAAATGAAAGTAGGAGTGGAGATTAGCATGTACCCATTACACAAAGATTTTGAAAAAGATATTTTGGAATTTATTCAAAACCTTAAAAGGTTAGGTTTAAAGCCTCAAACTAACGGAATGAGTACTCAGGTTTTTGGAGAAATTGATGAGGTTTTTTTGAACCTAAATAAAGCTATGAAAGCAGCTTTTTCAACTGAAAATCAAATTGTATTTAACCTAAAAGTTTTAAACAACCCGCTGCCAAGTGATTTTAGTTTATGAAAGTATGTATTGCTATTGCAAATATTAGAATTACAAAAAACTAACTTTTATTCTTTAAACTTTATCAAACTTCTAAAATAATAAGTATCACTTTGAGATTTAACCTTTACAAAAAGTAACAATTTACCTTTTGGAAATTTTTTGATTTTGTATTCATCTATTTTTTTGAAGTCGAGAATTAATCTGAGCAGGGCCGGAGACTCTTTGCATCTGCTAAAATAACAGAACTGTTTTCCTTTTTCTCTTCCGAAGGTATGTCTGGTAATTTTATCAGAATTATTTGAACTTAGTCTCAAAACTTCGGGAGAGTTAACAGGTACGTTATAATTTTTAAAATTTGGCACCAGGATTTTATCGCTTTCGGCATTAAAAAATGTGGAGGTTAGAGTTAAGTCATCAGAAGCAACATAAGCAACAGAAATTCCTGTATCGGCGGCTTGAATTTCCCAACCTTCAAAGCCAACTACTAATGAAAAGTATGTTTTTGAAATTTCGATTGAGTCCTCGTTTAGGCTATAATAAACGCTGTCTTGTTCAATAAAACCTTTAGGTTCTGGGTTGTTTTCTTGGCATCCCCCAAAAATTAGGGGTGAAATAAAGAAGATTAACCAAAGCCTTTTCATGAAGTAAAGGTGTGGTTTTTTACAATAGTTTAACTAGACTGATGGTTAAATCTTTGTTTTTACCGTCAAAATAAAAAAAAGTATCTCTAAATTTTGGTGGACCAAGTAACCCTCCATTTTGGTTTTGGCTAAACCCATATGGCTCTGCAGGAATTCCAAAATAAGTATTAAGTTTTTGGTTGTTGTCTATATCATGAAAAATGGCAATGGCATATTCGCCTTTTGGCAAATCGGGTATGGCAATATTTAACTTATTATTAAAAACAGGATTGACGGTTTTTAAAATTGCTTTTTCGGTTTTCAAAAAACTTTCATCAGAATTGTAAACGGCCAAAAAAATACTTCCTTTTAGGGTCTCAATATTTTCAACATTAAGGTTTATTTGGCTATATAAATAGCTGTTATAGAGAAATAAAATTAATATGAAAAAGGTTTTTTTTATCATTTCGAAAAAGGAAACACCGCAATAAAAATTTTTTTTAAATCATAGCTTGATAAAGCAGCGAAACAGCAAAAAGAATTATTAAAAACCAACCAAATAAACCTTCGATTAAAGCAATAAACCTTGCAAAAGGAAAAGTATTATCACTTTTGCCAAAGGTTAAAAAGGCCCTTAAACTTTGGTCGAAAGCAAACCAAACTTGCAGCAAAACTTTGCCAAGTGGTTTTGCACCTGAAGTGTCTATTTCGTTAGGCACTAAAATAAAAACAAATCCAAAAAATACAATTACAAAAAACACATTAAACAAAACCAACAAGGGGTTACTGCCATAATCTGAAGTAAAAAATAGCAATTGGTTAAACCGTAATTGAAATAATATTTTTAATTTCTTTTGACTTTGGTAGTCTGTAGCTAACTTTTGAGTTTCTATTTCTCGCATCTCTACATAACTTCTATCTGCAGAAATTCTATCTCCTCGGGTTTTGTAAATGTCAATCCAATTTTGATAAGTTGCAATTAGTTCAGGGTAAAGCACAATACTATCTGAATTAATAGATTGTATCGGGTTAAAAACAAATGGATTAATACTATTTGAATCAAGCATTCCGTTCTCGTTAATTAACCATTTATTAGGAATTATTAGGCTTAGGTTTTGACTTAGCACATCCCAATCGGCGTAAACAAAATATTTGTTTAAAGGAAAAGAAGTTCTAAAAAGACTTATTCCAGATAGCAAAGAGTTCCTGATGCTTAATTCATGATAAACTTCGGAGAAATTGTAAACAATTGGAACTTCAATTAGAGAGTTTTCAATTAGCAAATCTTTGCTGTTTCCAACAATTACAAAAGGTAAATTTTTATTGTTTGATGAGAACTTACTTGTATTGATGTTTAAGCTGCTTAATGGATTTAAGCCAATTTTGAGGTAACTTCTTTTTTCTAAATTAGTAAGGTTAGTATCGAAAAATTGAACAATAGTTGAGTTTGTAATTTGGTAATTTAGTTCTAAATTTTGGGGTATTTCTGCCCTGTTTTCATTATTTTTTGATGAAAAACACAGCATAGATTTTTCGATTTTTGAGCTATCTATTGAGAAATAAATAGGATTGTTGTCCTCGAAAATTAGTGAGCGATTTGCTGACTTCGCATATAATTCTGCAACCTCAATTTTTGTTTTTTTGATTGATAAATTACCAATTGTTTTTGGAGAAAAATTAAAGTTTTGAACTTCAGAATTAGAAATAAAATAATTTGGAAGTATTTGCTGAAATGATTCAGTTTTTGCAATATAATTCTCATCAAAATCAAAGCTTAAATTGGTAATTTTTGAATTGGTAATAATTAAACCTGAAGTAAAATCTGAGTTGGCAAAAAATATATTTGAAAAATTGAAACCATCTAATTTTAAATTGTAAAAAGCTGAATTGTATATGTTTATTGGTAAATCTTGAAGAATGTAATTATCCATTAATTCTAATGTAGAATCCTTAGCCAAAAGATATTCCAAAACAGAAGTTGTGGTTTTTTGCTCTCCTGCTTCGTTTGTGTCAGGCAATAAAAAAAAATCTTCTGCAACAATTATTTTATTCTCAATTTTTATTTGTTGAAATAGGACCAATTCACCTTTTTCATTAAATTTTTCATCGGTTAACAAAAAAGAATCTTGTTTTGGGTGAATGCCGGCAAGTATTTCAATAAAGTCATGTTCAGCTAAAATTTCAAGGTTTTGAGCATCTGCTTGAAACCCTAAGTGAACAATAAAAAAAGTAAGAATGACTAAAAAATAACTTTTCATCAATTGAAATTATCAGTAAACATACTTTAAAACAATTTTAAAATTCTTAAAACGGAGCAATAATAACCCATCAATTTATTGTGATAAAAATTATTCGTCGCGATGCACTTTTTGTGGCGAAAATGCAGGCAAGCACACCGCCATATATTCAGCTCCCTTTGGGGTAGTATACTTTACCTTTTCTCCCTTGGTTGCTAAAAATGCTTCTCCTTTTTTTACGCAATAGGTTTTATTGGATGTAATAATTTCCATTTCGCCTTTAAGAACAATAGTATATTCATCAAACTCGGGAGTTTGAAAAGGCTCTTCCCAACCTGCAGGAGAATTCATTTTAGCAATGCTAAGCTCAGAAGATTGTGAATTTACCGCACCAAAAAACTCTAATATTTCTTTTGGTTTGTTTCCTACAGATTCAATTTTTGTAGGAGCTAAAATATGTTTTGCCATATGGCAAAAGTGACACTATTTATTTAAAAATTGAATAGAAAGCCAATAATCATTAAATGAGATTGATATGGTTTTGATGTATCCAAAATCATTTCTATGGGCATTTAAAATTCCTTCATTTCCTTGAGCATCTTTAATGGCAGCTAATGTAAAGGGTTCGCCATTGTCGTTTTCATTTTGAAATAAGGTAGATAACACTTCAAAGTTTTCTACTTTGCCACTTTGGTAGTTGATGGAAAAATTGGTTATTGGTTCGTTGATGAAAATAAAGGTGTTTTCGCCAGGTTTTAAGCTGCTCCATTGCTTTGTTGCATGATCGAAATACCTAACATATTGAAAAGTTTTTTTAATTCTTTTTGAGAGAAAGCTTGGTTGAAACTTAAAAAGAAAATTGCCAAAAAAATAAATATCCACCTTTTCATAACCCGTATTTTTAGCAAATATTGGTGAATATATTCTACTAAGTTATGATTTGAAACACTTTAAAAATTGATAAAAATCAGCATTTAAAAAACCAAAGTTTGCATTGCATTCGCAGGTATGGTTATTTCAGCAGACATTTCTCCTACCAATAATTTATAATTAACTGATTCTGCACTTTGATTCATTACCATGGTTGAAATTTTCCCATCTGTATCGATAAAAGAAGTAGTTAATAATTGGCTTCTACTAGAAGCGCTGCTTATTCTGTAGTCGTTTGGTGAAACAAACTTTGAGAAGTGCCCAATGTAATAATATGAGGGTGTAAAAATTAACTCTTTACTTTCTAAATCTGCATGAACAGGGGCAAAGCATAAATTTCCAACATGGTTTGGCCCACCAAATTGATCGAGTAAAATATTCCAATCGGTCCAACCAACTGTTCCATTATTAAAATCATTAATCATCGATTTTCCATATCTCTCGGCATTTGGCCAATGCTCGTATTTGGTATTGTCAAATCTTTCGTTGCAACCTTCTGTAAAAAGAAGTTCTTTATCAGGAAAAGCATCTTTTACAACTTTCAAATTTTCAAACATTGGCTCTCCACCCGACCAGTTTTCGTACCAATGGAAACCAATTCCCCATGCATATTTGGCCGCGTCAGCATCACCAAAAATGGTATTGGCTCTGTTTACAATTAAATCTCGGTTATGATCCCAAACCACAATTTTTTTACTTCCTAATCCATTTTTCTCGAAAGTTGGGCCTAAGTAGTTTTTTAAGAAGTCACGTTCTTCTTCTGCAGTATAAATGCAGCTTTCCCATCTTTGAACTGCCATAGGCTCATTTTGCATTGTAACTCCCCAAACATCTATACCTTGGGCTTGGTAAGCTTCAATAAATTTTACATAATAATTTGCCCATGTTTGGTAATATTCGGGCAAAAGTTTTCCTCCTTCTAACATGTTGTTATTACTTTTCATAAATGCCGGAGGACTCCAAGGGCTAGCATAAAAAGTTACTTTATTTGATGCAGCTTTTATGGCTTCTTTTATCAAAGGAATTCTAAACTCTAAATCGTGTTTAATGTTAAAGCTTTCCAATTCTTTATCGCCTTCTTCAATATATGTAAAGCTATACGGACTAAAATCGCAACTGTGAATTGAGGTTCTAATTATGGAATAGCCAATTCCGTTTTCTTTGCTAAAATAAGCTTCAATTAATTCTTTTTGAGTTCCTTCTGGAAGCTTACTCAAAACCTCAGCTGATGCATCTGTAATTGCTCCTCCAATGCCTAAAATTTGCTGAAATTTTTTGCTAGGATTAACAAAAACTGAAATTTCAGATTCTAAAGGTTGTTTTGCTTTTTCGAATGTTTTTTCATCTGTTTTTGATAACCTAAAATTTGAATTTTTTGCTGTAGTATAAACTGTAATTATCCTTTCTGTTAAATTATTAAGTTGGTTTTCATTTGTAATTTCAGATTGATTTTCGATTATTAGTGTATCGGTATTTGCAGCAGGTTGCTTGCAAGCAAAACAGCTCGTAGAAGCCAATAAAATTAAGATAAGGTTTTTCATACCATAAGTATTTTTTTCAATAGTAATTATTTTTTTAAATATCCTATAATAGGATTTTAATAACTGTTACACCAATCAAAATATTTTGATGTAATTTGTTCTTTTTGTGCATTTAAATAATCAATAAAAGCCAAAGCAACAGGAGATAGGTTTTTACTTTGTTGCCAAACCAAGCTCCAATTGGTAATTATGGGGAAGTCTTTTATTTGAATTACATCAACTTCTTTGCCTTCAATGGCATTTTTCAATCCTATAATGGGCATTAACGAAATACCTAAACCAGCTAAAATTGCTTGCTTTACTGCTTCGTTAGAAGTTAAAACTAATTTTTTTGATGGAATTATTTTATGGTCGGCCAAGTATTTTTCCATGGCTTGCCTAGTGGCTGAACCTTGTTCTCTATAAATAATTGGGGTTGTAGCTAGTATTTTTTTGAGGTTGCTTAATGATAAATTTTTGGATATTGATTTTCCCACCCAAAATAATTTATTAGGCAAAAGAGGCAACTGATTTAAATTTAAACTTGGTGTTAAAACCGAAACCAAAGCAAAATCTACTTCGTTTTTTTCTAAGCTGGTTATTACCTTTGTTTTGTTAGTTACATCTAAAATTAAATCAACGCCCTGATGTTGGTTTACAAAATCTGAAATATAGTAGGGGATTACATATTTTCCAGTAGAAACCGATGTTATTTTTAGGGGACCAACTAAGTTTTTTTTTCGTTGTTGAATTTTGGTATTCATGTTTTCCACCTCGTTTAAAATAGAAATGGCACTTTCGGCAATATCAAATCCAAACGGTGTAATAAATAGTTTTCGGCCAACTACTTCTGTTAAAGGAATATCAAATTGATCTTGAAAATTTTTTAATTGTATAGAAATGGCAGGTTGCGACAGGTGAAGCAAATTAGCTGCCTGTGTTATACTTTTTGTTTCAACTATTTTTAAAAAAACTTTTAGTTGATGGAGTGTATAATGCATAAGATAGATTTATATTTTAATTGCAAAGTATAAAAATATCTAATTGTTAAATACTATAATTACAAAAGGGCAAGTAATATTTTAGGTTATGTTAATCTTAATGTAGGAGAAGGTAGGGTGCTATTATTACTTTTTTCTCCGTAAGTTTTTTCCAACCAAGTATTAAAATATCCTCCATGGTTTTGAGCTAAAAATTTTATTTGACTATAGTAAAACTCTTTTAAAAAAGCTTCTATTTGCGGAGGCATTTTTATTGATTTTGATTTATTTATTGCCTGCGGGTTTACTTTATTCTTAATATTTTTTTGGGACACTTTTCCAATGAAGTTTGCAACTTCAAAAATGAGGGAATGAGGGGCATCAATTATAGCATCAAAAAAGCCAATTATTATTTGTTTTTTAGGAAAAACTTCTGAATAGTTTTTTATTATTTGGTTGTAATCTGACCTTAGCACCTGCTTTTCTGCAGTTAAAAATTTCAATAAATCTTCGTTAGTTAAATTTTCATACGAAAAGTGTTTTTTATTTTCAGATTCCATCTTAAAATGTGACCAAGCCCTATCAATAGGATTTCTTACCATTAAAACTATTTTAGCTTGTGGCGAAAGATTGTACATTTTTAGAATATCGCTTTTTTTTAAAATACAGTAACTTGGAGTAATTTCTCCCTTGTAACCTTTAAGCTCTTCGAATAATGATAAATACCAATTATCGTTATAATTTGAAAAGTAATATTTCAATAAAAAAGATACTTTTTTGAATTTCTTTTTTTCAAGATTATTTGAAATATTCGATAAAGCATCTGAAGTCCATTTTGGATCAGTAAGTCTCTTGTTTAAAGAATTTTCTATTAATTTATTAGGAGAAGAATAATTTTTAGACCTGTCGAAATAATGAATTTCTTTTACAGGCAACATGCTAAATTTTGGTATAGATTTTAATTGAAAATGCAGCCAAGTTGTTCCACATTTTTGAACTCCTATTCCCCAAAAGTCAATAGGGCTAGTTTCTATTTGGTTACTTTCAATCATATCAAACTTAATTTTTTAAACAAAGAATTTAAAAACTAAAATTAATTAAACCCAAAGATTATTATTTATTATAATTATTATTTATGTATAAAATAAAAAATATAAATATAATTAAATGATAAATAATTTTCACTTTTGAAAAAAAAATAATGGTAAAGACGGCAATCGAAACAATAAAATTAATTGATGGAGAATACACTCCTCAAGAAGCAGCAAGTATTTTATTGGCAGTAATTGAAGAAAAAATTAAATATCATAATATTCATATTTTAAGTCATGAAGAGCGTTTTAATGTTTCAAATGAAGGCTCCATCAAAAGACTTAAAGAGTTAAAACAATCTAGAGAAGAAATTTGCCAATTGATTGAGTTAGCAAAATCTGATAACAAAAGATTTAAAATAAAAAGCAATATTAATATCGAATTGGTTTAAGCCATAAAAAAAGGTGGTTTGGTTATAAAGTCCTCCGGAGAAATCTGGGGGATTTTTTTTTCTACTTTTTAAAATAAACCAAAGAGTTTAATTTTAGAAAATACATTTCGTTGATATTATCTATTTTTTTTATTAATTACAATTTCATATTTAATAAATTGCCACACTAAGCAACGAACAACTATTTTAATCGTCAAATTACAAACCATCACAATTAGTGTTTAAACAAGCCTTTGTTTTTTATTGCTTGTTAGTTGGCTTTTTATTGCCAGCACTAGATTCGTATGCCCAATTAAATCCTCAATTTAATTCTAATTTAGTTCAAGGGTGCGCTCCGTTAGTTGTTTCATTTTCAGATCAATCTACGGGTGGAACTATTATTTACAGGGCCTGGAGTTTTGGTAACGGAAACAATTCAATAGGCAACAATACAAGTCCAACAGCAAGCTACATTAATCCTGGCACATACTCAGTTACCCTAACTATTTCAGATGGAGTAGATACTGCCACTATTACAAAGCCCAACTACATTACTGTTTTTGCAAATCCAGTTCCTGATTTTAGCTTTACTCCAAATTCGGGTTGTGTTCCTTTAGGAGTTCAGTTTACAGATTTATCTAATGTTCCTTTAGTTGGGGTAAACAATTATACTTGGGATTTTGGTGATGGTTCGCCAACAGTTTCAACTATAAATCCTAATCATGTTTACCAAGCAGCAGGAAACTTTACAGTAAGTTTAAATATTGTTGATGCTAATGGTTGCGTTGCCACAAAAGACAGTGTTTCTATAATACAAACTGATAACAAGCCTGTAGCTAATTTTACTGCAACATCCCCAACGCAAAGTTGCGCGCCTCCATTAACTGTAAGTTTTAACAATACATCAACCGGAAATAACTTAGTTTACAATTGGTTTTTTGCTGGTTGTGGTGGTTCTTCAACCCAGCAAAACCCAACAGCAACCTTTACCCAAAGCGGTCAGTTTTATGTTAGACTATTGGTTGTAAATCAAGCAGGGTGCGCCGATACAGCTTTTAAAAACAACTATATTTCCATTGTACCCACCACTGCCAGCTTTGATATTCCAGACACTATTTGTTTGGGAGATAGTGTACCAATAATAAACCTTTCTCAAGGTTCTTCTCAATACAATTGGAATTTTGGTAATGCTTCAACCTCAAACCTTCAAAATCCTAAAGTAGCTTACAATGCCGTAGGCAGCTATACCATTACATTGCAAACTTCTTCGCCACCAAATTGTGTTGCCAATGCCTCAAAAACTATTTATGTTGAGCTAGCTATTGCAGATTTTACAATAGATACAACTTTTGGATGTTCTGTTCCCTTTTCTGTAAATTATATCAATTTATCTAGTTCTAACGTAGTGAATTGGTTTTGGAGATTCGATGATTTTGATCCTGTTTTTGGTGCTATGAACTCAACAGGAAGTAATCCTCAACGCACAGTTTTTGACGATATGGTAAGTAAAGACACCTTAACAGTTACAACAGCTGCAGGTTGCACGGCAACAAAGGCAATTAATAGTCTTTTTACTGTAGCTCAACCTAAGGCTTCTTTTTCTTTAAACAAAGTTTCTGGTTGCGCACCTTTAAATTTAAAAGCAACAAATACAAGTACTTCGGTAGATAGCATCTTAAGCTACAATTGGAAGTTCGATACATTAGGAACTTCCACCCAATTGAATGATAGTTTTTTGTTTGTAAATCCTGGGTCGCATAATATTTGCTTAAAAATAACAACAAGTTTAGGTTGCGTAGATTCTTCTTGTGTTCCCGTTTTAGCAGGCGAAAAACCAATAATTAATTACATACAAGATAAAGACACAACTTGTGCAGGTTCTGTGGTTACCTTCACGGATAAATCAACTGATTCTACCAAAATAAATTTTTGGAGTTGGGAGTTTCAAGATGGAACTCCGCCAGAAACAAGCAAAGGCCCAAAGCACAGCTTTAAATCTTTAGGCTGGGTAGGTATGAGATATATTGTTGGCTTATCTGGTTGTTTTGATACCTTGAATGTAGATAGTGTTGTTTTAGTGGAAGGTCCATTAGCAGAAGCTACTTCATTAATTACAAGTTGTAAAACGCCAATGACTTACAACTTTTCAAGCACTATAACAGACTTTACAAGGTTTAAATGGGATTTTGGAGACAGCTTAGGTTATGACTCTGTAAATCAAAATACCCAATATACCTATCCAAATTCAGGTAATTTTAAAGTAATTTTTACTGCTATAAACGATTCTAATAATTGTGTTTATAAAACTGAACAAAATGTACAACCAAGAAATATCAAAGCAAAATTTACAATTACCGATTCTTTAAGTTGCGCAGGAAAAGGAGTAAGTTTTGATGGGTCAATTTCTGAAGATGCCTTATCATTTGGCTACAATTGGTTATTTGGAAATGGAAACACCTTTAATTTTACCCCAACACCACCACTTCAAGCATATAATTCATCGGGGGTAAAAAATGTAAGACTTGTTGCTGAGGGCATTAACGGATGTAAGGATACCCTCATTAAACCAATAAGAATTTTTAAACCTACCTCAAATTTTACGGCATCAACTAGTTTAGGCTGTTCACCTTTGTTGGTTAGTTTTAACAATACATCAGTAATTGACACAACAGCTCACAAAATTCTTTGGATAGTAAATGGAAAAGACTCCACTTATTCTCAAAATTATTCTCAAAAATTTATTGTTTCAGATACCTTAACTAATAGCTTAAACAATGTGGTGAGCGACACCTTTTTTGTTGATTTATGGGTAACAGATACATTAGGTTGTACCTCATTTAAAACTGATTCGATTTTTGTTGATCGGTATTTGAGTAATTTCAAAGTTTCTAAAAATAATTTATGTGTAGGGGAAACTTTTACCCTCAGAGACTCATTAAATTTTCCGAATTTAGTTTACAGATGGTTTTTTGGCAACGGAGATTCCCTATCAGGAAATCCAATTAGTTTTCAATTCACTAATGCTGGGGTTTTAAAACCCTATGTAAAAAGGATTGAAGCTAGCGGAAGTTGCATAAATGTTGATACGTTAAATTTTCAATTTGAGGTTGAAGGTGGTGTAAAACCGAAATTTTTTGCAGACAAAACAGATTCAACTTGCTTTCCTTTTAAAGTTTTATTTACAGATACCACCAATGACTCAACAATTGTTAAAAGATATTGGCAATTTGTTCAGGGTGGAAGTAATATTCAAGTAGCAGGTTCAAATGCATCTTACACCTATAATTCGCCTGGGGCATATAATGTTAAACTTATTGTTGAAACCAAAAATGGTTGTTTAGATTCTTTGACAAAAAGCAGTTACATAAACCTTGATGGGCCCCAAGGTGTGATTTCATTTTCGCCAGATACTGCATGTATAAACGATGAAATTACATTTTCGGTAAATTCAATAAAAAATATTAATAGCATCTTTTTTGATTTTGGAGATGGAAATGATACAACTCTAACTTCAGACTCTTCTATTACTTATAGTTACAATCAAGTCGGCACAATTTCACCATTGGTAATATTATCTGATAGTTTGCAAAATTGTAAAGTAACCAAGGTTTTAAAAGTTTACATCCACCAAGTAAAAGCTGGTATTAATTTTTTAACCGATAGTGCAGGATGCAGACCATTTTCAGGAAAATTTATTGATGTTTCAAAAGGAAATTCTTCATTGTTTTACACATTAGATGGCTTTCCGTTTTTACATAATTCAGATTCAACAATTACTATTTCAACTTCAGGAAATTACAATTTGGTTCAATTTGTTTCTGATACCGCAACTGGTTGCTCAGATTCAACTTCAAGGTTAATTAAAGTATTTAATAAGGCCAACTTGGGTGGAGTAAAAGATACTACAATTTGCATGGGAGATACTTTGAATGTGAGCTTGGCGGGTGGTGTAAAGTATTTATGGATTCCTAATATTTACCTTTTGGGAGATAGTTTGGCGAATAATATTATTACTCCTTTAACCGAAACAAACTATTCTATTTTTGGAGAAGACCAGTTCGGATGTAAAGACACACTTACAGCCCAAATAGGTGTTCAGCCAGATT
>Ga0115550_1002416_pt1 | contig 12849 bp, 9 predicted proteins | sample COGITO_mtgs_1005_FD_87177 | JGI IMG/M metagenome (GOLD analysis project Ga0115550, IMG submission 87177) | Pelagic marine microbial communities from North Sea - COGITO_mtgs_100511 | ecosystem: Environmental > Aquatic > Marine > Epipelagic | place: Germany:Helgoland, sampling site Kabeltonne... | reverse complement strand
TGTTTTTTGCCTCACCGCCTTTCGATTTAGGGGATGTCCGTGTCTGTGGAACTTTGGCAGCAGTGCGTCGAGCTTCTGCGCGATGAGCTGCCTGCTCAGCAATTCAACACCTGGATCCGTCCATTGCAGGTCGAAGCCGAAGGCGACGAGCTTCGTGTCTATGCGCCGAACCGGTTTGTGCTTGATTGGGTGAATGAGAAGTATCTCGGTCGCTTGCTTGAGTTGCTCACTGAGCGGACTAACGGCCTGGTACCGGCACTCTCCTTATTAATAGGCAGTAAGCGCAGCTCGGCTCCACGTGCGGCGATGGTCAGTACACCGTCAGCAGCACCTAGTGTGTCGACACCCACTCACGCAGCTGTATCCCCCGTCGCAACTGCTCACACAGAACCTTCGCGCGCCAGCTTTGATCCTATGGCCGGTGCCGCTAGCCAACAGGCTCCGACTCGAACTGAGCGAACGGTGCAGGTCGAGGGTGGGCTGAAGCACACCAGTTATCTGAATCGCACCTTTACCTTTGATAACTTTGTCGAAGGTAAATCCAACCAGCTGGCCCGCGCGGCGGCCTGGCAGGTAGCGGATAACCCCAAGCATGGCTACAACCCACTGTTTCTTTATGGTGGGGTCGGCTTGGGTAAGACCCACTTGATGCATGCGGTGGGTAACCATCTGTTGGCGAAGAATCCCAATGCCAAGGTCGTGTACCTGCATTCGGAGCGCTTTGTCGCGGACATGGTTAAGGCGTTGCAACTGAACGCGATCAATGAGTTCAAGCGTTTTTACCGTTCGGTTGATGCGTTGCTGATCGACGACATTCAATTCTTCGCTAAGAAAGAGCGTTCCCAGGAAGAGTTCTTCCACACCTTCAACGCGCTGCTTGAAGGTGGCCAGCAAGTCATCTTGACTAGCGATCGCTACCCGAAAGAAATCGAAGGGTTGGAAGAGCGTCTGAAATCACGTTTCGGTTGGGGTTTGACGGTGGCTGTCGAACCGCCTGAACTGGAAACTCGTGTGGCGATTCTGATGAAAAAGGCCGATCAGGCCAAAGTCGATTTGCCCCATGACGCCGCCTTCTTTATTGCTCAGCGTATTCGCTCCAACGTGCGTGAATTAGAAGGCGCGTTGAAGCGGGTAATTGCTCACTCGCACTTCATGGGGCGGGACATTACCATCGAGCTGATTCGTGAATCGCTCAAGGATTTGTTGGCGCTGCAGGACAAGCTGGTCAGCATCGACAATATTCAGCGTACGGTGGCTGAGTACTACAAAATCAAAATTTCCGATCTGCTGTCAAAGCGTCGCTCGCGTTCAGTGGCGCGGCCACGGCAAGTGGCCATGGCCTTGTCGAAAGAGCTGACTAACCACAGCTTGCCGGAAATTGGTGATGCCTTCGGTGGTCGCGATCACACGACGGTATTGCATGCTTGTCGTAAGATTGCTGAACTTAAGGAATCCGACGCGGACATCCGCGAGGACTATAAGAATCTGCTGCGTACACTGACTACCTAATACGCAACTCCACTAGGCAAGGGACTAGACCATGCATTTCACCATTCAACGCGAAGCCTTGTTGAAACCGCTGCAACTGGTCGCCGGCGTCGTGGAACGCCGCCAGACCTTGCCGGTGCTTTCGAATGTTCTGCTGGTTGTCGAAGGTCAGCAACTTTCGCTGACGGGCACTGACCTCGAAGTAGAACTCGTCGGCCGGGTAACTTTGGAAGAGCCTGCTGAGCCGGGTGAAATCACCGTACCGGCACGCAAGCTGATGGACATCTGCAAAAGCTTACCCAGTGATGCGCTGATTGATATTCGCATCGACGAACAGAAGCTTTTGGTCAAGGCGGGTCGTAGCCGTTTCAGCCTGTCTACGTTGCCAGCCAACGATTTCCCAACTGTTGAAGAAGGCCCCGGCTCACTGACCTTCAGCCTGGTGCAAAGTAAGTTGCGTCGTTTGATCGAGCGCACCAGCTTTGCCATGGCGCAGCAGGATGTGCGCTATTACCTCAATGGCATGCTGCTAGAAGTTCAGACCGGCATTCTGCGTGCTGTGGCAACCGACGGTCACCGTCTGGCCATGTGTTCCATGGACGCGGCGATCGAGCAGGTTGAGCGCCACCAGGTCATCGTGCCGCGCAAAGGTATTCTCGAACTGGCCCGTCTGCTCACTGAGCAGGATGGAAGCGTCAGCATCGTCCTCGGTCAGCATCACATTCGTGCGACGACCGGTGAGTTCACCTTTACCTCGAAACTGGTCGACGGCAAATTCCCGGATTACGAGCGTGTACTGCCGCGCGGTGGTGACAAGCTGGTGGTTGCTGATCGTCAGGGCTTGCGTGAAGCGTTCAGCCGTACCGCGATTCTGTCCAACGAGAAATACCGTGGCATTCGTTTGCAGCTGGAGTCCGGTCTGCTGAAAATTCAGGCCAATAACCCTGAGCAAGAAGAAGCCGAAGAAGAGATCGCAGTTGACTACAACGGCAGTGCGTTGGAAATCGGTTTTAACGTCAGCTACCTGCTCGATGTATTGAGTGTGATGACTACCGATCAGGTACGTCTGATCCTCTCCGACGCCAACAGCAGTGCTCTGGTGCAGGAAGCCGATAACGACGATTCGTCTTATGTTGTTATGCCGATGCGCCTGTAATCGACACGCCGTTGAATCCGAATCTTCGCGTGCTACGTTTTTAAACGGCCTGCTAATCCAATGTCGCTGACTCGCTTTACCGTCACCGCGGTGCGTAATCTGCACCCGGTGACCCTCTCCCCTTCCCCGCGAATCAACATACTCTCTGGCGATAATGGCAGCGGTAAAACCAGCCTGCTGGAAGCCATTTATCTGCTCGGTCTGGCTCGCTCCTTTCGCAGTACGCGTCTGCTTCCGGTTATCCAATATGAGCAACTTGCCTGCACCATCTTTGGCCAAGTTCAATTAGCGGATGACCGGCAGAGTAGCTTGGGTATTTCTCGTGATCGTCAGGGTGAATTTCAGATTCGCATCGACGGTCAGAATGCGCGTAGTGCTGCGCAGTTGGCTGAAACCCTGCCGCTGCAGTTGATCAACCCGGATAGTTTTCGCTTGCTCGAAGGCGCGCCAAAAATCAGAAGGCAGTTTCTCGACTGGGGAGTGTTCCACGTGGAACCTCGCTTTCTTCCTGCCTGGCAACGCCTGCAGAAGGCCCTGCGTCAGCGGAACTCGTGGCTGCGGCATGGTACACTTGACGCCGCTTCGCAGGCGGCCTGGGATCGTGAGTTGTGCCTGGCCAGCGACGAAATAGACGGCTACAGGCGCGCCTATATCCAGGCCCTGAAACCGGTATTTGAACGCACCCTGAGTGAGCTGCTGGATCTACAAGGTTTAAGCCTCAGCTACTACCGAGGTTGGGATAAAGAACGTGAGCTAACTGAAGTGCTCGCCTCTACCCTCATCCGTGATCAGCAGCTGGGTCATACCCAAGCGGGTCCGCAGCGCGCCGATTTACGGCTGCGACTGGGTGCGCACAATGCTGCTGAGGTTCTGTCTCGCGGCCAGCAAAAATTAGTTGTATGTGCCCTGCGCATTGCTCAGGGCCACTTAGTCAATCAGGCCAAGCACGGCCAATGCATCTATCTAGTGGATGACTTGCCGTCAGAACTGGATGAGCACCACCGCCGTGCCTTGTGCCGGTTGTTAGAAGACTTGCACTGCCAGGTGTTCATCACCTGTGTAGACCATGAATTGTTGAGGGAAGGCTGGCGCACGGATACGCCAGTTGCCATGTTCCACGTGGAACATGGTGGCATCACCCAGACCCACGACCACCGGGAGTGAAGCATGAGCGAAAACCAAACGTACGACTCCAATAACATTAAGGTCCTTAAGGGCCTGGATGCCGTACGCAAGCGGCCTGGTATGTACATCGGTGACACCGACGATGGCAGCGGTCTGCACCACATGGTGTTCGAGGTGGTCGACAACTCGATTGACGAAGCCCTGGCTGGGCACTGCAGTGAGATCACCATCACCATCCACCCGGATGAGTCGATCAGTGTGCGCGATAACGGCCGTGGTATTCCTGTGGATATCCACAAGGAAGAAGGCGTATCAGCTGCCGAAGTGATCATGACCGTACTGCACGCCGGCGGTAAGTTCGACGATAACAGCTACAAGGTCTCTGGCGGTTTGCACGGTGTGGGCGTTTCCGTGGTGAATGCGCTGTCCAAAGAACTGATCCTGACGATTCGCCGTAGCGGAAAAATCTGGGAACAGACCTACGTGCATGGTGTGCCGCAGGCCCCGATTGCCGCCGTGGGCGACAGCGAAACAACCGGTACACAGATTCATTTCAAGCCTTCTGAAGGCACCTTCGCCAATATCCATTTCAGCTGGGATATTTTGGCCAAGCGTTTGCGCGAACTGTCATTCCTCAACTCTGGCGTCGGTATCTTCCTTAAGGATGAACGCAGCGGTAAGGAAGAGTTATTCAAGTATGAAGGTGGTCTGCGCGCCTTCGTTGAGTACCTCAACCTCAACAAGACAGCGGTCAATCAGGTGTTCCACTTCACCATGCAACGTGAAGACGGTATTGGCGTAGAAGTCGCCCTGCAGTGGAACGACAGCTTTAACGAGAACCTGCTGTGCTTCACCAACAACATTCCTCAGCGCGACGGTGGTACTCACCTGGCGGGCTTCCGCTCGGCGCTGACGCGTAACCTGAACGCTTATATCGAGCAGGAAGGTCTGGCCAAGAAACACAAAATTGCCACCACCGGCGATGATGCCCGCGAAGGTCTGACCGCCATTATTTCGGTTAAGGTTCCAGACCCTAAATTCAGTTCGCAGACTAAAGACAAGCTGGTGTCCTCCGAGGTGAAGACCGCGGTGGAACAGGAGATGGGCAAGTACTTCTCTGACTTCCTGTTGGAAAACCCCAACGAAGCCAAGCTTGTGGTCGGCAAGATGATCGACGCCGCGCGTGCCCGTGAAGCCGCGCGTAAAGCCCGTGAAATGACCCGCCGAAAAGGCGCACTGGATATCGCCGGGCTGCCGGGCAAACTGGCTGACTGCCAGGAGAAAGACCCTGCCCTTTCCGAACTCTACATCGTGGAAGGGGACTCCGCGGGCGGTTCTGCTAAGCAGGGCCGTAACCGCAAGACTCAAGCGATTCTGCCGCTCAAGGGTAAAATCCTTAACGTCGAGAAAGCTCGCTTCGACAAGATGATTTCCTCCCAGGAAGTCGGCACCCTGATCACGGCGTTGGGCTGTGGTATCGGCCGCGATGAATACAACATCGACAAGCTGCGTTACCACAACATCATCATCATGACCGACGCCGACGTCGACGGTTCACACATCCGCACTCTGCTGCTGACCTTCTTCTTCCGTCAGTTGCCGGAGCTGGTTGAGCGTGGCTACATCTATATCGCGCAGCCACCGCTGTATAAGGTTAAGAAAGGCAAGCAAGAGCAGTACATCAAGGACGACGAGGCCATGGATGAATACATGACTCAGTCGGCCCTGGAAGATGCCAGCCTGCACGTCAACGAAAGCGCACCGGGCCTGTCTGGCGAGTCGCTGGAGCGCTTGGTTAACGATTACCGCCTGGTGATGAAGACCCTCAAGCGTTTGTCGCGCCTGTACCCGCTTGAGCTCACCGAGCACTTCGTTTACATCCCTCGGGTGGAAGCGGAGCAGCTGGCAGATAAAGACGCCATGCAGCACTGGTTAGGTCTGCTTGATGCCCGTCTTAAAGGTATGGAGAAGTCAGGTCTGGTCTACAAAACCAGCCTGCACGAAGACCAAGAGCGTCATGTGTGGCTGCCGCAGGTTGAGCTGGTTTCCCATGGCGTCTCCAGCTACATCATTTTCAACCGTGATTTCTTCGCCAGTAACGATTACAAGACCGTTACCAGCTTGGGCGACCAGCTCAACAGCCTGCTGGAAGAAGGTGCCTACGTGCAGCGTGGCGAGCGCAAGAAGCCCGTCACTACCTTTAAAGAGGCATTGGCCTGGTTGATGGCCGAAAGCACCAAGCGTCACAGTATTCAGCGCTATAAAGGTCTGGGTGAAATGAACCCGGATCAACTCTGGGAAACCACCATGGATCCGGAGGTGCGTCGCATGCTCAAGGTGCGGATCGAAGATGCGATCGCTGCTGATCAGATCTTCAACACCTTGATGGGCGATGCTGTAGAGCCGCGTAGGGACTTTATCGAGACCAATGCATTGGCGGTGTCGAACCTGGACTTCTGATTGTTTGTAGGAGGGCAACTGCCCTCTTCTGCCAAATTCAGTGTCCAGTAGTTGAAATGAAAAAAGCCCGGTAGACCTTAGGTCTACCGGGCTTTTTCGTTATGGACGAAGATTAAAAGGTGATCGCTACCGCGTTGCTTTAGGCCAAAGGCACCCACCAGTAACGCACGAAGTGGAAGAAGATCGGCGCGGCAAAGCATACGGAATCGAGGCGATCGAGCATGCCGCCGTGGCCTTCGATCATATGTCCCCAGTCTTTCACGCCACGGTCGCGCTTGATCGCCGACATCACCAGGCCGCCGGCGAAGCCCAGCAGGTTAACGGTTAAGGCCATTAGGGCGGCCTGCCAGAAGTTAAATGGGGTGATCCAGCACAGCAACGCGCCGATCAAACAGGACAAGCTGACGCCACCGACAAAGCCTTCCACGGTTTTTGACGGTGACAGGAGTGGGGCAATTTTATGTTTGCCGAACAGCTTGCCGCAGACGTACTGCAGTACATCGGATAGCTGCACCACGATGATCAGCCAGGCAATCAGCAGCAGGTTGCGTCCTTCATAGCCGGGTATGTCCAGGGTCAGCAGCGCCGGTACCGAGGAGATGCAGTACACCGCAATCATCAGCCCCCACTGCACCTTTGACGCGCGCTCAAGGAAACGGGTGGTGTCGCCGCCCAAGGACGCCAGAATTGGCAGCAGCAGGAACAGGTAAACAGGAATAAAAATGGCGAATAAGCCATACCAGTCCAGAGCTATCAACAGGTACTGCATGGGCAGGGCGAAGTAGAAGGCCGCTACCAATGCTGGGTAGTCGCTGCGCCTCGTGGGCGTAAGCGTCATAAACTCGCGCAGGGCGTAGAACGAGACAAAGTAAAACAGCAGGATCACGCCCAGGTCGCCGAACAGGAAGGCGACTCCGATTACCAACACCATCACCCACCAGGCATTGATCCGTGCATTGAGGTTGTCGATAACCGGGTTGGGAGTGCCCCCGCTGCGTCGTTTGAGGAAATAGCCAATGGCCGATGCGAACAGCAACAGGGCGCCGATACCGGCGAACAGCAGCAGGGTGTTGTTATCCATTTCAAGCCTCCTCGGGCGCTATGGCCAGCAGGGCGTTACGCGCACGTTCGAGGAACGCGGTTTTGCTTTCGTCTTCTAGATGCTGCAATGGTTCGCCAAAGCTCAGGGTGCACAGCAAGGGCAACGGCAGCGCCCTGCCCTTGGGCATGACCCGGCTGAGATTGGCGATCCATACGGGAATCAGTTCGACCTGTGGTCTGGCGCTGGCCAAGTGGAACAGACCGCTTTTGAACGGCAGCAGGCCGTCTTCAAGGTTGCGTGTACCCTCGGGAAACAGGATCAGTGAGTCGCCTTGATCCAGGGCATCAAGCATGGGTTGCAGTGGGTTGGCCTCAGGTGTGGCGCGCTCACGGTCGATCAGTACGCCGTTGAATACCTTGTTGATCAGGTATCGGCGCACGCCGTCACGCTGCCAGTAGTCCGCGCCGGCCACCGGCCGGGTGCGGCGTCGCAGTTCATCCGGCAGTGAGGCCCAGAGCAGCACGAAATCGCCGTGGCTGCTGTGGTTGGCGTAATACAGCCGCTGCACGGGTTGTGGCGTGCAACCGAGCCACAGCGCGCGGGCGCCGGTGAGCAGACGCGCCGCCGAGGTGATGACGAACGCGGTGAGAGACGCGAGCATGGACGACTCCTTATCCAGTGATTGAAAGCCAAGGCAGGCCTAATACGGTCAACGTAACCAGCAGCAACTGCGCCAACAGCCAGAGCCCTTGTGTACGCAGCAAGCGCAGTGCTCCTAAGCTGCGCTCATCCCAGTTACGTGCGGACTGATGTGCAGGTTGCAGCTTGAGCTGGACCAGGGCCTGATCAAGGTCGCTGGTGTGAATGGCTAAATGGTTTATGCGCTCAGCGAGCTGTTGAAACAGCTCGGCGTCCAATGCCACTCGTAACGCCCAGTACTTCTGTCCAAGCCCCAGTACCAGCATCAGCGCACAGAACAGCGCCGTCAGTGGCTGTGCAGTGACACTGAGCAACGGTGCCAGGCCGATCAGCAGGGCGACCAGGGTAAGCCCGCTGGATAGCCAATCCAGCGTCCTACCCCGGCGCAGTAGGCTGGCCACGGTGAACAGCTGCATTTCAGTAGCCATGGACGAGTGCTGCGTTGGGCGTGGAGTTGCGATTTAGCTGCAACATGCCGTGCAGCGCGTGTTGATGGGCGTCGCTCAACACCACTTGTGGCCGCGCTTTACGCAGATGGCTCAGCGCGTCAGGCACATCTTGGCAACGCCCGCTGTGCAGCAACCAGGCGGCTACTGCCGTGGCACTGCGCGAATAACCCAATGCGCAATACACCAGCACGTTGCCGTGACTGCGCAGCATGTCGATGGCCTGCGCGGCTTCTAAGCAGGCGGCTGGGCTGGGCACGCAGAGGTCGAGCAGTGGCAACGAGTGGTAGGCCATGGGTGGTGTTCTAGCCGGTAACTCGGCGCACAAATCGAGCTGGGCAGAGAACTGCTCGGCCTGTCCTGGCGCAGGAATACGGCCGAGCCACACGCCTGGTTCAATCTCATCGGCGTGCGGGTGGGTGCGGGTCCATAAACGTGAGTTAAACCAAGCGGCCGCCAGGTAAGGCGCGAGTAGCCAAGTGACGGCGCTGCTCAGGCGGCCATTGGCGTCTTTCTGGAAGCCCGCCGCGCCAAACAGCAGATAGTTGAGCGCCACCAACAGTAAAGAGAGCGCCGGCCACAGCAGCCACAACCAGATGCCGCCGAGGCTCACCGCCAGGGCAGTGAGCAGGGCGGCGCCCAGGCTGTAGCGCAATGCCAGCCGCCAGCGTTGTGGCTCGCGCGTCAGTTGCCAATGCAGCAGCGGACTGCGGCCATCGTGCGGCCATAACCACACACACAACCAGCCGGCCAGAACGCCGGTGGGCACGTCGATAAAATGGTGTTGCCAGGTGGTCAGCACCGACAGGCCAATCAAGGCCATCCAAGCGTGCATCAGGCCGCGTAACAGCACGCCCTGGGTGTGCCGAGCGAACATCGCCCAGATCACCACCAGCAGGGCGATATGCAGCGAAGGCGCTTGGTTGAAGGGTTTGTCGAAGCCCATCAGCACGTCGAACATGCCGCCAAACAAGCCACTCAGCTCGGGGCGCTCGAAGGTGAAACGCAACGGCCAGAGCAGAAAGCAGGCAATGCACAGCACTTGCACGCTGAGTAAACGCAGGCCGTGGCGATCCATTTCACGACGTGTGGCCGGCAGTAGAAACGACAGGCCATACAGCAGGTCAATCGACCAATAAGGCACGATAGTCCATGGCCATAGCGGCATCTGGCTTTCCCAGGCAAATACCAAGGTGCCAACATCGTCACGCTGGCCGCTCAACCAGTTGGCAAAGCTGTAGCTGGCAAAGAACAGCGGGGCCAGTAGCAATAGCCAGAGTACCCCGCGTTTCCACAGGCCGGCCTCACGGCCAGGGGCAAGCTGCTCCATCAGGACACCCGCTGCGCCAAGGAAACGCTGAAGATGCCCCATTCGTCGATCCGCTGGGTAACCTTGCGAAAACCTGCGGCCTCAACCAGTTGATCCATTTCGGCTTGGCTGCGGCGGCGCATCACCCAAGCTTCGCCGTCACGATGGCTGGTCAGCGCGCGGGCAATCAGCTCAAGCTGTGGGTGCCAGGGCTGCCCGGTGTACACCAGATAACCACCCTCTTCCACGGCCGCCGCCAATCCTGCCAGCGAATCCCCCACCATCTGGTTGCTGCCGAACAGTTCATACAAACCTGAGACCACGGCCAAGGTCGGCTTAGGCGTGAGGGCTGCCAGATCGGCCTTGTCGAAGGCATCACCTTTAACAAAGCGTGCGATGTCCGTCAGGCCCTTCTGTTCGATCAAGGCGCTGCCGTCGCGCACGTTGATATCGCTGTAATCGCGCAACAGGATCGAGTCCGGTTTCTGCTCCATCCCTTCTAGCGCTTCGAGGATGTAGCGGCCATGGCCGGCAGCGATATCGACGATGCGCACGTCGCGGCCTTGCTCGCGTAGCTTGCCCATGGCCAGGCGCAACAACTCCTCAGCATGCAGTTTGCGCTGGCGAATGCCGCGCCAGCCGATGGAGTTGAGGTAGTTCTGATCGATCAGCCTACCGATTGGCGACTTTCCGCTGGGTTGGTTGCGGTAGACGTAATCCAGGGTGCTGCCGGAATCGAAGCCGGTGTCGAAACCCAGTTTCACCCCGTCGGCCAGATTGCTGCCGAACCTGAGACCGGCACGCGTGGCGCGCCAGTAAAGGTCGCCGAGGGAGTTGTGCGGCAGCGGCGCGGCCAGGCTTTCCGATTCGGCGCAGGTTACACCCAGACGATCGGCATCGAGCAAGGACGGGCGTTGCACGGGCTCTTCAAAGCAACGCAGCAGAAAGCGCTGAGCGCGGCTCAAGGCATGGCTGCGGTCACGCTCACCGAGGGTGTCGTGGAAGAAGCCGGGAAGGATGTGCATTTCTTTACGCACGCTACCCAGGCGTTCGAAAAACTGCTGCTGGGGTTTGCGGTGCACCACGAAATCGGCGCCCGAGATCAGTAGTTGGGTTGGAATCTGGATGGCCTGGGCATCGGCCACCACGCGCTCTGCGGCGTCATACAGGCCGAGCAGCATGTTCACTGAAATGGCGCGGGCGATCAGCGGGTCGGCATCGAAGGAGGTAATGCGTTCGGGGTCGTGGCTGAGGTATTTGGCTTTTACATAACTGTTGACGAAAAAATTGCCGCGCAGCGCCCGCATCAGCTTGAGACCGGGGCGGGCGAAGGGCACGTAAAGCTTGACCTTGAAGGCTGGCGAGGCGAGTACCAGGGCACGAATTTTCGGCGCGTAATCATGGGCCCAGGCCGACACCACCACCGCGCCGACGCTCTGCGCGAGCACGGCAATGTCTTCCACCGCCATGTCGTGACGGGCGCTGATGTGGTCGATAAAGGTCTGCACATCACGCACGCTGGTGGCGAAGCTCGGACTGTCGCCGCGCTCGCCGGGCGACTGGCCATGGCCGCGCGCGTCCCAAGCGAAGAAGTCGAAGTCGGCCATGTCCAGTTCATCGACCAGATGGGCCATGCGCCCGCCGTGTTCGTGGCCACGGTGGAACATCACCACGGCGCGCTTGGTTGCTGCGCCATCAGCGTTACTGGCCGGCCAGTGGCGATAGAACAGCTCTACGCCGTCGTGGGTGGTAAAGCTGAGTTCTTGGGCTTCACGCATCGAGACATCCTTATTTCGAGTTAGTTGGCTGCGCCGCTTCGGCCAGACCTTGGCGCACACGGTTATAGAGGGTGTAAAGCAACAAGGCGAGGATCACTGCGAGCAGGCCATTGAGCCAGACAGCGGGCAGCAATTCGCAAGCCACACCCGCACCGAGCACCCCAAAACAGAAGGCACGGTCGCTCTTGCCCATGGGGCCGTCATAGCGGCGTGAGGCGCCAACCATGGGCCCAAGTACGCCGGCGTATTCGCTGATCAAGGCAAACACCACCACCAGCACCACTAGCAGCGGCGAGACCCCGGGGAGCAAGGCAAAGGGCAGAAACAGGGCGCAGTCGGCGATCAGGTCGCAGAGCTCATTGAGGTAGGCGCCGAGCCGCGACTGTTGGCCGAACTCGCGAGCAAGCATGCCATCGACGGCATTCAACGCCATGCGCAGCAGCATCCACAGGGGAATCAGGGCGAATAGCCAGGTGTGCTGAGGCAGAGCCAGCAGCAGGATACCGAGCAGAACGGAAACCACGGCGGCGAACAGGGTGACCTGATTGGCCGTGACGCCTCTGTCGTAGAGGCGCTTGACCCCCGGGCGCAGGAGGTTCTGAAAAGCCGGCTTGAGCTGATAAATGGAGAGCATGGCGAAGAATTCCTTTTCGCTGCATGGGGTGTCGATCCAGCTTAGCTGCTTCGCTCCGTGCGCAGGTTACTAAGACTGTGCGCGAGTGCCCGGTTTAGCGGGTTGGCCCGCGCAACGGCGCTGCTGAGGAAAACTTATCCCCTATCGCCTGGTGTCCCTGGTAGGGAATAAACTCGTTATTAATCAATAAATTGAAGCGTGTAATAGCACTTTGACGCTATTCGATACACAGCTTATCCACAATTGCTTAGGCCGGTGCCTGAGTGGCTTGCGGCTGGCTCTGCGCATCCAACGAGCCAATCTCGCGTTGCGCCTGGCTGACCCAGGCAAAGGCGCGGTCGTTGAGTTCGGCAATGGCGCGTGGGCCTGTGCCTTCGGCATACATCGGCGGGCCGATAATCACCTGGACGGTGCCAGGGGTTTTGCGCCAGCCCTGCTTGGGCCAGAACTCACCGGCGTTGTGGGCAATCGGTAGCACCGGCAGGTTGGCATTCACCGCGAGGGACGCGCCGCCACGGCTGAACTTGCCGATCTGGCCGGGCGGAATACGCGTGCCTTCCGGGAATACCAGCACCCAGGCGCCCTGCCCCAGGCGTTTGTGGCCCAGTTTGGCCAGCTGCTTGAGCGCGGCCTTGGGGTTGCTGCGGTCAATCGCGATGGGCTTGAGCATGGCCATCGCCCAGCCGAAGAACGGCACATAGAGCAGTTCGCG
>Ga0115550_1002405_pt1 | contig 12860 bp, 13 predicted proteins | sample COGITO_mtgs_1005_FD_87177 | JGI IMG/M metagenome (GOLD analysis project Ga0115550, IMG submission 87177) | Pelagic marine microbial communities from North Sea - COGITO_mtgs_100511 | ecosystem: Environmental > Aquatic > Marine > Epipelagic | place: Germany:Helgoland, sampling site Kabeltonne... | reverse complement strand
GGGATATCCCGTCGGCTGCACTTGGTGGCGTCGTGACCGGCCCGGCCCAGCGCCTCCAGCGCCCCCGCATCCAGCCCCACCTTGAGGCGGCCATCCAGAATGGCGATGGTGGCCGGTACGGCGCCGTTGTCGCGCACCACCTGCTCTACCTGGCGCGCCGTCTCCACGTTCTGCGGATAGGGCATGCCGTGGGAGATGATGGTGGACTCCAGGGCAACGACGGGTTTGCCGGCGGCCAGGGCAGCGGCGACTTCAGGTTGGATATCGAGGTAAGCGTTCAACATGGGTACTCCTCCAGCATGCGTTCAACGGCGGCCTTGGATAGGCCGGAAAAGACGGTATCGGAACAATTGACGGTGAGGGCGGCGCAGCCGAGGGCGAAGCGGGTGGTATCGGTCATGTCGCTCTCCTGCAACCAGGCGTGGGCCAGCCCAGCCATGAAGGCATCACCGCCGCCGGTCACGTTGACGACCGGGCTGCCGAGCACGGGCAGATGGCCCTGGCACTCCCCGTCGCTGTAGAAAATCCCCTGATCGCCGAGGCTCAGGAACAGCCGCTGCACCCCGGCGCGGTGGAACCAGGCTGCCGCCATGGGCCAGGTATCGGGCCCGGCAATGGTGAAGCCGCACAGCTGCTCGGCCTCGCTGCGGTTGGGCTTGAGAGTGTGGATCCGGTGCAGCCAGGGGCGGATCTTCTCCACCTTGGCCACAGAGACTGTGTCGACGAAGATAATGTGCTCCCCCTGGCGCTCGAACAGCCAGTCGAGGGTGTGGGTGGCGAGGTTGGTGTCGAGCACCCAGAGCCGGGCCGCGCCGAGGAAACCGGTGAGCGGGGTAAGCCGGGCCGGTGTCAGTTGATCGATTATCGCCATATCGTTGACGGCGCAGCTCATCTCGCCGCTGCCATCGTGCAGGCTGAGGTAACAGGAGGTAGCCTGCCCCTCCAGCACCAGCACCTGGCGCACGTCGACCCCGGCGCGCTGGCTCACCTCCAGCAGATGATGACCGTACTGATCGTTGCCCACTGCGGTCAGCAGCCGGGTGTCGGTACCGAGCCGCGCCAGGTTCTCGGCTATGTTGCGCCCCACACCGCCGGCGGAGGTGCGCACCTTGCCGGGGTTGGAATCGCCGATGCGCAGGTTGTCATGACTGCAGCCGCAGATATCCATATTGGCGCCGCCGATCACCACGGCGTAGGGGCCTTCCCGCAGCACATAGCCCCGCCCCTGCACATAGCCCTGCCGCATCAGGCTGGAGATATGGCTCGCCAGCGCCGAGCGGCTGATGCCGAGGCGATCCGCCAGCTCCTGCTGGGCAATCATGGGATCCTGGCGCAGCAGGGCGAGGATCTCTTGTTCACGCTCAGTCATAGACAAACATCCAGTTACAAACGTTTGTCTATTATTTATAAAAAACGTTTTCCCGCCATGCTCTCGTGCAAGAAATGTCGATTTGCGCACAAAAAATCAGCTGCAAGCTGCGACGGCTTTCTCGTCTATATGCGCCACTTTTCATGTGCGGGCGGGCGACTGCCGCTTATAATGCGGCCGCCACAGAGGAGAGAGAGATGAAAGAGTCGGATTACGGCTGTGAGGGACAAACCAATCCACAGTCACCAACAGAGGACGCATCCCCGTATTGCTGCATCGGACTGGTCAATCCCAAGTCACCGGAGAACGTGGGGGCCGTGATGCGTGCCGCCGGTTGCTACGGGGCGGACGAGGTCTACTACACGGGCAACCGCTTCGAGCTGGCACGCCGTTTTGCTACCGATACCAAGCAGATGGTGGACAAGATCCCCCTGCTCGGGGTCGAGGCGCTGCTGGACTTTGTGCCGACCGGCTGCACCCCTGTGCTGGTGGATCTTATCGAGGGAGCCACATCGTTGCCAGATTATGTCCACCCTGAACGTGCCTTCTACATCTTCGGCCCCGAGGATGGCACCCTGGATCCCGCCCGCTTCGCGGCGGTGAAGGAGGTGATCTATGTCCCGACCCAGGGCTGCATGAACCTGGCCGCCTCGGTCAATGTGATCCTCTATGACAGGCTGGCCAAGCGCCTGAGGGCCAAGGGATAAGAGGGAAAAGAGGGAAAAGAGGCATCTGGTCTATGTGACTACACAGCAAGGCTGCATGAACCTGGTGCCTCGATCAACCTTATCCTCTACGACCAGTTGGTGAAGGGATTATGTCAGTCCTGAGCCGTGGCGCTGTGACGAACAGTCAAACCGTAATGGAAAATGTGCTGTTCATGGGCAAGTTGTCAGAATTGGCGGCCGCGGGAGCTTCTTGACGCTTGTTGGTCGGCTCCTCTTTCTTAGCGGCTTCCGCCTGCAGGCGAGCAATTTCCACCATGATCAGTTCCAGTTGTTGTTGCAGGACTTTGATCTGCTCTTGCTGTGCTTTCGCTGATTGGGGATCCGCTGCCGCGCTCTCATCTTTCTTGTCTGTGAGCGCTTTTATCTGTTCCCTAATCTTTGCCGATTTTGCTTCTAATTGAGCAATTCTGCTTTGAGGGTCACCAGATGCACGGCTGCCAATAGAAGCTGTATCGCTGCGGCCGATAGCAGCTGATGGAAGGGGCACTTGCATGTTATCTCCCTGGATTTTCGATGGATTTGTCTTTCTATCGACCAGAGAATGAGTTACTTCACTCCTTTTCCCTCTATAGTTGCATCAGTTACCGCTTGGCTCGACTCTTTGCTCCAGCTCCTTGATAAAACCGCGATAGTAAACATGGAGTTGATAACGGCGATAGATCTCGGCCAGGGTGCCGCTGCGGATCAGGCCCACCATGCCCTGATCCCAGAGTTGCTGCAGGCGCGCCCCCTGCTCGGTATCGGCAAAGATGGGGTAGGTCGGGATCCAGCGCAGGAAGGTACGATTCATGTTGGCGGGAATGGAGTCGGCTGAATAGAGCACACCGGCGGTCAGGTAGTAACGGTAACGCTCCTTGGCCAGCAGTTGCAACGCCATGTCGTGGCTGTCAATCTCGTGCCAGCGCATGGAGACCGGGATGTACTTGTCGAAGGCCCAGCCCCGCAGCCACAGCACCCCCTGCCCTTTCAGACTGTTTTCACCCAGCCACTGGGGTTGCCACTTCTTGAGCATCAGCACAGTCAGATCGTCGGCAGAGGCGGGATAATCCGGCTGGCGTACGCCGTTGACCTCGTCCCGATAGACCCCCATCGCCATGTCGCCCCCCTTCTGCGCCACCACCGCCAGCGCCCGCTTGTAGGGCACTATGTGCGGGACGACCTCATAGCCATGGGGCTGATAGATGGCGCCGACGATATCCAGATAGATGCCCCGCCCATCGGGCTGACAGAAAGCGGGCCAGTCATCGCAATAGACATGCAAAGGGTCGGCCCTGCCAGGCAAGCAGAACAAGAGAAACAGCAACGAAAGCAGCAGACGAACCATGATTCACAATTTCCTCGGTGGCGATGCGCTCATCGGACGGATCAGCCTGCGCGATGAGTACACCAAAGCCATACCACATGATATGGGGATCTCGAACCGAATCACCTCTTTTTCCCTGTTTTGCGAGCGAGTCGAGGGTTATTGCCCTCTGAATGGGTATTATTGACAATAAGATTCATTAGTAACCCAACCATAGGGGAGCCTTCATATGCCATCCATCAAAACCCTGCTCTGCCCCGTCGATTTTTCCCAGATGTCCCAGTCAGTGCTCGACTATGCGGTGTTCATGGCCCAGAGCCATCAGGCCGAGCTCAAGCTGATCCATGTGGTGGATCAATTGCATGGTTTCGACAGCTACAAAATCCTGCACATGACCGCCATCGAGATCACCCACGAAATGGAACGCCAGGCCAAGACCCAGTTGAAAGAGCTGGTCGCCACCCTGCCCATTCCCGCCAGCTTCGAAGTACGCTTCGGCCGCGCCGCCGACGAAATCGTCATTCAGGCAAAAGAGGATAAGGTTGATCTCGTGGTCATGGGCAGCCATGGCCGTTCCGGCCTCAGCCACCTGCTGGTGGGCAGTGTCGCCGAGTCAGTGGTGCGCCACGCACCCTGCCCTGTGCTGGTTGTCCGCTAACCCTGCCATCGCCAATCAACGAACTAAGGCCAGCACTCTGCTGGCCTTATCTCTTTCAGAAACGCGCTCAACCGTGGGCGTAGATGACACTGCCACCCTTGATGGTGTCTATGATGGCTCTGGACAGCTCCTTGGGCAGCGCAGGGCAGCCCCAACTGCGGCCTAGTTTGTCATATTTGCGCAGATGCTGCGGGCTGGCATAGCTGGCCCCGTGCACCACAATTGCCCGCTTGCGGGCATTGCAGTTCTTGCCCGGGCTCAGGCCATCGAGACGCAGTGAATAGCCGTGCTTTCCCTGATAGGTCTCGGCGGTGCGATAGACACCGAGGGAACTCTGCCTGGAGTTCAGCTGATTGGAAAACTGGCGAGCGGCCAGCTCACCTGAATTGCGACCATGGCTGACCCAGGTGTGGTAGAGCAACTTGTGGCGTTTCACGTCGATCACGAACAGTCGGCGCTGGGTCGAGGGCTTGGTGTAATCAATGATGGTGAGGATGGGTTTGCGCTTGTGGCGCACGCTCTGGTAACTGTCGATGGCCTTGCGAAACACCTGCTTGTCGAGCTTGCCTGCCAACCCAAGCTGACGATAGAGATCCTGATCCCAACTGGCATGGCTGCTGGCACTGAAACAAATCGCTCCGAACAGGAGCGGCAAGCTCAACCAGAGCACACCAAATCGCTTTATCCAATCTGTTTGCTTCATCCTTGAATCTGCTCCCGTTTTTGTTGGTAGCGCAGTGTGCAAAATATCGCCACAGCCTGCTGGATAGTTATATGCAAGCCCCTGATGGGGCGCAAGAAAAAAGCACAAAAATGCCGACCATGGTCGGCATCATGCAATGCGTTCTGGTTGTGCTATCAGGCGCGGATCAGATAGTCCGCCAATCCTACCCATTTGTAGCTGGTCAGCTCAGTCAACCCCATGGGGCCGCGGGCATGCAGCATCTGGGTCGACACCGCCACCTCGGCACCCAGGCCAAACTGGCCACCGTCGGTGAAACGGGTGGAGGCGTTGACGTAGACAGCAGCCGAACCGGCGCCGTTCACAAAACGCTCCGCATTGGCGAGATCATTGGTGAGGATGGCATCGGAGTGACCGGCATTGTGCTCGCGCATGTGGGCCAGCGCTTCGTTCACGTCCGCCACCAGCTTGATCCCCAGGGTCAACCCCAGCCACTCGGTATCGAAGTCTTCCGGGCCGGCTTCGCACAGGTTGTCGGCACCAGCCAGCAGTGACATGGCGTTGGGAGCGGCCACCAGGGTCACCTGGCGCTTGTTCATCAGGCGGACCAGCTGCGGCAAGAAGCTCGCCGCAATTTTCTCATGCACCAGCAGGGTATCGAGGGCATTGCAGGCCGAGGGGCGCTGCACCTTGGCATTTTCGATGACCGCCAATGAGCGCACCGGATCGGCACTCTCGTCCACGAAGACATGGCTGATGCCAAAACCACCGATGATGACGGGGATGGAGCTGTTCTCCTTGCACATCTTGTGCAACCCGGCGCCGCCACGGGGGATGATCATGTCCACATAGCGATCGAGACGCAGCAGCTCGCCCACCAGCGCCCGATCCGGATTGTCGATGTACTGTACCGCTTCGGCAGGCAAGCCGGACGCAGCCAGTGCGGCCTGGATCACCCGCACCAGTTCCAGATTGGAGTGGAAGGTCTCGCGACCGCCACGCAGTATGCTGGCATTGCCTGTCTTGAGGCAGAGACTGGCGATATCTATGGTCACATTGGGGCGCGCCTCGTAAATGACGCCGATGACGCCGATGGGAACCCGACGGCGGGAGAGGCGCAGGCCGTTTTCCAGCACCCGGCAATCTATCTCGGCACCGACCGGATCATCCAGGGTGATCACCTTGCGCACATCGGCCACTATCCCGGCAAGGCGTGCCGGGTTGAGCAGCAAGCGATCCAGCATGGCTTCGGAGAGGCCTGCCTCACGGCCTGCCGCAATATCCTTGTCGTTGGCAGCCAGGATCTGGCTGCTGCGTGCTTCCAGCTCGTCGGCAATGGCAGCCAGCGCACGGTTTTTCTGCGCCGTACTGATGGTCGCCAGCTGATAGGCGGCTTCACGGGCCGCCTGCCCCATTTTTTCCAGACTCATAACCTAATCCCTTTGTCTCTCGACTCTGGGTACCACCCTGGAGCAGTACCATATCGTCTCTGCGAATGGACCATTTATCCCGTTCTATCGAACGGCCTTAGAGCAGTACCATATCATCTCTGTGAATGGCCACGGCCCCATAGCCGTAACCCAATACCTGCTCGATGCTGTCCGAATGCACGCCGCGCAGCTTGTTGAGCTCGACGTGATCATAGCGACAGATGCCCCGCGCCAGCTCGACGCCTTTGGGATCGAGAATGCGCACCACGTCGCCCCGGACGAAGTCGCCCTTCACGGAGACTATGCCCTTGGGCAGCAGGCTGGAGCCTTTGTCCTGCATGGCGGCAACAGCGCCTTGATCGACCTGGACTTCACCGTGCGGGGGCGGACCGGCCAAAATCCAGCTCTTGCGTCCTTCCAGCGGGGAAGCGAGCGCCGGGAACAGGGTACCGATACGCTCACCTCTGGCGAGACGACCGATCACCTCGGGCATCTGGCCGGTGGCGATCACCACCTTGACCCCGGCACGGCGCGCCACGTCGGCCGCCTGCAGCTTGGTCGCCATGCCGCCAGTGCCGAGCCCGCCGACACTGCCACCCGCCAACTTGCGCAGCGTGTCGTCTATGGTCTGCACCTCTTCTATCAATTGTGCATCAGGGTTGCTGCGCGGATCGGCGGTAAACAATCCCGTCTGATCGGTCAGCAGGATCAGCAGATCGGCATCAGCCAGGATGGCGGCACGAGCCGAGAGGTTGTCGTTGTCCCCCACCTTGATCTCGGCGGTTGCCACGGCGTCGTTCTCGTTGATGACGGGAATGATGCGATGATCGAGCAGGGTTCGCAGCGTATCGCGAGCGTTGAGGTAACGCTCCCTGTCCTCCAGATCGGCGCGGGTCAGCAACATCTGACCGATATGCAGCCCATAGAGGTTGAACAAGTCCTGCCATACCCGGATGAGCTGGGTCTGGCCTACCGCCGCCAGCATCTGCTTGTTGGGCAGAGTCGGCGCCAGTGGAGGGTGGCCCAGATGTTCACGCCCGGCGGCAATGGCCCCCGAAGTGACCACCACGACTCTATGGCCGTGACGATGCAAGGCGGCACACTGTCTGACCAGCTCCACCATGTGGGCACGGTTAAGCTGGGAAGATCCCCCTGTGAGCACGCTGGTGCCCAGTTTGACGACTATGGTTCTGTTTTCCATGGGAGCAAGAAGGCTGAAAAATTAGGAATCCCTTTATACCCACGGCCCTGTTGCCCTGCAAGGCAATTAAGCCCGTGAGCTGTGCTCGGATAAAGGAAGGAGCCAGGCAGGCTTGCTTTGCAACGAAATAAGCCAAGACTCAGGAGAGAGTGTGAGTGGAGGAAAGCAGGGTGGAAAGATGGCCCTGCGAGTGAATGGACAACTCGCAGGGCACAAGATCATCAGGCGGCGGTGACCGCCAGCTCGTTGGTCACCTGCTCGGCAGGGGCCAGCTGGCACTCCAGCAAGGTGAGCTTGTCACTGATGAGCTTGTAGAAGCGGTTGAGGGTTCGCTCGACTTCTGCCTGGTGCTTCTTGGGCAGCGGCTTGTTGATCCACTCCCCTTCTGCATTGTAGAAACCGACCTGATAGTGATAGCTGAAGCTGCGATCCTGCTGTTCCAGCACCAGCCACCAGCCCCAGAACTCCCGCTTGTCCGGTGCCGGCTTGGCACTGACACAGACGGAAAGACAGTCGAAACGGTAACGGCCCTCTTCACACAGGTCCTCACGTAAATAGGGGCCGATCGCGGCAAACTGCCTCAGCAGTCGCTTGTAGGTCACTCTTTCTGACATGTTAACCTCCCTGTTGAACAAGCCACATCACCTGGGTGACGTTATGTTTTTAGCGCTACATCATGTGCATAGGTGTTTTTTAAGCCAGTCGATCATCTCTTTCAACGCCTCGTCGTACACCTCCAGCAAGGGTTGTTTGTCGAACACCACCGCCTTGCCATTGTGGCTGGCGGCTGCCAACGCCCGTACATCTTGCTCGGGACAAATAAAATCCTTCTTGTGTCCGATACTTAATATCGGCACGGAAGTGCGAGTCCCCAGTAATCCTTGCGTCTTGAGTGAAAATACCTGGCACTTGGTGCGCAGCAACTCCCACTGAGCCGCATCGGCCCCAAGGCGGTTCGCCAGTCCGTCGCGCATCATGCGCGGGCAGCGGGCAAACATCTCCTGATTGGTGAACACCTGATTGACGCCGGCACCGATGCAGACGACGGTTCTGAGTTTGAACGGTTCGATGAAGGCCAGCCGTGCCGCCACATTGCCCGCCAGACGAAAGCCCACCATGGCGATGCGCTGATGATCGACCCAGGCAACCTCGGAAAGATGGTTCAGCACTGCCTGATGCAGGCGACTGGTGTCCTGCACCAGCGGCCAGTGTTCGGCATAGCCGATGCCCGGCATATCCAGCGACAACATGCCGATGCCGTTGGGTTCCAGATACTTGAGGTAAAGGCTGAGGAAATCGACCTGCAAGGAGTCTATGCCACCGCTGACGATAACCAGAGGCACGGGTTTGTCGATGGTCGGCAGATGCAGATAGCCCTGAATGCTCTTGCCACGAAATGGCACCTGTATCTCTTTGAGGGGGACCTTGAACAGACGGCCAGCCTCGCGGTAAGCCATGTTGCAGAGCAGCTGAGCCTGATCGGCCAGCTCGTCATTCTTGAGATGGGGATAGCTGGCGATGGAGTAGTAGCGTACCGCCTTGAGCAGATCTTTGAGGGCTGCCGCCGAGTCACCTTGCTCCGCGAGTGCCCGCCCCTGCTTGAAGTAACTGCCAGCCAGCAGACTCCACTCGTAGATCCAGTTTCCGGGCACATATCCCTTGATGGTATCCAGGTAACGCTCGTGGGTGCGCTCACCCTTTCCCATGGCGATGCAAGCCAGGGTCTGTTCCACTTCGACCGGATCCGCCCCCTGCCAGGCCCAGGTGGGTCGGCGCAGCAGACGATACCAGTGCGACGACATGGAGCCGTCGATAAAGGTCTCGTCCAGATTGGCATCTTGCTCGTCCACCGGGCTGCTGTTGGAGATTTCAGACGTCTCCAGCACCTTCTTTACCCGGGTAAAAAGCTTTTCGGTCAGGTTAAGGTCATCATTCAAGTCCAAAGCAATTACTCATACTGTCAGGCAGTGGTCCCATCTTAACCACTTTTCACGCCAGGCAGCCAGTTACACCACAAAAAAACAGGGCTCCGGATGGGAGCCCTGTATGGTGATTACTCTTCGTCGCAGATTGGATGGGCGAATTCCAGCGCCATATCCCATGGCTGCTCAATCCAGGTGTCTTGCGGAATGGCGACCTCGAAATCATCCACCAGCGGCTCACCCATCGGTTTGGCGAAGATGGTGATGAACTTGGCTTTGGGATAGAGATCGCGGATTGCCTTGGCAGTGCCACCGGTATCCACCAGATCGTCCACCACCAGCCAGCCTTCACCATCACCTGCGGTGGTGGCAGCCTTCACCACCACCAGATCACGCTGGTTGTTGTGGTCATAGCTGGAGATGCACAGGGTTTCGACATTACGGATGCCAAGTTCGCGAGCCATCAGCGCGGCGGGCACCAGACCACCACGGCTAACCGCTATGATCCCTTTCCACTGGCTGACAGGCAGTTGACGACGGGCCAGACGGCGCGCTTCACGTTGCAGGTTATCCCATGAGACGTAGAATTTTTTCGGCATGTTATCGATCTCGAAGAGTTATATAAAACAATTACTTAAAAAATAATCGCCTCGCGTTCACGCGCGGCTGAGTCAATGCTGGCGCCTCTGTCTCCCGAATTCGGCTTGCACGTTGGCTGCCTCAGGGCTGGAACCTCGGCAGCAAAAACGGATTCAATGAAAGCGGGATGGGCATAGCTGGCGGCCATGTCGTTTGGAGGAAAGACCCCAGACAGGCTGTTGGGCCGGAATGATAGCACCGTTTGCGGATAAATTGACTGGCAAACGTATGCGAAATGCAGGAAAAAACTGCATCATCCCGCTCGCGCCATCCGGCTTTGGCCTGCCACACGCGCTGCATAACCAGACGCTGGCGCCAATTGCAGATAAAAAAATAGCAGGGGGAGGATAGATTCCTCGCTCACCTGCTGCTGCATCTTGCGTGTTGCCCCTGTGGGGCGCCCCTGGCTTAGCGGTAAGCGAAGGGATTCGGGTAGCTATAACCCTGGGTATAAAGTGATTGGGCAAACCAATAGGTTGAATTGCTGCCGGACATAGTAAAACTCCTGATTGCTTAACAAGTTACGTACCTTTAATGCGGGCTCAAATCCTTGAACAGATACTCGGTTCCATGGAGGCGCACTTGCTTTGCTTCGGTTCCCTGGAGGCACTCCTCGTCATCCTGACGGGTGGCGAACCACGGTCACTAATTTACCAGCCGGCGCCATAAACACAATGTTTTTGTGATGTGCGTCACATAATTTCTTTTGTGCTGGGTCTGGTCACTCACACATCGGCTGCACGCTGTGAACCACCGGATTGTCAGCACAAGCCGCCCGCAATTTGCGCTGTTCGCTCACATTTTTGTGTGATTGACTGTATTATCGTTATCCTCTTCCCCGGCCCGTTGATGGGGCCCAATCATTTTCCTTGCTGGTAAGGAGTCCCGACGTGGCACAGCTTAGTTCTCTCTCTCCCAAACTGATTTGGCATTTCTTCGAGCAGATCTGCTCCATTCCCCACCCTTCCAAGCACGAAGCCCGCTTAAGCGCCTGGATAGTGCAATGGGCCAAAGAGGAAGGTCTGACGGTCAAGCAAGATGCCGTGGGCAACATCATCATCAAAAAGCCGGCCACCCCCGGGATGGAGAACCGCAAGGGTGTGGTGCTGCAAGCCCATATCGACATGGTGCCCCAGGCCAACGCCGACACCCGGCATGATTTCACCCAAGATCCCATCGATGCCTATATAGACGGTGACTGGGTGACGGCCCGCGGTACCACTCTCGGTGCCGACAACGGCATGGGCATGGCAGGCTGCCTGGCCGTACTGGCCGACAAGAGCCTCAAGCATGGCCCGCTGGAAGTGCTGCTGACCACGGACGAAGAGACCGGCATGACGGGCGCATTCGGACTGGAAGCAGGCTGGCTGGAAGGCGAAATTCTGCTCAACACCGACTCGGAAGAGGATGGCGAGGTCTACATGGGCTGCGCCGGTGGCGTGGATGCCAATATTCGCTTCCCGCTGGAGCTGGTAGCCACTACCGAAGGTGAAGGGTTTGAATTGCAGGTGAAGGGGCTGCGTGGCGGTCACTCCGGCGTTGACATCCACCGCGGTCGTGGCAACGCCAACAAGCTGCTGGTACGCCTGCTCAAGGCTGCAGAGCCACTGGGGGTGCGTCTGGCCGAGATCCACGGCGGCACCCTGCGCAACGCCATTCCGCGCGAAGCCCGTGCCAAGCTGCTGGTGCCCGCTGCTCACGTCAATGAATTCAAGGCCCTGGTCGATCGCTACGCCGGTATCTACCAGAGCGAACTGACCGCCACCGAAGCCAACCTGACAGTGCTGCTCACGGCTCAAGACAAGCCGGCCAAACTGATGAGCGAGACCCTGCAGGCTCGCCTGCTGGACGCCCTGATGGCCTGCCCCAACGGCGTTATCCGCATGAGCGATGCCATCCCGGGCGTCACCGAGACCTCCACCAACCTCGGCGTCATCAAGACGCTCGAAGGTGAGATCTATGTGCAGTGCCTGATCCGCTCCCTCATCGACTCCGGTCGCGAGAGCGTCGAACAGATGACTCGCTCCCTGTTCAATCTGGCCGGTGCCAGCTGTGAATTTACCGGTGCTTATCCTGGCTGGGCGCCGGATGTGGACTCCCCCGTCATGGCACTGGTACGCAACAGCTACCAGACCCTGTTCGGCGAGATGCCCAACGTCATGGTGATCCACGCTGGCCTGGAGTGTGGCCTGTTCAAGAGCGCCTACCCGGACTGGGACATGGTCTCCTTCGGCCCGACCATTCGTGGCGCCCACTCACCGGACGAGAAGGTACATATCCCGGCCGTCGAGCGCTTCTGGCAGCTGCTGGTCCATGTGCTGGAACAGATCCCGGCCAAGTAAACCTGCAAGCTCATCAGCGGGAGTCGGCCTCTGATCTTTCGCAGAATAGGCTAAGCCCGCTAGCACTATGATTTATGCCCCGCCCAGTGCGGGGTATTTTTTTGCAACCGTCACCTGCAGAGCCGTGCCAGCACACTCTCGAGGAGCCGGATCGGAGCATCTGCTGGCCCCCTTCTTTGATCCACTAGCCCTTCATCTGTTTGAGCATCCCAATACCGCCATCCTGCGATGCATGTCTCTGAAACCGTCTCCATGAACAGAACTGGGTTTGAAAACCTTTTCCATGATTTATGTAACTTTACCACTCAAAAAGTTGATCCATATCACATAAGGCCATAGGATCAAATTGTGACTCAGGTCACAAACAACAATTAGATAACAGAGCGATGAGGTGAATATATGTTTGAGAACCTGGCAGTATTGTTCCACCTTAAGGGTGCAACCAGCAAAAAAGGCGCCGTAGAGAAAGACACCTACGCCCCGTCAACCCGTGAGTATTACTTCCGTTACGGTGCCTGATGCATCAGGGAAGTACATTAAAAGTAGTAAAATTACACACATTATAATCCGTACAACAGCCACCTCC
>Ga0115550_1002401_pt1 | contig 12871 bp, 8 predicted proteins | sample COGITO_mtgs_1005_FD_87177 | JGI IMG/M metagenome (GOLD analysis project Ga0115550, IMG submission 87177) | Pelagic marine microbial communities from North Sea - COGITO_mtgs_100511 | ecosystem: Environmental > Aquatic > Marine > Epipelagic | place: Germany:Helgoland, sampling site Kabeltonne... | reverse complement strand
CCGGCAAGTTCATCAGCCCGCAATGGCGCATCAAACAAGTTACGGCGCACAAAGGTTACTTCATGCCCATAACCGGCTTTATTTGCCGCCTGCTGAAAATGGGTCACTGAGGATGCGTTATCTGCTGCAAGGACGGTTTTGCCCTTGTTAAGAAGCGGCGCGCTTAATGTACCGCTACCGCAAAAAATATCAGCAATGGAGCGGGCCTCTTTTACGCAGTCAGCAACGGCATCTTGAAGGGCAGCTTCACCGATGAGAGTTGACTGCAGAAAGGCGCCGCTTGGCGGGGAGAGTGTAAGACCACCCCAGCGCAGCACTGCCTCGCCGCCAGCATAGATAAGGTAGGGGTCATCATCACCTGGTTGCAGAACCGATAAGCGCTGACATCCAACCATAGCTGTTTCATGGGCAAGAGTGGATAGCACATCATGGGCCAGTTTTTCTTGCGGTAACACAAGGATATCAACACCGCTATCAAGTAGGTTGAGCTGGCACTGGCCGTTACTGCCTGCTGGTAGGTGAAGGCCCCAGCCCTGCAGCAACAATGCTACCTTGGAAAGTTCGGGAAGCATAATAGTGCAGGAAGAGGCTGGCTGGATAAACTGGCTTGCTCTGCCAAGAAATCCCAGAATGAAGGTATCAGCAGTCCGCCTGAAGGATAGCGTGACACGGCGGCGTGAGCCGGGGCCTGTCCATATGGTCGGGCGTCTTTGTGTAGGAGAAATGCCCCCCCTCTCAAGCACCTCAGAGAGCGCGCCTTCTTTCCATCCGCGATAAGCATCAGACGCCATATGTTGGAATTGACAACCACCGCAGGCAGGAAATACATCACAAGAAGGCTCTTTACGGTCAGGGCTTTGGGTGATGAGCTCAATAATATCTGCCCGGACACCATCAGATGTGCGGCTTATCGGTTTGACCTTAAGCGTTTCATGCGGCAGAGAGTCGGGGACGAATAGCCGAACGGTTTGCGGCTGATAATCAAGCACCATTTCTGCCTCGGCAATGCCATCACCGCGGGCCCCTAAATGGGTAATAACACAGTCAATATCAGGCGCATTACGCGGCAGTTTCTTTTCTGCTGATTGAGCGCGTGTTTTTGACGCGCTGTCACGTTTCCTGAATTTATTAGGTGCGTTCCGCCAGTTATTTGCCATTATCTACCTTTGCACAGGGTCACATTAAAAATACTACTAAAGAGGCTCGGGGAAAATATCATTAAAAAGGCTCAAAAAAATCTGTTTCACTAAATAGGAAAGACACCTAGCCAATACTTCGCCCATACCAGATAACACGGCCTTTTATCATCATATCACTAAGTTTGCGATGATATGCACTATATTGCTTGTTTGCCGAGGAAATTCTTACCTGATGGAGCCCGAGCTGGCATGCTTGGCATGGCAGGCATTCGCTCCTTTGATAAGCTCAGGGGTATAACGCGCTAGTGGCTACGTTTTACCGAAAAGAGAGCGGCTGACATCAGCGCTGATGTCAGCGCAGTATCGCCAAGGCCTGATAGGCTTTTGAGTGCCAGTTCAACTTCCTGCTCAGCGGCTGCCAAGGAACGTTCAATGGCATTATGGCGGTTCAGAATGGCAACGGCCTCTTCAAAATCCCCCTCATTAATATCACTCTCAGCTTGCGTACGCTGCCAGAAGGCACGCTCCTGCGCACTGCCATCGCCCCATGCTAGAATAACAGGCATCGTGATTTTCCCATCTCTGAAATCATCACCGGTATTCTTCCCCATACCATCACTCGTGGCCGCATAGTCCAGCGCATCATCACAAATCTGAAACGCGCGTCCAAGCGACAAGCCATAATTATGCATTGCCAGACACTCAGCATCTGTTCCGCCGCCAACCCGGCACCCAGATTCAGAAGCAGCAGCAAATAGAATAGCTGTTTTGTTGGTAATCACATCCAGATAATCTTCCAGCGGGCTAGCAGGCTCTCCTGCCAAACTCATTTGCTTGATCTCGCCCTCGGTTATTCTAGCAGATGCAGAAGACAGCATATCCAGAACCGAGATATCACCAGTTAGCACCATGAGCTGAAACGCGCGGGCAAACAAAAAATCCCCCACCAGAACTGATGCTTCATTCCCCCAAATGGCATTCGCGGTATCACGGCCTCTGCGCTTGTCTGACATGTCGATGACATCATCATGCAGCAATGTTGCGCTATGGATGAATTCAACTGATGCTGCCAGCAGATGGGCAGCTTCGGGCAGGTCGGATCCGGGCGCGCCCCCCGATGAGTGCTGACCTAAAAGAGCGCCTGCTAGACACAGCATAGGGCGCATGCGTTTTCCCCCAGCAGCAACCAGATGACCAGCAAGCTGCGGGATGAGAGGCACGTCCGAGCCAAGCCGCTCAATGATAACATCATTGGTGCGGGCCATAGCCTGTTTGGTAAGCACGAGCAGCGGATCAAGCGATGCAGGCTGTGAATTAGTGTTGGTCATCGTATCTGAGGTCATTCCCGAAACGTCCCGTCGGTGATATGGTCGTGCGAGGTTATTAATGGCTGTGGTCTATTTGTTACGGTGTGGCGATTTTTGGAGCAAGTAAAATGTGCATTTTTGGCGCAATCCGCTCGATGGTAGCAGCAACGCGCCGATAATGATGCCGATAATGATAGTGCGACGAGAATTATAATGTTTGCGAAGAAAAAGGACTGTTATGACGGATAAACCGTTAGCTGAGGATACAGAGACGAGCGATGATAGCTTCCTGAACGGGCAGATACAGGTTCGCCAGCCGCGGAGCGGTTATCGTATTGGTACTGATGCTGTTATGGTAGCGGCGACTATCCAGATGAAGGCAGGACGTCTGCTTGATATGGGCGCAGGAGTTGGCGGCATATCGCTTGCGATTGCACACCGCCTTGCCGATGCCCAGATAACAGCAGCTGAAATTGATCCCGTAAACCATGCGTTGCTTAGCCATAATATTGACATTAATCAGCAGCATGCGCGTATCCGCCCTCTGCGTGCCGATATATTATCTTTGCCGCCTGTGATGGCTGGCTCATTTGATTATGTTGTCTCAAACCCCCCATTTCATCACGCCTCCGATGCTCCGTCGCGCTCCAGACGCCGCACGCTTGCCCATTACGAGACAGATGCAAGGCTGGGCGAATGGGTTGATGCAGGTCTTGCCGCCCTAAAACCTAAAGGCCGGCTGACGATGATTGTGCGTGCAGACAGGACTGATATTATTATGGCTAGATTGAGGGCAGGCGGCGCCGGCGAGATTGTGCTGTTTCCGCTATGGTCCTATCAGACCAGCCCGGCAATCAGAATGATTATTACGGCGCGAAAAGCAGTGAAGGGCGCGATGGCAGTGCTTCCCGGCCTTGTGCTTCACACCCCAACTGGTGCTTTGACGCATGAGGCACAACAGGTTATGAAAGGGGAGAGTGTGCAGCTTGTTCATCCAGCGACAACTCATCTTTCATAATTTGGCAGTTTAACTCTCACATGGCATCATTTTCTTCATTATTATTCTGGCGTAAAAAGCTTCCTAAGGTTGCTGTTGTCAGGCTGTCTGGTGTTATCGCATCTGAATCAGGCCCGCTTCGGCGTGGCCTTAATCTGAATCAGATTGAAAGCCAGCTTAAACGCGCTTTTACCATTCCGTCTGTTAAAGCGGTTGCGTTGGTGATTAATTCGCCCGGCGGCTCACCCGTGCAGAGCCAGCTTATCGCCGCGCGAATCCGTCAATTGGCAACCCGTTATAATGTGCCTGTTTTGGCGTTTTGCGAAGATGTTGCAGCCTCTGGCGGCTATTGGCTTGCTGCAGCTGCTGATGAAGTCTATGCAAATTCTGCCTCTGTCATAGGCTCGATCGGGGTAATTTCTTCTGGCTTTGGGTTTCCTGAAGCCCTTAAACGCCTTGGTGTGGAGCGGCGGGTTTATACCAGCGGCTTGTCTAAATCGATGCTGGATCCTTTTTCCGAAGAAAAAGACACCGATATTGCCCATCTCAAAGCATTACAGTCAGACATTCACCAGCTCTTTATTGATTACGTAAAATCGCGTCGCGGCACACGGCTTTCTGGTGCTGATGAAGAGCTGTTCAGCGGGAAATTTTGGACAGGAACTCAAGCAAAAACCTTGGGTCTTGTTGATGGTGTTGGTCTTTTCCATGAGGTTTTGGAAAACCGGTTTGGACCAGATGTAAAAATTATTACCCTGTCTCAGCGATCCTCATGGCGAAGCGTTACAGCGCGCCTTGGCTCGCACCTGCCTGCTGGGTTTGCTGCCCAGCTTCTGGATGATGGGATTGCACAAGTCGAAGAGCGCGCACACTGGTCGCGTTTTGGGCTATAAGATGTTGGCGCAGGCCTACAAGAAGGAGGCAATAATATGATTGCAAAGTTTTTAGGGCTTGCTGTTATTTTGGCAGGTGTCTGGACAGTTTTTCGTATTATCGAAAAGCGGAATGCCAAACTGCGTCCGCCTGAATCAGGCAATACACCGCAATCCGGCGCGCAGGCAAATGCCAAAAATAACGAAAGAGATAGCGCAGAAGATGATGCGCTTGAACTCAGAGAATGTGATGAATGTGGCGCGTTTGTTACAGCCGCCGGATGTAGCCGGGCTGCCTGTTCTGTTCGCGGTTGATTTCCTGCGTTTAGATAGGCTAGATTGCGGCATTCTCTTTTGATTTCTTTTCGTTAGAAACAATCAGCTATGCGCACCGATTTTCAGTCTATTATTCTTAACCTACAAAGCTATTGGGCTGCCAATGGCTGTGTTATCCTTCAGCCCTATGACATGGAAGTGGGGGCAGGGACATTCCATCCGGCAACCACATTGCGGGCCCTTGGTCCTGATGATATCTGGAAAGCTGCCTATGTGCAGCCCTCGCGCCGTCCAACTGATGGCCGTTACGGTGAAAATCCAAATAGGCTGCAACATTATTATCAGTTCCAGACTATTTTAAAGCCCTCGCCGGCAAACGCACAAGAACTCTATCTTGGCTCGCTTCAAGCTATTGGCCTTGATGTACATGCTCATGATATTCGGTTTGTTGAGGATGATTGGGAATCGCCGACGCTTGGCGCATGGGGTCTTGGCTGGGAAGTCTGGTGCGATGGGATGGAAATTTCACAATTTACCTATTTCCAGCAGGTTGGCGGGCTTGAATGTAGCCCTGTTCCGCTTGAGCTTACCTACGGGCTAGAGCGGCTTGCGATGTTCATTCAAGGCATTGATGATGTCTATCAGCTGGACTGGGACGGTGTTCCCAATGATGAAGGCGGGAAATGCTACGGTGATATTTTCCACCGCGCTGAAGTTGAATTTTCACGCTGGAATTTTGAAGTTGCTGACACAGATTTGCTGCTTCAGCATTTCAAGGATAGTGAGGCTGAATGCCAGAAGCTGCTTGATGAGAGCCTTGCCTTGCCAGCTTATGACCATTGTATGAAGGCAAGCCATCTGTTTAATCTGCTTGATGCGCGCGGGGTTATCTCTGTTACTGAACGTCAGGGATATATTGCCCGGGTGCGGACATTGGCAAAAGGCTGCTGTGAGGCATGGGTTGGAAATATAAAGGGGGCGGGAGTATGAGCCTTCTTTTTGTCGAAATTTCTTGTGAAGAAATCCCAGCCCGCTTGCAAGCAGATGCAATTAAAGCCCTGCAATCACGTCTGATGGATGGCCTTGCAGAGGCTGGCTTTTCTCCGGTAGCAGGACGCAGCGCTATTAGCCCGCGTCATATGGCTGTCGAAATTACCGGGCTTGAAGCACGTCTTGCGGACAGCGTAAGTGAGCGCCGTGGACCACGCAGTGATGCACCAGATAAGGCGATTGACGGGTTCTGCCTGTCAGCTGGTCTGTCGCGCGATGCACTTGAAGTGCGCGCAACAGATAAAGGCAGTTTCCTGTTTGCAAATGTAACGCAGATAGGCGCTGTTCTAGCAGATATTCTGGTGCCCCTTATCACAAATGTTATCAGTCAGTTCCCCTGGCCGAAAAGCCAGCGCTGGTCCCGCTCGACTGTTACTTGGGTGCGCCCGTTAACGTCTGTTAGTGTTCTTGTTGATGGGCAGGCTATTGATGGCGAGATAGCGCTTGGGGGCGGTATGGTAATGCCGCTTGGCGCGCAGGTGCATGGCCATCCTTTTTATCCGCATGATCCCATTCAGCTAAGTGATTTTGATAGCTATCTTGGCGATATGAAAGCAGCGCATGTCATTGTTGATGCAAATATTCGCCGCGACGATATTATGCGCCAGTCAGATATGCTAGCAGAAGCGCATGGCATTGAGCTTGTCCCGGATGAAGGATTACTGCGTGAGGTTACGGGGCTAGTGGAATGGCCGCATGCCATTTTAGGCCGTATTCAGCCTGAATTTATGGCATTGCCCGCAGAAGTGCTGGTAACATCAATGCGTGTTCATCAGAAGTTTTTTGCAACACGCTTTCCAGAAGGTCATGAACAGAGTGGCCAGCTTGCGCCCTATTTTCTGACCATAGCAAATAGAGATTGTGATGCTGATCAGGTATCGCTGATTGCCGCAGGAAATGAGCGGGTCCTGAAAGCCCGGCTGTCAGATGCCGCGTTTTTCTGGCAACAGGATAGCATGACACCGCTTGAGTCTCTGTTGCCAAAACTTGCCTCGGTTGCTTTTTTTGATGGTCTTGGCACTGTGGCTCAGAAAGCTGATAGGCTGGCTAATCTTGCTGGGCAATTTGCCGATTATCTTCCCGGCTGTGATGACGCTGATGCGCGGCGTGCTGCCCAGCTATCCAAGGCAGATCTTGTGACGGGGATGGTTGGTGAATTTCCTGAATTACAGGGTGTTATGGGCGGCTATTATGCGGCCTCAGGCAATGAAACAGCGGCTGTCAGTCAGGCGATTTCAGACCATTATCGCCCGCAAGGCCCATCAGATAACCTGCCCCGTTCTGCTGAAGGTTATGCTGTATCTCTTGCCGATAAGCTTGATACCTTAACAGGCTTTTTCGGGATTGATCAAAAGCCGACAGGCTCTCGTGACCCTTACGCATTGCGCCGCGCTGCGCTGGGAATCTTACGGATTATAGATGAAGCAGATGTGTCTTTGCCGCTTGATAAGCTGATGAAGCATGCCGCAGTTCTATATAAGTTTGATGATAGTGATGCCGATTTGCCCGCGTTTTTCCGCGAAAGATTGCGTGTTGTCCTGCGGAATAAAGGTATTGCACATGATGTTGTCAGTGCGGTTCTTGGTTGTCATGAGGGGGTTGGCCGGCTGCACCTGATCATGCGGCAGTCCACACAGCTTGATAGCTTTCTGAAAACCGTATCAGGAGCCGCCGTCTTGTCGGGGTGGCGCCGTGTTGCCTCATTACTTGCCGCCGAAGAAAAAAAGGCAGCCTTGCCAGAGACAGCGCCATCAGCAGCATTATTCGAGACTGAGCAGGAAACCCAGCTCTTGGCGGCTGTTAATATGCTGCCGGAAATCATGCCTGATACACCAGCTAGCATGGCTGAGTTGATGACAGCGATGAGCGGCCTTGCAGATCCGATTGAGCAGTTTTTCACCCATGTGATGATTAATAGCGAGATTGATGAGGTTCGGCTAAACCGTTTAGCGCTGCTATCGCTTGTGCGGGCGCGGATGGCGCTTATCGGCGACTTATCTCAGATAGAAGGTAGCTAGTCAGACGGTAGGCATCTTACAGAAACCTTCTAGGACTTGAGAAAAGTAGCGATTATCCTATCTCTGGATAAATAGGCTAGAGTTAAAAAAGAAACAGGAGCCAGCGCATGGAAAAATGGGTGTATTCATTTGGTAAGTCTCGATGTGATGGGGATGCCAGCATGCGCTCTCTGCTGGGTGGTAAAGGTGGCAACCTTGCCGAAATGGCATCTATTGGATTGCCTGTCCCGCCAGGCTTTACAATATCAACTGATGTGTGCGCGCATTATTACAATAATGATCACTGTTATCCTGATGCGCTGAAGGCTGATGTTGAAACAGCGCTTCAGCTTGTTGAACAGGAAACTGGAAGCATATTCGCAGACGAGACTAACCCGCTGCTTCTATCTGTTCGCTCAGGCGCTCGTGCCTCGATGCCGGGCATGATGGATACAGTTCTTAATCTTGGGTTAAACGATAAGACAGCCGCAGGTCTAGCCGCCAGCACAGGTGATGCGCGGTTTGTTTATGACAGCTATCGCCGGTTTATTCAGATGTATGGCGATGTCGTGATGGAAGTGGATCACGGACTGTTTGAAGACGCTCTTGAAGATATGAAATTGAAGCGGGGCATTTTTGTTGATACCGATCTCAGCGGTGATGATCTGGAACTACTTGTTGGTGAATACAAAAAGATCGTTACTGAAGAAGCCGGTATTGATTTCCCGCAAGATCCGATGGAACAGCTTTGGGGCGCTATCGGGGCTGTCTTTGCTAGCTGGATGAATCAGCGCGCAATTACCTATCGTCGTTTGAATGATATTCCGGCCGAATGGGGCACGGCTGTTAATGTGCAAGCGATGGTGTTTGGCAATAAAGGTAATGATTGCGCGACAGGTGTTGCTTTTACACGGAATCCGTCGACGGGCGAAAATCTGTTTTATGGCGAATATCTTATCAATGCACAGGGTGAGGATGTTGTTGCTGGTATTCGCACGCCCCTGCCACTGACGCGCCACGCCCGCGAGGTAGCCGGAACAGACGTAGCGTCTCTTGAAGAAGCAATGCCTGAAATTTTTACCCAATTAGCAGATGTCCGCACGACACTAGAGCGGCATTATGGGGATATGCAGGACCTTGAATTTACGGTGCAGCAGAATAAGCTCTATATGTTGCAGACACGCAGCGGTAAACGGACTGCAGAAGCTGCTTTGACGATTGCTGTTGATATGGCTGAAGAAGGGCTTATCACCAAACAAGAAGCAGTGATGAGACTAGACCCAGCATCGCTTGATCAGCTATTACATCCTACCCTTGACCCCTCAGCAGACAGACACGCAATTGCTCGCGGATTACCGGCCTCACCAGGTGCGGCAAGCGGGATTATTACGCTGACAGCAGACATGGCCGAAAAGCGCGCTAGTCAGGGCCAGTCTGTTATTCTGGTGCGGCTAGAAACCAGTCCTGAAGATATCCATGGCATGCATGCTGCTGCCGGCATTCTAACGGCACGGGGCGGTATGACGAGCCATGCTGCGGTTGTTGCACGCGGTATGGGCCGGCCATGTGTCTCGGGCGCAGGCGAGCTTCGTATCGATAGTCAGCGCGGTATCGTTTATTGCGGTGATGTTGAATTAAAAGATGGTGATACGCTGACAATTGATGGGGCGGCAGGTGAAGTTTATCTGGGTACCTTGGACATGGTACAGCCGTCTCTGTCGGGCGCTTTTGAAATTATCATGGGCTGGGCAGATGGCATGCGCGATATGGCGGTGCGTACAAATGCTGAAACACCAGCAGATGCCGAGGCAGCGCGCGCCTTTGGTGCCGAAGGTATCGGGCTGTGCCGGACAGAACATATGTTCTTTGATTCTGACAGAATTATTGCGATGCGCGAAATGATCATGGCTGTTGATACCGCAGGCCGGCAATTAGCTCTTGATAAGCTATTGCCAATGCAGCGGCAGGATTTTGTTGCCTTGTTCGAGATTATGTCAGGCCTTCCGGTTACGATTAGACTGCTTGACCCGCCGCTACATGAGTTTCTGCCGCACAGCGAGGAAGAGCTTGCGGAGGTTGCACAGCAGGCTGGTGTTTCTGTTGATCTTGCCCGCCAGCGTGCGTTGCGTCTGCGCGAATCAAACCCCATGCTGGGTCACCGCGGATGCCGGCTTGCTATCAGCTATCCTGAGATATGTGCGATGCAATCACGTGCTATCTTTGAAGCGGTTGCCAAGGTTGCCGCAACAGGCGCTGCTCCGATACCTGAAATTATGGTGCCACTTGCGGCCACAGCGCGTGAGATTGAAATCTGCCGCCAGATTATCGAGGCGGAAGCCCATGCTGTGCAAACTGAAACGAGACAAACATTCACCTATCTGATCGGCACAATGATAGAGTTGCCCCGTGCCGCACTATGTGCTGACCAGTTAGCAGAACAGGCAGAATTTTTCTCATTCGGTACCAACGACCTAACCCAAACGGCTTTGGGCATTAGCCGCGATGATGCCGCTAGTTTCATGCATGCCTACCAAGATGCTGGCATTTATGCGGTCGACCCGTTTGTGTCAATTGATATTGATGGTGTTGGCGCGCTGGTGAAGCTGGGTGTTGAAAAAGGCCGCGCGTCTCGCCCTGATATCAAACTTGGCATTTGCGGGGAGCATGGCGGCGATCCGGCATCTATTCATTTCTGTCAGTCAGCTGGTCTTGATTATGTCTCCTGCTCACCCTTCCGGGTGCCGATTGCACGCCTTGCCGCAGCGCAGGCGGCTGTCATGGCAAAATCATCTAAAACCTAGATAATGATATTTTGGGTATTAGCAAGCTTGCGGTGATGCGTAAAAAATGAATATCGAGGTGTCAGGGGTCCGACTCGCATGTTGGCGGTCTTTACAGCTGCAACTATGTTTGGTTAAAGCTGGTGCGCGAAAACGTATAAAAAAACGGCCTCATAATCATGAGGCCGTTTTGAATCGGTCATAAGCCTGTGTAAGGCGAACTATTCTGACTTAACGCCAAGACCACCAAAGCGCTTGTTAAAGCGAGCAACCTGACCTTCAGTGCCAAGCATACGCTGAACACCAGTCCATGCTGGATGGTTTAACGGGTCAACGCTCAGCTTCATAACATCGCCTGGCTTGCCATATGTAGAGCGAATTTTGCGCTCAGTACCATCTGTCATAACAAGCGTAATTTCGTGGTATTCTGGGTGAATATCTTTTTTCATCGTATCTGTCTCCGCTACATATTTGACGGGGTTTCACCATCGCCTGCTGGCATAACACATAGCTTTTTTCAAAAACTGGGGTCAGTAAAATCACATCCGTGAAGGCAGTGGTATACAGTTTGTTCGAAGGCGATGCAAGCCTTTTTCACGTATCATGCTCGGTATGATTGGGTCTATCTGCCGCAGATCTGTCACTGGATATTCTGCGAAAAGAGCGTAGAACGTATCGAAGAGTTCTGATACCAGAAAATGTGTGAGCAAGAATGCAGATAACAGACGATAAAAAGGATGCTGACACGCCAACGTCTTTGCGGACATTGAAGCTGTTCTGGCCTTATATACGCCCGTATCGCCGCGGTGTGATTGCGGCAAGCTGTGCGTTGCTTCTGGTGTCTTTTGCGCTGTTATCACTGGGTCGCGGCTTTGCCTTTCTGGTAGATAATGGTCTTGGGGACCGAAACCCTGATGTGCTTGATCTGTCTGTTCTTGCGGTAGTGGGGCTTGCAGCTTTATTGGGGCTGGGTAGTTTCTTCCGGATGAGCTTGCTTAATCATGTTGCTGAGAATGTCATGGCAGATATCAGGCGTTCGGTGTTTGCCCATACGCTATCGCTTCCTCTGAGCTGGTTTGAAACTGCCCGCACAGGTGATATTCTATCGCGGCTGACAACTGATATTTCAGTTGTTCAAACAGTTCTTGCCACAACGCTGTCGATGGCCACGCGTAGTTTTATTCTGCTGATTGGCGGGACTGTTTTGGTTGTTTTATCTTCGCCAAAAATGTCTCTGGTTGTTGCGATTATTGTGCCGCTTATCGTGGTGCCACTTATTTTACTGGCGCGCCGTTTGCGAGCAGCATCACGTATTGCCCAAGACAGATTGGCTGATATGGGTGTTCAGGCGGAAGAAAATATTAGCGCTATCCGCACCATTCATGCCTTTTCACGCGAAATGATGGCGCTTGGCAGATTTAGTAATAGTCTTGATGAAAGCCTGTCTGCTGCCCTGATACGCGTTAGACTGCGTAGCCTGCTTGCCGGATTTATCATGTTTATGATTATTACCGGCATTGCGGCTATTTTGTGGATAGGCGGGCGGGACCTGCTTGCTGGGAAAATCAGTGCCGGAGATTTATCATCGTTTATTTTCTATGCCTTTCTTGTGGCATCATCTGCAGGAACGCTCTCTGAGCTTGGCGGCGATTTGCAGCGGGCTGCAGGGGCTGCAGAGAGAATAGCTCAGCTATTATCGGTACCGGCACAGGTGGCAGACCCTGCCGCGCCGCGCTCACTCCCCCATGCTGACGGCGTAACTATTATATGTGACAAGCTGAGCTTTGCCTATGCGGCTCAGCAGGGAAGGGCAGCGCTTCACGAGATCAGTTTCACCGCTTCTCCGGGGCAGAAGATAGCGATTGTTGGTCCGAGCGGCGCTGGGAAATCCACCCTGTTCCATCTCATTCTGCGGTTTTATGAGCCAACTAGTGGCAGTATCAGCCTAAACAATATTGATGTTACCAGCATGACGCGACGTGATGTCCGCAATCATATTGGTCTGGTTCCGCAAGACCCGGCGCTGTTCTCCTCTACCGTTCTTGATAATATTGCCTTTGGTCAGCCAGAGGCCTCACGCGCTGAGATTGAAGCCGCAGCGCGTCAGGCTCAGGCACATGACTTTATCTGCCAGTTGCCGCAGGGCTATGATACGCCGGTGGGCGAAAAAGGGGTGCGGCTATCTGGCGGTCAGAAACAGCGGCTTGCCATTGCGCGGGCTATTTTGCGCGACCCTGCTATTCTGCTTCTTGATGAAGCAACCAGTGCCCTTGATAGTGTGAGTGAGGCAGCGATTCAAACCGCGCTTCTCAGCCTGATGGAAGGACGCACCAGCCTTGTGATTGCCCACCGGCTATCAACTATCATCGATGCAGATATCATCCTGTTGATGGATAAGGGCAGTATTGTTGCCTCTGGAACGCATGATGCCTTGCTGGCATCATCGCCGCTCT
>Ga0115550_1002389_pt1 | contig 12898 bp, 9 predicted proteins | sample COGITO_mtgs_1005_FD_87177 | JGI IMG/M metagenome (GOLD analysis project Ga0115550, IMG submission 87177) | Pelagic marine microbial communities from North Sea - COGITO_mtgs_100511 | ecosystem: Environmental > Aquatic > Marine > Epipelagic | place: Germany:Helgoland, sampling site Kabeltonne... | reverse complement strand
TTATAGAGTTCTTAGGTATTCACCTACTTCATTAGTAGCTTGTTTCATTCTTGATTAAGTGTATTGTAGAACTTACTGAAGAGGATATGCCTAGGGTTTAATAGAAAACCCTCCGGTTGGGAGGGTTGAATTTGATATACTATTTTTCAGTGGCAGCGGCAATCTCATTATTAATGACGGTAGGGTCAAAAAAGTGATAGGCAGCTACAATTTTATCTTCTTCCCAGCGAAATGCATAGTGAACTAAAGTTTGGGCTTCAGTACCAGTATATTTTCCTGAACCAGTCCAAATAAACCAACATAGCGTCCAAACCTGACCGTTGTCATATCGCAATGTGGTTAAGTTGTAGGGTTGAACTTTGTTATTAGAAATATTGTCAAAATAATTATGATGAGCTGATGCTCCATCTAACCAACCTTGTTTAGAAACCTTATCATTATTAAAAAAGAACTCATCTGCATCATCAGAAATCATATAAGCCCCTTTTTGAAAGGTATTACTTGTATAAAACTCGTTGAATTCACGAGCCATTAAAGATTCTTTACTGTGGTCATCGGAAACACCACTCCAACCGCCAAATTCCATATTGGGTTCTGATTTTTGTTCTTTTGGTGGTTGACAACCAACCAGACCTAAAACAAAAAGGGATAATAATAATTTCTTCATTTTAATTGATTTATGGTTAATAATACTCAAATATAATAAATCTCAGAACCTACTTAACAAACAAAGGTAAATCTTCATTTACTTCATTCGTAGCTTGTTTCATTCGTGGTAAAGTGTATTGAAGAACTTACTTAAGAGGATTGGAAATACCTGAACTTACTGAAGAGGATATGCCGATGATTCAGTAAATTACTTTTTTTGAAAGGAGCTTTTCACAGATCCGTTTTGATAGTTGAGCTGAAACAATCCCAATAACAGCTCCACCGATCACATCCAAGAGGCGATGTTGTTTATCGGCTACTCGCTGAGCAGATACATAACCAGCAACACCATATGCTCCTATCCATAGAAGAGGTTTCTTTGGATTTTTTATGCGCATTAGTTCTGCTCCCATAAAAGATATTGCTGAATGACCAGAGGGGAATGACCTAAAATCAACTTTATTAGGCCGCAGAACATTTGTTTTCTCTTTTAGAAGGGTAACTGTTGGAATCATTATAAGTGACGAAGCGCCAAAAAGAAAAAAATCTTTCTTCAAATTTTTAGGCTTTTGAAGCACAGATTGTGTTAAAAAAAATGCCGAGGGGGTGTATTGTAAAAAATCAGCTGTTTTTAATTTTTCTTGAGCATTTAAAGACGTTATAGGTACTGATAATAAAGCGATAAAAAGTATTTTTTTCATAATTTAATAAAAAGTACATCCTTCAAGTTTTATTATTTCTCAAGTATCAAGGAAGCTCTTAGAATAATTTTTTTCAGAAGAAGCAAAGGTGAAAGAGTCAGAATTTGAATTGGAATAAAAAAGCAAACCAACGGAGACATAATATCTATGTGCAACAGATTCTTCTTCTTCAGTTGAGCAACTTTGAACTATTACGAACGACATAATAATAATTGCTAAAAGGGAAAAAGAAAGTGTTTTAATTTTAATTGATTTATGGTTAATAAGCTGCAAATGTAAGAAATCAACAATATCTCTAATCCACTTGTTTTTTCTGAACTTACTCTCTAAACAAAGACAAGTCTTTACTTACATCACTAATATTTGTCCGTTTTTAGCAGTTATAAAAACGTGAAAAGGGTATTATACTCAAACAACTTGTTCAGGTTCAGGCTGAGTTGTTTGAAAAACTGGAGCTATTGTATCTTCATCTTCATTTTAACAAGCATAGATTAATAAAAAAATCACTGAACTTAATGAAGAATGCCGATGATTTAAAGATTAATCCGGCACATAACCTGAATCTCCCTGGTCATTATCTTGAAAAATAGCTCTCAATGTCTCCTTACTTGGTACAGAAATTACTGGCTTGAAATAAGCATTATAAAGCTCATAACCTAAAGGGTTATTGGCTAAAACACCTTCTGGAGTTCTTGCATTGTCATTCCATTCTGGAGATAGACTGCCACCTTCCCAAAATTCATTAAATCCCCACATTCCATAAGTCAATAAATATTGATATTCTTTAAGCATAACGGGCCATGCATCTTGGTTATTAATATTACCTCCATACCCCTCAATATCAAAAACACCATTGACGTAGGCTTCTTTCATTGCAAGAAAAACCTCTGTATTACTAATATCTTCTTCTTCAGCTTCTATATTCAGCGCTTCGGTAGAGCCTTGAACACCTCCTCTTACACCAAAACGATGAAGAGTGTGAAGTGTATGTTCGAGAATTTCATTGATGTCATCATCACCAGTACCCTGGCTGTCTATATTTTTATACCAGACCATATCATCTAATGCTAAAGCATCTTCAAAGGCTTCTATACCAGGATATGATTGATTCCGGTTATCATCTAAAAAATTCGGAGAATATTCATTTCCACCTCCTCTGGCAATTCTTTGACCCGCAGGGTATCCTTGATGCCAACCAATTTCACCTTTAAGAGTTTTAATCATATTTAGTTGAGAATTAGCATCAATATCTTCACCATCTTTATCTATAAGTAATTCAAATACCCTTGCAGTTTTATATATCCAAAAATCCGGCACAGCTAGCTGACCTCCAATGTCACCTGCAACAATCAGCTTAATTCCATTAACAACTAATTCTCTGTCATAAAAAACTATAGGATCTATAGACACTATTTCACCATTTGAATAATATCCACTTTCATTAGTTTGAATCAATTGAAAAATTGGTTCTATGCTTAGATTTGAATTAAGTGTAATCGTTAAAGTTTCATTTGTTGAATCAATCCCGTCCCATCCTATAAAAGCATATCCTTCATTTGCTGTTGCTGTTATGGTTACTTCTGCTCCTTCATCATAAGTTCCTCCTTCTGATGACACAGTACCCCCTTCAGTACTGGAAACAGAAAGAGTATATTCAACTGGGACCGGTTCAGGCTCAGGCTCAGGCTCAGGCTCAGTTTCAGGATCTGGTATTTGAACTATAGGTGTTGAAGTTGTATCTTCTACTTCTGTTGAACAACTGAAAGCTAATGCAACGATTAGAAGTGAAAAAAAAATTAAATGAATGGAAAGCTTTTTCATTTTAGTTGGCTTATGGTTAATAACACTCAAACATAAAACAAATCCTGAAAAATCATAAAATAGTCAACTTTAAATTTTATTTAGTCGAAAATTATTAATCTCCACCCCAACTATCTTGAAAAAATATTCCAACTCCAAGTTCGATCCATATATATAGTATGAAAAGGATTACTAATCCTATAATAAGATATTTTTTCACAATATTAGATTACATTATTAAATATGAAATAAATAAAAAAAAAGTAAATATTTCATTAATTGCTTTTTTAAACATTATTTGTTTATTTCTTATTCCGTTTACAATAAATTATAATGTATGGATTTATGACACTCTGTATTTATTTATACATGAAATAGAGCCCATGGCTTTTATTTAAGAATCCAGTTTAATGTTTAGCATTGTATTTGGGATATTAATTCATTACATAATTAGATTAAGACTAACTTTTCATTCCCCTCAATCTGATTTTCCTTTTAATCATTAAGTTAACAAAAGAAAATTGAATAAAAAACGAGCATTGATAGTAACTATATTTTATTCATTTTTAGGTTTCAAATAATAGTATTAGTTATCATAATTGATATTTTAAAATTCTAAAAGTGAATTAATGATTATTCAATTAACTAATGTTTTTTTTGTAATTTTTGAAAAAATTAAACTCATGAAAAAACGATATACACTTTTACTCCTTTTAGTAGTTCATTCCCTTTCCGCTCAAGAAATAAATCCCAAATGGATGGAAGGTGTTGCACCCAGGAACATTGGACCCGGTGGAATGAGTGGAAGAGTCACCACGATAGATGTAGTCAATAGTGATAGTGATGTCATGTATGTTGGAACCGCTTCCGGCGGAGTTTGGAAGTCCACAAGCGGAGGAGTTACTTGGAATCCTATTTTTGATAATCAAGTTACAGCTTCTATAGGAGCAATAGCAATTCAACAATCCAACCCTGATGTATTATGGGTAGGTACAGGTGAAGGAAATCCTCGAAATAGTTTAAACGGTGGCTATGGAATATATAAATCCCTAGACGCTGGAAAAACATGGATAGCTATGGGTTTAGAAAAAACACGGAATATTCACCGTATAATCATTGACCCAACCAATTCTGAAGTGGTTTATGTTGCAGCAATTGGTTCTCCCTGGGGAGAACATCCAGAACGGGGAATCTTCAAAACAATAAATGGCGGTGTTACTTGGGAAAAAGTATTGTTTGCAAATCCAAAAACTGGTGCTGCAGATTTGGTCATGGATCCAAAAAACCCCAATAAATTAGTGGCTGCACTCTGGGAACATAAACGCGATCCTTGGTTTTTTAATTCAGGAGGAAAGGGGAGCGGTCTTTATGTCACCATTGATGGCGGAAAAAAATGGATTAAAAAAACATCGAAAGATGGTCTGCCAGAGGGAGAGTTAGGTCGTATAGGTATCGCTATTGCTCCAAACAAACCAAATATAATTTATGCTTTAATCGAAGCTAAAAAGAATGCTTTGTATAAATCAACTGATGGCGGTGATCAATGGAAGAAGGTTAATGATAAATCCGATATAGGAAACCGCCCTTTTTATTACTCTGATATTTTTGTAGATCCTCAAAATGAAAACCGTGTTTACTCTGTTTTTACTTATGTAAATGTTTCAGAGGATGGCGGTAGAAATTTTAAAGAGTTAATGCCAGCTTATAATGCAAACAATGGAGTACATCCTGATCATCATGCTTGGTGGATTCATCCTCAAGATGGATCATTTATCATTGATGGAAATGACGGGGGATTAAATATCTCAAGAGACGCAGGTACATCTTGGCGTTTTGTGGGTAATATCCCTGTGGGTCAATTTTATCATGTAAATGTAGATAATGAATATCCATATAATGTATATGGAGGAATGCAGGATAATGGTTCATGGAGAGGCCCAGCTTATGTTTGGAAAGCGCAAGGAATCCGAAATTCATATTGGCAAGAGATCGCATTCGGTGATGGATTTGATGTTGTACCCGACCGAGATGATTCACGCTATGGATATGCGATGAGTCAACAAGGAAATGTTTCTCGTTATGACTGGCAAACGGGAAATAATTATGGAGTAAAACCAAATCACCCTGATCCAAATGTTTTTTTAAGATTCAACTGGAATGCAGCAATAGGACAAGACCCTTTTGATAATAGTACGGTGTACTTTGGAAGTCAATTTGTTCATAAAAGCACAGATAAAGGATTGACGTGGGAGGTGATTTCTCCCGATTTAACAACGAATGATCCCGAAAAGCAAAAGCAAAGTGAGAGTGGAGGAATTACTTTAGATGCTACTGGTGCAGAAAATCACTGTACATTATTGGTTATCGAGCCCTCTCCTTTACAGAAAGACTTACTCTGGACGGGTTCTGATGACGGTAGAGTGCATATCACACAAGATGGAGGGAAAAGTTGGAAAGAATTAACTAAAAACTTAAAGCAATTACCAGAGGGCAGTTGGATAGCTCAAATAAAAGCTTCCAACAAACAAGCAGGAACAGCCTTTGTAGTTGCTAATGACTACAGACGCTTTAATTTTCAGCCCTATGTTTTTAAAACAACTAATTATGGTAAATCATGGGAGCGTATTGTTGATGAAAAAGACGTTTTTGGATACACACTAAGTATTGTAGAAGATTTAGAAACTGAAAATTTATTGTTCTTAGGCACGGACGACGGTCTTTATTACTCAATAAATGCAGGTGAAAGCTGGACTAAATTTGATGCTAAAGTTTTTCCAACCGTACCTACAAAAGATTTAGTGATTCACCCTAGAGAGCACGATTTAGTGATTGGAACTTTTGGAAGAGCAATATGGATATTGGATGATATTAGACCTTTTAGGGAACTTGCCAAAAATCCAGAAATCTCCAAGAAAAAACTTCATTTATTTAGCCCTCCAAAAGCATATTTGACAGAATACCAACAACCCACAGGTTCTCGATTTGGTGCTGACGCTATTTACAACGCGGAGAATAAAAAATATGGAAGTATGCTAACTTATTTTTATAGAAAAGGGGAAGAGAAGTCTAAAGATTCTTTAACATTATCTATTTATGATGGTGAGCGCTTGATTAGAACTTTAAAACAAAAAGCACCTAAAGAGACAGGGTTTCACAGAACCTACTGGTCACTAAGTGAAAAAGGGGTGGAAAGACCAAGCCGAAATATCAGAAAGTCTAAAAGAGAACCTGGAGGTGTCACTGTAAAACCAGGTAATTACAGAATCGTTTTAGGAACAGCCTCGAACACCTCTGAGACAAGTCTTGAAGTATTAACAGATCCAAGACTGAATGTCTCGAAAAAAACTATAGAAGATCGGTATCGCTATTCAAAAGTAATAGAGGGTTATATGGGACAAACTACTCTTGCAGTAAATCAATTGAAGGCTAGCAAGGCAACTCTTGCCAGTTACAAGAAAAGAATCAATGCAAAAGATAAGGAATCGAATACATCCCTTATTGATAAAATTGATGAAGCATCAAAAGCGATTGATTCTATTTTAGATTCTTTTTTAGGAAAAGTCGATAAAAGACAAGGTATTGTAAGGAATCCTGAAAACAGTGTTGTTAAAAGAATTTATACCGCTTCAGGATACATTAGATCTAGACCTGATGGGATAACCGAAACAGAGAAAGCACTTATGCAACATGCTTTAAATGATTTAAAAATAGCATTGGAGCACACTAATTCTTTTTATGAAGAAAATTGGGATGAACTAAAAATGACAATTGAAGCAATTGAACTTTCAGAATTTAAAGAAATCAAACGTTTTCAAATAAAAAATTAATACCAAAATAGGTTGCTTTTTTTCTGGAATTATTAATACATTAGTTTTTTTAACCATAAACCAATTTTAAAATGAAAAAACTAGTATTTACTTTATGCCTATTTGCGTCTTTTTTTATTAACGCACAAAAAAGTATAGGGGGTAAAATTTACGATAAACATCCTTCAATAGATGTTGTCGATGCATTTACAAAAGCATATGTAGCTGGTGATGAAGCAACCATGCGTTCTTTAATTACTAAAGATTTTAGATGGTGGCAAATGAATGTGATGAGTCCAAAGCCTAACCCGATTGAAAATCTAATTGGACGTTCTAAATATCTTAGTGAAAACGTAATTAATTTTGATGTAAAAAATAGAGGTCAGGCCTATTCTGACGCAATTGAATTTAAAGGTATTGATAGAGTTGATGTTTACACGTATCAAATTCTTACGGGAGTGGATAAGCAATCTGGCTTTATCTTGAAAATTCCTAGAAACTCTATCTTTTCGTTGACCAAGGATGGAACTAAAATCAGAGGACTCAGTATTAGTGATAGTCAGCTTAAATGGAATAAGGCCTATGATGCTTATAACACAAAGAAAAATGGTACCATATATATTGATCATCCATTTATTTCAAAAGCACGTCTTTTGTATGCACACATACTTACAGGTGATTTAGAAGCGATGCGTTCTTTATATGCAGATAACGCCTCTATTTCTGATCCTATGAATTCTGAGTTGGATAGTTCTTTTGGTCCTGATGAAGAAATTGAAAACTTAAAAGAGTTTTATAAACAATATGAGGTTATTGATGTTACCGAAAGAGGTTACCCTGATTTATTAGAATACGAAGGAACGGATACAAAAACAATCATCTCTTGGTGGGATTTAAACATTAAAAACAAGAAGTCTGGAAAAACCAAGAAACACTCAAATCACTCCCAAATTACGGTAAATAAAGAGGGTAAAATTATTAGAGAAGTGTATTACTATAATGCAGCAAACCTACCCAAATAATATAAAATTCATTCAAAAGCCTCCTTCGTTTTTTCTATGGAGGCTTTGGAATGAAATATCTTTATCAATTTTAAAATAAATATAACTAATGCGTTTTGGTATACTAAAATTAACACTATCGTTTCTTCTTTGTTTTATGATCAATCTATCTGCACAAACGAAAGAAGAATTAAAAACAGTAAAAAAGGTTTTGAAACAGGAGAAGAAGATGGAGAAAAGAAAAGCTCGGATAGAAAAAAAATAGCTGAGCTTGAAAATCCTAATTGGTTAAAGTTTGATCTATTTGATCCCTCTAAAGGAATAATAGAATATGATCCCCGAAAAAAATATCGTTTGAGTGTTCTTGGAATGGTTTCGGTTCTTTGCTATTGGGTGCCAAAGGTAAAAAAGCTTCAAATTACCATTATTGATCCTTGTGATGAGGGAAACTTCCTCAATAATATATTATTGGTCATTCCTCCTGAAGACATCAATGCTATTCGTTCTTTTCGAGTTGAAGATTTAGAGACTAGATATGAACTTGCAGACACTGAATCAGGTTCTATAATACCCCCCATCCTACGTAATGAGCTTTCGTCATATATCACTCAAAATTGCGGTTTATTTTCAAATATTGAAATACCTCGCTAGTGCTCTTAAAAGATATTATTAATATATTTATAAATTAATAATCATAAATCAATTTAAAAATGAAAAAAATTAATTTTTTATTTGTAATCCTCTTTTGTGGGGTTTCTTTTGCACAAACTCTTGAATATACTGCTATTGAGTTGACTACAATGAATGGAGTTTCCTTTAATACAGTTTCAAATCTTGTTGATACGTATATGAAAGATGCTAAATTCAATGAAAATAGTGGCTATGTACTTCAACGTGTTTGGCAAGGGAGTGAAAGTAATATTAGACTTCTTTGGTATAGTCCATTAGGAATGAGTAATCGTTCTGATGGAGGAATGACCGCTGCAGAAAACACAGCTTTTTGGAGGTCAATGAATGACTATGCTGATGGTAATAGAGCTTATTCTGGCCGTGTTTTAAGTTGGAAGCAAGGAGCAGAAAACCAAAATAACATGCATAATTTTAGTGTAATTGTTTCTGACCCAGTGAATTTTAAAGCGGCTCATGATAAAGATTGTAGCTAAGCTATCTAATTCAGCATTTAAAGATAGGACGATCGGTTTAGGAACTTATGATATTGGAAGACCAGATGGAGCAACCCATTGGGTTTCTTTATCAGGTACAAGTAATTCAGATATAATTTCTTTGTATGATATTCTTCAGAACAAGTATTCAAAGGAAATGTCAGAATTATTTAATACTAGAGGTGAGGTTATTGACGTAACAGATTTTAGAACTACAGATTTGAAACGATACTAATTTTATATTTAGTTTTCTAATTTACAAAAATCTCCTTTGGGAGATTTTTTTATTAATTCAAGAACTAAAATAATTTAAAAAAAAATCCGTCAGGATAAATCTAGACGGATTAAATAACAAATTGGTTTATGGTTACTTGTTAAAAGCAATTAAAGATAGTAAAAAATATATATTAACTATATTAATACATTGATATTTTATAAAAATAATATATAAACAAATGAATATGAGCCATTTAGTTTAATGACTTATTCAACCTTAAATAAAATTTCTGACACTTCTGATACTCTAAAATAACCTAGAGGATAATTTTCAGAGTTAGTAAGGTTTGTCATATTTCCATTCAAATTGGCGGGAGTTGTCTGGAAGGGTCCACCTTGCTGGGTATTTTGGTTAATTAACAAGTTCCAGTAATTGAATGCTCTTCGTGAGAGACCATATTGTCTAAAACGAATAGAATCATTTTCTTCAAATTCACTACCAAATAGAATTCCATAATAAATATTACCATCGTTGAAATCATCACGATACACATTGTATTCGTTACCCTCTAAACGATCACTAGCGTATTCAAAATAGCTGTAGTTTTTTTCATTTGGGGGATCAAAAGAGAAGGCTTCAAACTGTAGACGATCTTCCCCAAAAAAATAGATAGGCGTACTGATTATACTATCTATAGAAGCAACAGCTATTAAGGATTCAGATCCTGAGTAGTTTTGTCCTTTATAGTTAATGTTTAAACTAAATTCTTCATTTATTTGGTATGGAATGGATTTATTTGGCAGATATTTTCCGCTATTTTCTTTTTCATAAAATGGATAGATTGTGCCGTATTTATCAGCTATATAAACTTCTGCTCCATTGGCAGGAATTTTTTCATCAGAAAAATAGGATGTAGTCAGGGATAATAATATCTCTTGTTCCGGCTGTTTTGTTTCTTTAATCCAATTTATTGAAGCCTCAATTACCAACTTTTGTGTTGCGTCATTTGTTTCCACATCAATAGGGTCTTCACATTGAATAATTAAAAAAAGGCCAATCAGAAAACAAACACTTCTTTTCATAAATCAAAATTTAAAATTATAAGTTACTGAAGGAATGATTCCAAAAATTGACAAGCGTATTGCTTCATTCAATCCTGTATCATTATTGTTTTGAAAGCGTATAGAGGCAGCATTTTGTCTGTTGTAAAGATTATATATTCCAAAGACCCATTGCCCGTTATAGGGTCTATTTTCTTTTTGAGGTGAGTACACTGCAGAAATATCAAAACGATGATAGGCTGGAAGTCTACTACTGTTTCTGGGCTCAAAATTAGGAATTGAGAATTCTGAAAATTGATATTGGGCACTTGGATAGGTGGTTGGCTGGCCTGTTTGGTAGATGAAATTTGCATTTAAATCCCACTTTTTATTTAAAGTATAGTTGGCTGTTAGTGAAATATCGTGTGTTTTATCATACGGCGTTACATACCAATTCCCATTATTTATTCCGGTCTCTTGAGCTGTTCTCCCCGGAGTTTTTTGTTCAGATCTTGAAAGTGTGTAGGCTAACCAACCTGTAAGTCTCCCTTCGTTTTTACGAAATAATACTTCAAGTCCTTTCGCTTTGGAAACACCACTAAGAAGTACTTGCTCAATTGCATTATTGGCGATGAGCTCAGCACCATCGATATAGTCCAAACGATTTTGAATTGATTTGTAAAAGCCTTCTACTTCCAGATTGTAACGATTGTTATTAAAGGTTTTGAATACCCCCAATGCAACTTGATCCAAAAGCTGAGGATCTATAAATTTTCCACTTGGTGCCCAAACGTCTATAGGAGTGGGGGAGTTGGTATTTGAAATTAGATGGAGATACTGTGCCATCCTATTGTAGCTTACTTTTATGGAGCGGTCTGCTGCTATTTGATAAGCCAATGCTAGCCTGGGCTCGAGATTATAAAAGGGTTTGAGAATCTCTTTTCTTGAATAATTATCTGTACCTATAGGAATTGCGGCTTCGTATATTTTGAGTTCTTCATTAAATAAAAGAGGATTATCATTTGCATAGCTGTTGAGTTTTTGTCCCAACCTTAAAAAACTACTAAACCGAGTACCTACTTGAAGGTTTAACTTTTCATTTAATTGTAAACTTACACTACCATATAAAGAATTTTCAAATGCAAATTTGTCTGTAAGTTTGTTAGTTTGAATTCCAGACTCTTCCTTTGTGGGTCTGATGAGCCCGGGGTCAAACTTATAATAAATACTATTTAGACCATACTCAAGTTTAATCTTTTCATTTAGATAGTGCTTAAAATCATATTTGAGATTAAAATTTCTTATTCCTAAATTCCAATCGAAATCAGCTAGACCAAAATCCAGGGTATAGTCATAATTAGAATAAATTAATGACAAGTTTGAAAATAACTTATTAGAAAAAAGGTGATTCCATCTAAAGTTTGCAACAGAATTTCCAAAACCTACATTAAATAAATTAGAAATATCAAAAATATCTCTCCCAAAATATCCCGAGAGGTAAATGTTGTTGTTTTGGTTTAATTTGTAGCTCAGTTTTGTATTTAAATCATAAAAATAAGCCTTATTGTCCCCCACACTCTCTACTAGGGGTAAAAATAAATGTGCGTAACTGCTTCTACCTCCTATCAAAAAGGAACCTTTTTCTTTTTTAATGGGGCCTTCAAGTAATAATCTACTTGAAATTAATCCAATGCCGCCCTGTGCACTAAAATCATTGCTATTTCCATCTTTTTGATAGATGTTAAGAACAGAGGAAACACGACCTCCATAGTTTGAAGGAATTCCTCCTTTGTAAAGACGTATGTCTTTAATTGCATCAGGATTAAAAACAGAAAAGAAGCCAAATAAATGAGAAGAATTAAAAATGATGGCTTCATCCAGAAGAATAAGATTTTGATCCGCAGCTCCACCACGAACATTAAAGCCTGAAGCTCCTTCTCCTGCACTGGTAACTCCAGGCAAAAGGGTGATAGATTTAATGATATCTACTTCACCAAGAGCAGCTGGAATATTTTTTATTGTTTGAATTGCCAAATTATTGACACTCATTTGGGGGCTTTTTAAATTTAATAATTCAATGTTTTCCTCAACAATGACTTCATCTAAAAGCTCAGCTTCAGGGGTAAGTTTGAAATTTTTAGAGAGGGTTTCTTTAAACTCAATTTGCTCATTTCGTGATTCATAACCTAAGTAACTAATCTTTAGTTCATAAGTTCCTTTGGGTACAGAGATGGAATAAAAGCCATATTCATTGGTTGTTGCTCCATATTGAATTTCTGGAAGAACAACATTGACACCAATTAAAGTTTCATTGCTTTCTTGATCAATAATGTAGCCACTAAGGGTAACCCTCTCTTGCCCGAAAACAAATAGATTTGTGTTTATAAGCAGTAGTAGTAATAAATAAATCGAATTTGAAATTTTCCCCCCCTCCATATTTATAAACGCCAAATTTACTTTAAGAATCTTAGATGAGGGCTTTAATCCCAAGGTAATTAATGAATAAAATAAATTATTTTTCA
>Ga0115550_1002386_pt1 | contig 12905 bp, 3 predicted proteins | sample COGITO_mtgs_1005_FD_87177 | JGI IMG/M metagenome (GOLD analysis project Ga0115550, IMG submission 87177) | Pelagic marine microbial communities from North Sea - COGITO_mtgs_100511 | ecosystem: Environmental > Aquatic > Marine > Epipelagic | place: Germany:Helgoland, sampling site Kabeltonne... | reverse complement strand
GGTGACATAGGCATCGACCCAGTAGTAGCGACCATCCTGGCAACGGTTTTTCACCATGCCGCGCCATGGCTGCCCCTGCTTGAGCTTGCCCCACAGATCGGCAAAGGCGGCCTTGGGCATGTCGGGATGGCGCACCATGTTGTGGTGCTGGCCTATCAGTTCGGCACGGCTGTAACCGGCAACCCGGCAGAAATGATCATTGGCATAAGTGATGACGCCACGCAGATCCGTGGTGGATACCAGCTGTTCATCGGCAGGGAAATCAACTTCCTGATCAAAGAGTTGAACCATTTGTTCACGTTGTTCACGCATGTCTCGCTCCATTCTGAGCCATTACTCAACAGAGTGTTGGTAAGCGGCCGAAGCCTGTAAAGGAGGACATGGAGAGAATGTCAAAAATGATAGCTGGGCACTATTTTGTGAAAAAATTACCGCGCACTGCCCTATCAATTACAGCAGTAACCATGGAACTCCTTGATGCCGGCACCGCACTAAACTGTACAGCCCAGCGCTCGGCCACCTCCAGTTCACTCCACCTAGCAGCGGTGGCGGACTCGACTTTGAGTACCAGATGATAGTGGTTGCTCATCACCGCATAAGCGCAGATGCCGATGGTCAACAACCGCGACAACTTACCCAGCCTATCGACCACCCATTGGCGACGATGTTCGTAGCTCTGGCCGGACTTCACGCAGCCGCTTACCACGTGCTAGTAAGACGTATCCTGAAAACTGATTTGACGTGAACGGGCAATGGTCATGGCGCATCCCTCAACGGTGACCTCTCAAATCAAGAACAACAGCACGCCTCTGTCAAAAAGGTGGGTGTCCCAGATTTCCCCCTTTTCGCGATCGCCAGATTATGCTTTGTTGATCGAATTTATGTCCAAAAAAGCCAAACGAACCCCATCACTTGGAAATAAAGGTTGTAATATCACTTCATTATTGAAAATAAACAACTTCGGCGATAAAGCAGTAACATCATAAATGTTTTCAGCGATCAACTTTAGTTTTGTTCTAAAAATAGGAATGCTAGAGTCATCCGCAAAAACGAACACATCATCATTCCTTATAATATTTGAAATTAATAATTCATTGACGCTTTCGTAGTCTTTGTGTTCTATTTTTGACCAGTCCATGTATCCATTTGAAAGCGGGCACCTGTTCAGAATGTTCATAACATCTTTACAGGCCACGCCCTCAATAACATAAAAATCTGCACTGAGAGCATTTTTACATTCTTCAAATAAATTCATCTGTCCCTACCTATTTAACCGTTTTAATATTGTTTCGAAAACTTTTTCACTTCCCTCAAAAGGGATAACCTGTTTTATGGCCTTGCTAGGCCCTTTACCTTGAGAGTAATTCCATATGTTAATATGAGTACCTTTATCAGGGTCATAATCAACACGCCAGCCTATTTTACCATCACTTGATTGACGACCTATTACCTTTCCATTTCCGGCACTTACCTCTAACCTACCAATCACGGGTTTAGAGTCAGCTCCTAAATTACCAACAATATCTAATGCTTTATTTCTGGCTTTCTCCCAATTTTTTTCAGGTGTAAGAATTTGTTCAATTTTACTGCTAGGTCAATTTATAGGACACCCACCAATTTGACTGCAGCGTAGCATGCTGCTTCGCTTGATGGGTAGCCAGTCGAGGAGTGTGCCATGACCATCGCTCGTTCACGCCAGATTAGCTTGCAAGATACACCCTATTACCATGTGGTCAGCCGTTGTGTGCGCGTGCCTTCTTGTGTGGACAAGATACACATTCTGGCAATAGCTATGAGCACCGGCGCCAGTGGATTGTCGACAGGCTTGGTCAGCTGTAACGCCAGTTTGCCATCGGGGTGTGCGCCTATGCGGTGATGAGCAACCACTATCACCTGGTACTCAAAGTCGATTTCGAAACCGCCGCCAACTGGAGTGAGCGAGAAGTAGCCGAGCGTTAGGCGGCGCTGTTTCAGTGGCCGCTGTTGGTACGGCGTTGGTATCAACATGAATCCCTGATTAATCCCGAGCTTGAAGTAGTCCGGGCGTTTATCGCTACGTGGCGTGAACGGCTGCACTCAATCAGCTGGTTTGTACGATTGCTCAACGAGACCATGGCGCGGCAGGCCAATCTGGAAGATGGCTGCAAGGGGCATTTTTGGGAAGGGCGCTTCAAAAGTCAGGCCCTGCTGACAGAGTCTGCGCTGCTGGCCTGCATGGCCTACGTTGATCTGAATCCGATCCGCGCGGCTTTGGTCGACAAGCCGGAGCAAAGTGATTACACCAGCATAAAGCAGCGTCTTGATGACGAGGCGTCTGCAGTATCATTGCCTCCGCTGTTGTTGCCGTTTTCCAGCCCAGGTCAGCCCGAGGGGCTGCCGTTTACCTTCACTGACTATCTGATGCTGGTGGATTGGACCGGTCGGGCTATCAGAACGGATAAACGGGGCCATATTCCGGAAAAGCTAGCTCCCATTCTTCAACGGTTGGGCCTTGATAAGGTTCAGTGGTTAAGACAAGTGACACTGTTTCGGCGGCAGGGCATCAGGGTTGTGGGTGACAAGGCGCACTGCCAGCGTTACGCGGCGCATTGTGGCCAGCGACGATGTCACCAACCTTCACTCTGAGCTGCGGCACACCACTTTGATTCCCCTGCATCGCCTTTGATGCCATGGCCGACGCGGGCTGAAAAACCGCTTTTAAAGCCAAAATTGCGAGCTTTCCCCCTTTCTGACCCAACGCCCTCAATCATGGTGCTATAACGGCAACTACAGCCAGTCACACCAAGGCTTGCTCAAAATGGTGGCAGTCCCAATAGTTGTTACCAACTGAGTGGCCTGCTGCCCAACCTCACCGATCATCTGAGTCTCGGCTGTTGACCTCCCCGGTGAAGGCTGGTTAGATCCTGCTGCTACACATTTTCGTTACAGATTTCAATGTAAAGGAACCCGAAAGAGACCAAATCATTAGAGCTTGCACTGCAGCTACTATTGCCACCACCGAGCATCGTCGTGGCTACACCTTTGCTGCTGTAACCACTATCAGTGATTCCCCCTGTCTTTTGACATTGGGATTACCCCATATTTTCTTTTTCTAGCACAGATCAATGTACCTTTATCTACTCACCCTCCTTCCTGTTCATTGATAATTTATTTCTAAACCACCCTAAAACAGTAATTATCAACATATATAAACTTATTGCTGTTCCTGCTACAGCCCCAAAGAAAACAGCCCTACCAATTTGGTCTAATGGAAAGATGAACACCCCGGTTTTCACATAAAAGAATATCGATATGCTTCCACCAACAAGAAACAACAATGAAATTGCGCAAAAGCACAAATATATGTAAATTAAAAAAAACCTACCTATAGTCATTGGTTCGCCTTTTTCTCTTTTTCATCTAACTCATGCGAAATGGATTTTACATATCCAGCAGAAAACTCCGAAGTAACTCCACCCAAATAGTCATATATAACACCAGGAACTTTAATTTCTACTGGCATTTTATCCATCCCAACAGGAATATACTTCCCAACAACACCGCCAGCCAAAGAACCGATAGTAGTTCCACTTAATGCTCCACCATCAACACCATCTGTTATTAAGGTGGCTCCAATGGCTATGCTTGTATTCTCCCATATCCCTCTACCAGGTGAAAGAGCACCTGTTAGAGCAGCACTAGTACTTGCCCAATAATCCCAAGATTTATTTTCATTGCCTGGCTGACTAAGGTCATACCACTGATATGTACCATTAGCCAGTACAGATATTGTTGAACCTGTAGCTACACTTCCTACTGAGGCTACAGGGCCTAGATATGCAGTCCCAACAATCAGTGCACCACTTTTTATTGTCTCTTTAGCGGCTTCTTCATTAGCACGTTGAATAATAGGTGCCATTTCTCGCTCAATCTGCTCCATTTGTGCCGCCGCACTGAACTGCAGTCGTAAATGTTGTAAATTATTGTATCGATATATCGTCTCAGCTCGGTCAGCCCCGGTATCAAACTGGTTTTGATCGCCTGTCACCGCCACGGCAGCCAACCCACCCAATACCTTGTTCAAAGCAACCTGGTGCTCGGTATCGGAGAAAACCTGACTGCTCCAACTGCTGGCGAGTTCCGACATGGCACCACCGGCCGCCCCCGCCGCAAACTTGCCGCCAGTGATCTCTGCAATGGCGCCGCTGGTCACCCCATGGGCAGCTATTTTCCCTGCCTCTGCCAACGGGCTGTTGGCAGCATCAAATTTAAAGCCTTGATCCCCTATCCAATTAGCCGTGGCTTTACCCACTTCCCCCTGAATATTGGATAACAGGCTGGCTTTAAAGGCATCCGCAAAGTGGGATCCATTGATGGTGGTGTTAATCCCTGCGGTCACGACTGAGTGACTGGTCACCCGGTTGAAGGTATCCCAGGAGAACAGATTGGAGGCCGCGGGCTGGCTGGCTGCATTGCTAGCAACAGATGTCATTGCCTTGTCCAGTCCCTTCAGCGCCCCAGCCGTTGCCACCGAGGTCGCCAGCTGTTTGACACTCGCACTGCTGCCCAGCTCTTTGAGTACCGCACCCAAATTGCCACCATTGTTGATGGTGGAGATAGTTGCCTGACTCACCAAAGTACTAAAAGCAGCGTTGGCCATGGCCGCTGTAGCAGTTCCCTCAGCAGCCCCCATCGCCAGCGCTCCAGCGCCCCCGGTTGCCACCGCCAAGGCAATGGCAATGATGGCGGACGCAACGGGGCTCAAGCTCTGCTGGCTGTAGTTCCACTGCTCATAAGCCTCTTGCACTGCTTCCATTTTCATACCTGGCATACTGCGAACCTGCTCAACCCAAGCCATACCGGGTTGCGTCGCCAATGTATCCAGCCGTGCCTGCAGGCTTTCTCCCTCCTTCTGCCCCACTTGCAGCAACACACCCTGACCCGCGCTGATATTGATATCCGCACCGTCCAGCTGGTTCTGACGCTCGGCGGTACTGTTGGTACCATTGCCGGACATCTTGACCATGACACCGCTCTTCTTCTCATCCTTGCGATAGAAATGCTCATCGGTGGCGGTCAACAGCTTGAGCATGCCGTCCGTATCCAGACTCAGGGTTTCGCCAGCCTGGATGTCACTGCCTTTGAGGGTCATGTCCCCCTGGCTAACCAGGCTCACGTTGCCGCCGGCAGTGATGGTCGTCCCCTGCGCCGTCACATCCTTCTGCTCTATTTCGGTAGATTTCGACTTCAGGAAGCCTTTGCTCTTGCTCTGCTCGAAGTGATAGACCTCGTTGTCTGCCGTGAGTAACTGCAGTTCACCACCGGCCTGCAACGCAGCATTCCTTTTGGCATCCAGTGTGCTGGTCTGAGCTAACAGGTTGTTGCCCGCCTCAAACATCAGATTGTTGCCACTGAGTTCGACGCCCTGCTGAGTGGTGGTGCGATCAATGGTGTGTTTGTTGCCACGACGAATATCATCACTGCTTTGATTGGCTTCACTGGCCAAGAGCAGGTTATTGCCCGCCAGCAGGTTGATATCACCTTTCCCCTCGACGCGGGATGCGCTGAGCACCAGGTCTTGGCCCGCCTGGATAGCAACGCGACCGCCAGCGTTCAGTTCGCTCATCAACTGCTCAACCCGGGCGAAGCGGCTGTTGCTCTCCTCCCATTTGCGTCTCTCTTCCACACTGCCGATGTTGATGTCCCGCCCCGCCGACAACGACATGTCGAGCCCCGCCAGCAGGTTGCTGGCCGACAGCGAGATATCCTGCCCTGCCTGCAACAACAGGTTGCCCGCCGACTCGATGCGGGCAATCTCACCCACGTCGGTGCGGCTGAAACGGGTCTGCTCGGTCAGCTCGTTCGACAGCACGCCGTTGACATCCACATGGCGCTGCGCCGTCTGGGTTTCATTGCGCACAGAGCCGTCCAATGAGGCTATCGCGACCTCCCCCCCCTTGATCAGGTTCTGGTTGAGGATATCCCCCTTGGCAAGCAGCTCAAGCCGCCCGCCCGCCTGGATCTGACCCTGGTTAACTAGGGTACTGCCGCTCTTGAGCGACAGGGTGCCGTCGGCAAGCAAGGTGCCGCTGTTATTGATGCCGCCGGCAGTGAGATCGATGTTAGTGGCGGTGATGACGCTGCCGGAGAGGTGGCGTTTGTCGGCCTCGGTCAGATAGAGTTTCGGCGCCAGCACGATCTTGCCCTGATACCAGACTGGCTCCCACCACACCATGCTGCGACCCAGCTGCGCCACTTGGGCAGCAGTTAATGCAACCCCGGCATTCAGCCCCAGCTCACGCTGGTTTTGCACCGCGCTGTCGATGAGTGTGCGCATCTGCGCCAGATCCGAGCCCATCTCGTTATTGATAAAGCGACGACCGGTCTGGGCCAGCACTGCATCCCGAATGACGCGGGTATCGAAGGCGGCATCCCCCAGCAACTTGATGTCTTTCTCCGGTGCATAGTTCACTTGCCCGAAGAAGTAGCTGGAGCCGAGGAACTGGTTGACCTGGGTCAGGGTCGGGCTGGTTTCAAGCTGTGGTTGAATGGCCAGTGCAGGCACGGCTTGCAGGCTGGTCTGCACCGTGCCAGGAGCAGTTACGGCTACGGCGCTCACCGCCTGGTGTTGCCAACCCGGTTGCAAATTCTGTTGCCACTGAACTGCCGCGCTGGCTGCGCTTCCAGCAACCTGCAGGTCAGATCCATTCGAATTTAAGCCGGGCTGCAAACTCTGTTGCCACTGGCCTGAAACACCAGCACCAGTACCGCCTCCAGCAACTTGTGGTCCATGTCCATTCGAGTCAAAGCCTGGCTGCAGGCTCTGTTGCCACAGACCTGTAGCACCAGCGGTGCCTCCAGCAATTTGTGGCCCATGTCCATTCGAGTTAAAGCCTGGTTGCAGGCTCTGCTGCCATTGTGGTGAGACAGAGACATGGCCATCACTTATCGGGTTGACACCATTTAAGGATTGGAGCGCGGGGGATTTCACCCCACCAGTTACACGTCCCGGCAAGGCCCAGTTCGTGCTTTGAGCGATGGTCTGAGAGATCCCTCCATTACCAGATACACCGTCGAAGGAGAGCCGCCCAGCCCCCTGCACCTGTTGCTGGAGCGCGGCATCGATGCGATCCAGCATGCCGTTGCCGGCCTGACCCAGATTGGCCAACAACGGGTTGACCTCAATCAGGTAGGGGCTGTCGCTGTTGCCATTGACGGTAAAGAGCCCCTTGTCGCCGCTGGGCAACTGGAAGTCAGGCAATGGCACCCCGTTATCGGGACCGACAGGTTTTAGCTGCTGAGCCAGGTATTGGGCATCCCCCTGTAAACCGGGGGCGGCTCCCAAACCCTGAGCCTGCGGCAGAGAGAGAGAAGGGCGTTGGGTAGAACTGCTAACGGGGCCAGCATGGGCTTTGATCGTAACGTTATCGATCATGCCGGCCACAGTGCCGGTTAGATTACCACCGGCGGAGATAAGGGAGTTAATGCTCTCTCCCGCAGCCTGCACTAAGCGGGTGCCCCCAAGTGTATAGTGCAGCTTGTAATCGGGAGTGTAGTTAGGCGCGCCATCACTAACTCCTCGAGTGGTGTTAGATAATCCACTGACAAATTTGTAATGGTAATCAGCAAATTCCGTTGTCCCACCCAGTTGATAGGATTTATTGGTCAGTGTATTGGCTGTGATATTGAGGTTCCCGCCTACTGCAATGGTACTCGTATCATTGAGCAAGCTGTCAGCGTTAATAGTTGCATTGCCTGCTGTCAGTATCCCTCCCTGCTTGGAATCGTTAACAACAGCAAGTGAATGACGAGCTAACTCGACACTAAAACCACTATCTCCCGGAAAGGCAATGTCTCCCATCCACAGGAAACTGGCACTGGGAATAAATGCAATGGTTCTCCAAACGTGACGATGTTCTGGAAGGAGAGGACTAGAGCCATCGAGCACCATATCCAACGGAGTACTCGCCGAGCTTGATTGTTCTTGCTTCAACTCAAAAACAGCGCGCTTGTTGATTATATCCTGAGCTGACAACAACAGATCGCCACGTCCCCCATCAATCGTCCCTGATGAGTTAATTAGTTGGCCATTATTCACCCTGATGGTCGCGCCCCGCTCCGCCAGTAGCGTGCCATATTCATTGGTTAAATTACTGTTGGCAGTCAGGCTCTGACTACCACCGCTATATACAGTACCGCCATTAAACAGCGCCTCACCCTGCCACCCCAGGTCGCCCTGGCTGGCCAGCATGCCGGTATTGCGCAGCTCGCCTTGCGTATTGAGCGTCAGCCCTTGCCCACTCTGCACGCTGCCGCTGTTCTCCAGCCGCTGGGCCCCCAGTTGCATGACGCCATTGCTCACCAGCGCCCCGTGGTTATTGAGCTGGCCGCTCACAGCAGCATTGAAGCGTGCTCCTGCACCCCACTGTCCCTGATGTTGCCAGTCCCCCTGCACCTGCAGATCCAACGCACCCTTGGCGCTGAGTGTGCCCTGGCTAACCAGCGATGACCCCGTCTTGAGCACCAGGTCACCGCCAGAGAGCCATTCACCGATACCCGTCACCCGGCCCGCGTCCAGCGTCGCCTTCTGCCCCGCCAGTATCTTGCCAGGCGCATACAGCTCGCCGCTACGCAGGGTCACCTGCTGCCCATACAGGGTGCCGCTGTTGGCCAGCCGCACCAGTGGCGAGGCTTCCAGCCAGTTGGCACTGACCAGACCGCTGTTGTCGAGCTGGTTGCCCTTGAGCAACAGCCGGCCAGCCGAGGAGAGCTCACCGGCGTTGGTCAGCGTAGCGGCGGTAATGTCCCCCACAGTCTGGCCACGCAGGACAGTCCCATGGCCGTTGTCCAACTGTTGGGCAATCAGATTCAGTGCGCCGCCCTGCACTCGCCCCCGGTTAACCAGGGCGTCATTTGTCAGCGTCAGGGTATTGCCCAGCAGAGCACCGCGGTTGTCGAGCTGACGGCTACTGATGTTGAGGCCATCCCCCTGCAGAGTGCCCCGGTTATCCAGATGAGCACCGCTGATCGAGCCCTGCCCAGTGACCAACATCACGCCATCATTTTTCAGCTCGCCGCTGCTTTGCAGGCGAGCCGTTTCAACTCGTCCCTGTTGTTCAATGCGGGTGGCATTCATGGCCAGCTCGCCGCCACTCAGCAGATTACCGAGCTGTCTTATCAAGGTATTGGCATTGAGGGCGATATTGCCTTTGGAGGCTAGGGTCCCCTTGAGCGTCAACGAGGGCGCTGTGATCTGCACTCCCGCATCAGCCAGGACGTTACCCGTCAGCGTGGCGCCTTCGGTCAGCGCTGCATTCAGCGCCCCGCGTACCTGAGCCTTGCCGCCTTGCTGCCAATGGTTGCTGCGCACAGTCAGGTCACCGCCAGCCAGCAGGTCACCCTGCTGCTCAAAACGCCCGCCCTTGAGGGCCATGGCGCTTCCCGATTGCCACAACCCTTGTTGTGTCAGGGTGCCGCCGTCAAGTGACAGCGCACCACCCGATACCAGTTGGCTGCCCGCCTGACTGGTCAATGCTCCCCGGCTGGTGAGCGTCAGGTTACCACCGCTGACCAGCGAGCCTCCCAACATCATGGTATCGGCCTGGATATTCGCGCCGCCGCGAATACGCCACGGGCCAGCCAGTTGCAACTGGCCGGTACGCAGCTCAAGAGCGCCACCACTGCTGACGCCACCACTCCCCTGCCAGCTCGCACTGTGCAACGCGACCTGATTGCCTTGCAGCCGGCCCTGGTGCTGCACCGCACCACGGGCATTGACCGTCAGGTCGCCACGGCTGGTCAAGTTGCCACGAGTGGTGAGTGTGCCTGTCTCCAGCAACACACGTTCCCCTTGCAGGGCACCGTCCAGGGTGAGGGACTCCCCCTGCAGCGTCAGCACGGCGTTGGTCACGGCACTGCCAGTGTGCTCAAAACGAGCCCCCTTCCAATTCAGGCTGCCCGCCGATGACAGCGTCCCCTGGCTGGTCAATGTGCCCGCATGGAGTTGCAACTGGCCATTGCTGGCCGTGGTGCTCCCACTGCCCAGAGTGGCTTCGTTGGCGTTCAGAAGAAGGTCTTTATTGGCCAGCAGCTTGCCACTGCTATTCACCTGTGGTGCGTTGATGGTGAGGTCTGCGCCGGCAAGCAGCGTTCCGCTGTTATCCAGTGCATCCAGTGTCAATGTCTGGCCCAAGCCGCTGACCCACTGACCGCTGTTGAGCAGCCGGCTGGCCGTCAAGGTGATGCCCTTGTCCGATTGCCAGTGTCCCCGGTTAGTCAGGGTACCTGTCTTCAGGTTCAGTGCGTCCTTGCTGACCAGCGCACCACCGTTGTCGATGTGAGCTGCCGTCAGTTTTACGGCCTCTGCCGATATCTTGCCTTCATTGTGCAGGGTGTCAGCGACCTGCAGTGACAGCGTGCCGCCGCTGGCCAGTACGCCCTGTTGTGCCAGCCGGGTAGCATCAATGTGCTGTGCTCGTCCGGCCACAGCACTGCCTAGCAGGGTCATCTGTCCGGCCGTCAGCTGTTGCCCCTCTTTGGCCAGCAGTTGACTCTGCTGACCAGTCGTCAGGGTGATAGCTGTCACCTGCTGGCGATCCCCCTTGAGGGTCCCATCCAGCGTCACCTGCTCACCACTCAAGGTGGCATCTCGCACTGCCGCCGTGCCTGACATCACCAATGCCTTGCCGCGCAACTGTAGCTGGTCGGCAGCCAAGTTGCCGGCCAGCGTTGCCTGGTCCGCCGTCACAACCAGCTCACCATCTGCCTGGGTCAGGCCATTCAAATTCAGGAGTGAGGCCCCGAGCTGCATGGGGCCATTGCTCAGCATGTCGCCCTGCGAGTCGAGGGTGGCCGCAGTCAGGCTCACCCCCTCCTTGCCAACCAATACACCCCGGTTATCCAGACGGGTGGCCGCCTTCATTGTCAGTTGACGGGTGCCCACGTCCCCACTATTGAACAAGGTATCGCCCGTCAGAGTGGCATGCCCGGCCAACAGCGCCCCCAGGTTGCGCCACTGCGCCCCCTGCCAGTTCAGTTCACCACCGCTTTCCATCCGCCCCCGGTTTTCAAGCTCACCCAGCTTAAATCCGAGGCTAGCGGCCCGCAGGGTACCGCTGTTAACCAGCTTTCGCCCTTCCATCTGCAAGGCTCCGTCTCCCACCCACTGGCCTTGTTGCTCTATCTCGTCGACCACCAGGGTCTGATGCCCATTGCCAAGCCAAGTACCCTGCTGCAACAGACGTTTGCCGCTCAAACTCAACGGTCCCCCGGCAACCAGGGTGGCACTCTGCTCGTTACGCCACTCTCCCACCTGAAGATTGGCTGCCTGCTCACTGGCAAAACGCCCCTTGTTGGTGAGCGCATCGGCCTGCAATTGCCACTGTCCTGCCTGCCAGTCGCCATTCAACGTCAGCTGCTTACCTGTGCTTTGCAGCACCCCACCGACCCGCCACACGCCAGCCAGCTGTTGCGTATCCCCTTGCAGGGCCAGGGTGCCACCGATGTTCGCATTCCCCCCCAGCGCCAGCAGCGTCGCGCCCAGCTGGACCGTGCCCTGGCTGACGAGACGCCCTGTCAGGGTTGCCTGATCAGCCTTGAGATCAAGTCCCTGCTTGCCCTGTAACAGACCACTGCTTTGCAGTTGTGCCACCGAGAGAGAAAGAGTACTGCCAGCGAGATTGCCCCGATTAGTCAACAGCTCTCGAACGTTGAGCGTATGTTCACCACCCGCAATCACGGTACCGTCGTTCTCCAGAGTACGTGCACCCAGCGTCAGGTCATTACCGGCCTGCAACCAACCCCGGTTAGCAAGAGAGTTACTCTGCCAGTTGAGTTGCTGTGCTATGAGATGCTGGCCGTAGCTTTCGCCTTTAAGGCTACGCAGTTCGGCTGTTTTCGCCTGGGTTGCGCCCCCCAATTGCAGTGTTGCAGCCTCAATGCTCAGGGCATGATCCGTATTCACGGTGCCTTGTTGCGTATACTGCCTCGCAGCAATGGTCATATCGCCCTTAGAGGCGACCATCCCTGCCAACGTGACCTCATCCCCCAACAGCGTCAACGCACTACCGCCCTGCAACACACCATCGGCCTGCTGCATCAGCCGGGTGCCACGCCAGACCAGGGCATTTTCCGTAGTCAGTGACCCTTGTTGTTCCCATTGTGCCGCCGTAATATCCGCTTGCTGGGCCAACTGCTTGCCACTGCTATTCAGGGTCCGTGTATCTATCTTTAGCTGCTTGCCAACCTCCATTTCTCCGGTCAGCGCAGCCTGCTCCGCTTGCAGTTGCAAGGTGCCGTCAACATTCTGTGTCCCCGACAGGGTCAGCAAGGTCGCACCCAGTGTCAGGTCAGATCCGGTTCGCAGCACGCCGCCCAGTTGCAGCTCATTGGCTTGCAATTGGGCAGACTTCTTGGTTTCCAACTCGCCCGTCAGGACAAGTCGAGAACCCGTCAATGCCATCTCGTGGGCAAACGAGCCGCCAGCGCTGTTGAGCTCAGCAAACGTGATAGCCATGTTTCCCTGCGTCACGGCAGTACCGTGATGGGTCAAGTTATCACCTGTCATGGTCAGGGTATTGCCGGCCTGCATCCAGCCGTTGCCCTCAAGCTGTTTGCTGTGCCAGGTCAGCTTGTCCACAGCCAGCAATCGCCCCCCTTGGGTGGCATGATCGCTGGTAAGGGCAATTGTGTGCCCTTGCACCTGTCCTGCCAATGCCAGCTCACCAGCATTGATGGAGATGGTCTGGCCACTTGCCAGCGCCCCCGTCTGGCTCACCTGTTTACCCTTGATGTCGAGAGTGTTGCCTGCACCGACAGTCCCGCCCAACGCCAGCTGGTCACCACTTAAACTCACACCCTGATTGGCCAGCAGCTCACTCATGTTGCCCATAGTCAACCACTGCCCTTGCCAGCTCACCCCTTCCCGG
>Ga0115550_1002372_pt1 | contig 12960 bp, 12 predicted proteins | sample COGITO_mtgs_1005_FD_87177 | JGI IMG/M metagenome (GOLD analysis project Ga0115550, IMG submission 87177) | Pelagic marine microbial communities from North Sea - COGITO_mtgs_100511 | ecosystem: Environmental > Aquatic > Marine > Epipelagic | place: Germany:Helgoland, sampling site Kabeltonne... | reverse complement strand
TCCTCGAGCAGTGGGCCCTCGACCTGCAGAATCAGTTTCACCGGAGCCGGCGGCAGGGCCCGCCATTGGCGCACCGATTGCAGAGCCATCTTTTGCGCGAGTTCTAGCAGCGACTGCTCCCAGAAGCCAAAGAGTTCAATCCCCTGCTTGTGCAGGGCATCTGCAAAGCAATCACGCGTCGCAAAGTTTTCGACCGCTGCAATCACCCTCGGTGGTGAACCGTCGCCCAAAGACTCACGAATCGAACGGGCAATCGCCAGGTTTTGACTGTCCTTGCCTGCTGCGACGATAATCTCCCCCGCCCGTGCAGCACCTACCATTTTGAGAAAAGCCGCATTGTGAGCGTCCTCGTGGAGAATTAAGCGCTTGTTTTTCTTTTCCGCCAGGATTGCCGGATTGAGCCGGTCCGAATCCACCACCACACAATTCTTACGCCCAGCAAGTAGCGCATAGCCACGATCACCGAGCCCACAATAGACGGAGTGCCCGCTCAATCGGTTAGCGAGCTTGGCAGTCCGCCTGCGTTGCACCGCGCCCTCTAGAGCTCCACCGACTGCGAAGCTGGTCACCTGCGAGATGACCAGACCAAAGATGCCCAAGCCCCCAAACAAGACGAGCATCGCCACCACCCGACCGGCAGATGACAAAGGCTGTACCTCCCCATAGCCTACAGTCGTCACAGAGATAATCGTCATGTAGAGCGCGTCCATCCAGGTCCAGCCATCCTCGACCCACCAAAAGGCCAACGAGCCGCCAAAAACGACTCCCAGGAAACTAAAAAGTAAAATCCACTGGCTCTTGCTCATAGCTGCAAACTAATCGAGCGCTGGGTCATTCGCCCAGCAAATACTGCACCGCCGCCTGCACTTGTTCAGTGTCATAATCCTTGGTGCCCTGATTTAGTTCATCATAGGGAACGAGATTATTGTGTATCCGTCGCGCATCATCGCGCGGACCATCCTCCCAATTGGCCAGCCACAGCGGCGCCGCCCAACGTTCGTGCTCCATTCGTGATAGCATATCAAGTGTGCTGGAATCTAGTTTAGCCCAGACCTCTTTCAAGTCAGGCTGCTTGGTATCCAAGCCCACCGCCCGAATTTTCACCTCGATATGGTCACCCGCACAGCGGTTGTCATCACGCTGCGCTTCGGTCAAATCGGCCCATTTTTTGAAGCTCGGCTTGTTCCGCAACTTCTCTACCTCATCAGATTTACCATCCTGATCTGCTTTTTCTATCCGCTCAACGTTCCCCTGATACCAGGTCTCGTGAATAGCCCGCCCGAGCCGATCGATTTCATTCAGGACTGTATTCCCAAGCAATCCCCGGCCATCCGGCAGCACAGCTACATTCGGATGCTCCCTTATGGATCGCGGCAGAGCTTTATCTCCCAATGCCTTAAAGATTACCCGCAGGCCGACGCCCTCCGGGTAGCGCTCCTCCAGATGCAGCATTTTCAGGTAAGCCTGCTCGGGTTCCAAATGCGTCAACAGCACCGTGATCATTGCACCCTCGCCCGCTTGTTGACCGATCCCCTCGACACCACGAACTGAACCCTCACCCAGACACCTCAAATTCACACAACGCTCAATCTTCGGAAAATCATTCAGTAATTCATCCCGAAGCGCTGCGGATGCCAGCCACAGATTCACCCGACCCCCATTTCGATAGTGTCCGATCAATGCGGCCTGCACCGCCACGGCTTTTTCAAAAGTACCCAACAGCGGAAGCACTAAGTGCACTGCGTCTGATACTTGACCGTCGCTTCCAATTTCAAGTGGGTATTCCTTCAGGAGCATCCTCGCGCGTTGCTTCTCCACACTGATGACTCGAAGCACATTTTGATCCTTAAGCCCGAAAATCTCTTTGCGCTGCATTAGATCACAACTCGAGGGCTCGTCCTGCCGCAGGACTACTTTTTCCAAGGAAGGACAGAATTCTGCAGCCAATAATAGCGCCCGGAGATTGGCCGCGTCCTCAACGTCGAGCGCATAAAATGCATTGGCCTGACCCAAGCCCGCACGGCGAAGGTCTTCACTATCGAGCTTGTGGTTGAGGCCTCCCTCCAGATCAACTGCGAGATGCCCCATAGCGCGACAGGCCTTGAGCAAAACATCGGAACCAGACACCAACACACAGATGCCCCCCTCCGCTTTTTGCTCGCTCAGAAAAGACTCAGTCACTTCATCGCTGCCATAAACCACCGCATGGCCCCGCAGACCACGGATACGAAAACGGTCACCCGAACGGCGCAGCAAGCGGGTGGCCGCGTAAAAGACTCCGTAAAAGGTCAACCCAGCTGCCAACCAGCGGGCCGCCTCCAAGGTCCAGGGGACGCTCCCGCCATCGGCACCACCGATACTGTCGCTTACATCAAATACCTGACTATCAATCAGGAAGAGCTGCACCGTCATGTAGCAGCGGGTCAGAAAACCGAATTCAGGAAAGACCTGCGTGAAGCCGATCATCCCCAAGAGTAATGCCGTGAGAATCAAGGCGATGAGCAGCCAATAGTTTTTGAGTTTGTTTAGGGGATTCATGTATGGGACACGGAAAGTTTATCTATTCCTTAAGCGGATGCACTAATTAACTAACCTCAAATTCATCTCCTTGAGCTAACGATGATGATAAGGCACTGTTGTTACTTAATGTTTCGTAGAGAACATTGTAGAGCGTTTCATCATTAATTTCATTACCTACACCAAAACGACTCTCACCGTCGTAATGATAAAAGGCATAATTTGCACCATTATCATCCTCTTCGCCAACCAACACATATTTCTGGCCGCCATATTCAATCTGAGCATTCCAAAACACCTTGTTGTATGTAACCTCACCCGATTTAATAACTTTGATTTTTTGCATAATTGGATTTTTTTTAATGGTATTGATTCATGTCTATTGTGACGGCTTAACCTTGGATTTCGGCACACAGAAAAATTCATTTTTAGGAGTTAGGATGCAAGCAGGTTCCTCGATGCTGCGACAAAGAATGTAAAATCACTGAGTGGCGCACTGAGAAAATCCCTCACCCACTCAGCCATCCCAACATGATCGTTTGCGGCACAGCTATGACGACTTTCTTTCGGTGGCCATACCGCAACCGACTGGCTGCTTACCGCCTTACCCTTTCCTTCCGGAAGTGGACAACCAAGGCTCCGAGCAATACCATAAAACTCGTGATAGACTGGGCTGCCCTCGATTCCAGAAACGCGAGCGCTAAGTTTGAGGCTTCCGCTGTTAAGCCTAAAGAACTCGAATACAATTTTGTGTGTCCCCACTAACTGATGTTCGTTACCGGACTGATTCCTCGTAAGGTAGGCACAGTCATTCGGGCAAAGTTGAACCCCACGACCCGCTATGTCCTTGAGCACGACCCAGCCCAATGGTGGTTTTTTAGTGAGTTCGTCACGAACTCCGGTTACCCATGATACCTTGTTGTTTGATTTATTCATAAGCTTTTAATAAACTTTTTAATCGGCAAAAAGTCCAAATCCAAAATGGCTCTCGCCTTATCATCACCTCTGCGATCGATTGCCTTCTGTATCCAATATTTACACTTTACAACTTCTCCAGCTATCATCCAAGCCCTAGCTAATTCATACATCCCAAATTTTTGAATGAAACTTTGCGTAGCATGTTTCGTAAACACGTGATGTTCACCCATCAGTGTAGACGTTAGGTTTATTGCTTTAAAGCACGTTTTCAAACCTATCTCATCGCCCATCTGTAACCCCAGACGCAAACCAGTAACCGCAAATTCAAATGATTTTTCCCCGAAAAGCGCTTTAGATATGTCGTGTGCGCCTTTGAGGAAGTAAATCGCGTCATTGCGATTATTTTTTTTCTTTGAGCATAAGCTCATCAGTAGATACGCTCTAGAGAGATTTCTTTTAGATACCAAATCCCCAATTTCCTGAGAAAGGCGAATTGACTCAGTCGCTACCTTTTCAGATCTAGAAAAATCGCCAAAATTCCACAGTAATTCGCCAACATTTATGCCTACATTTATTGTATCTGGATGATTCCTACCCAACGATTCTTCCATCATGGAATGTACCGATTCATACAATTTTAAGGCTTTCCCAAAACCGTCGTCCTTCCGATGATAAAACAGGTTTGCTAACCCATGAATCAATTTAACCGTATGTTCGTCTCTTTCTCCGTAATGCCGCTTACTTAGACAGATAGAATCACTCAATAACGCCTCTACATAATTAGAATGGCTGCCAGCCAGTAGAAGGAACCCAGCTAAAATTTCATACATAAAAATTTTTTCAAAATCGTCTCCATAATTAAACTTTAGCCAGCATTCAGTAGCTTTAGTATAAGCAGTTTCGATATTTTCACCGAGCCAAAGCCAATAACTCAGCAAGGCATACTTATCTTGCTCGTAAAGCTCGCTGAAAACCGCCTCCTCCAGCAGGCAGGCTCTGAGCCGATCCTTATCTCCCGCTTGACGCCATTGATGCACCCGCTCCTGCGCCACGTCCAAGGTGACCTCGCGCCCCTCAAACCACTCGCCCAGCCAGCGATGCGCGGCACGTTGATCCTCGACCGTTGGCAGGTGCCGGTCTTCCACCGCCTTACGGATAAAGTCGTTGGCAAAGGTAATCTGCCCGCCGGACTCGAACAGGTTTTCGTCGAGCGCATTCTGTATCTCTGCCCATTTGGCGGGCGGCATGCCAGTCAGCTCCAGTAGCTCGCTGCGGGCGAGACCATCGTAACTCGCCCAGAGCGCCTTGAAGGCGGCCACTTCGTAATCCTCATCGATATCTTCCTCGATCCGCTCCAGCACGTGCTCGTAGAGATCGTCGATGGTGGGTGCCTCGCCATCGGCTTTGCCCGGTGGATCGGAGAGCAGAGTCTCTAGACGTGCTTCCAGCTCCTCATGCACGCCGAAGAGGCGCAACTCCTCCAGCAAGGTGATTAGCCACAGCGGCCGTCCGCTCAGCGGATGTGCTAGAATGCGGGCTGCCTGGGCGGGAGTTAAGGATTTGCGGTAGGTTTTCAGGTAACGCTCGATGAAGTCGCCGCTCTGACCCTCGCTCAGCGGCTCGAGCTCAATGCGCGTCCATTCCAGCGGGAAGTTTTGCAAGTGCTCTTGCGCCATACCGTAGCTACAGGAGGCCAACAAGTGAATGCGAGGTGGTACATGCTTAGGAAACCAGCGTAGATCTTCGAATGCGGCACCGCAGCGCTCCAAACCATCCAGCACGATCAGCACGGAAAGATCCTCGCGCTCCGCATGCCCTGAAAGATCCGCGAGGATGCTCGGCAGCTGGTCAAGAATCTCGTCCTTGCCCTTGGCGGCTTCAAAGGGCCGTCCTGTGATCAATGCGGCTTCCTCGCCCACTCGACGCACCAAGTGCATCGGGTCATCGGCTTCGGCGGTCGCATTCAGGTGGTGCAGGATGACGGGCGTCTTCGGATGCTTTGCCCGCCAGCCTTGCAGCCAGCTCGCAATCAGCGCGCTTTTACCCAGACCGGCTTCACCGCTGATCAAAACCGGTCGTGGAGCCTCGGCCGACATCGCCGCATCCAATTGGGCAAAATAGTTTTCGCCACCGACGTAGAGCCCACGGCGCGACTGACTGTAAGCCTCGTGGCGCATGCGCTCGAGGGTCAGGTCGTCGGGCACTTCGTGGGCGGGGTATTCCTCTTCAATCAGCGTAAGCAAATCGGCGCGCACCTGGTCCGCCAATGCCTGCGGGTCGGCATAGTCCTCGACCACCGGAAACTGGCTCGCGCGGATGCGATCCTTGAGGGCCTTGAGCTTGGCAGCAGAGGCATCATCTTCCGAAAGATAATCCCCACCCTTCCCCTGTGAGTAATTGCTGTCGCGAAAGTAGAAAAAGGCACGGCCCGCCATCTCGGGGTTATTGAGCACGCCGTGCAGCATCTCTAGTTCGGTCACGCTCTTGCCGCCCTGGTGCTCCTTGAGCCAGGGCTCGCGCTCGACGATGCCAGCGGGATATTGGCTGCCCTCCGGCACCCAGCCGTAGCGGTCGCCGATGAATCCCATGAAGTAAGGTCGTGCACGGTCGATCTCACCCAGACAAATCGGCAATACCTTGCCCTGCTGCGCCTCCTCTTCGGTGATCCCCCAGCGCAGGTCGACCTCGACCAGTTCTACCTGCCGCTCGCGGCACAGACGCCGTAACTCAGGAAACACTTTCCTGACCAGCAGGTCACGCTCCTCCGCGAAGTCACGGAAGGTCGAACTTAGAAAGACGCGGATGAGGCGGGATTGGTCAGGCATATATAGATTAAGGTATTCGCTACATGAATGGCATCAGCTCGAAATTTAGAGAACGTATAAAAAACCATGCATGATAAGTGGGACCTATTTAAAACTCATCGTCCTGTATCGAATGGATATTATTATTCGTTTCAGCATCTGGAGATTTACAAAAGCGGTGCACCTTAACAAGTTTGGCACGTTGCAGCAGAGTCGATACCGCCTTCTGGATCGATGATCTCGATACTTAGCTTCTGCTCTAAGCAGGCAAATTTATCGCGGACGATTTCGATACTGTTACAATCCTTACTTAAGTGGGCTAGATACACTTTTTCCAGAGTCCTCCATGTTGAAAGTGCCTCGACCAGTTCGAAGGCAACATGGTTGGATAAATGCCCGTGCCTCCCGCGTATGCGTTGTTTCGTTGACCAAGGCCGGCGCTCGTCGCTTTCAAGTAAGTCGTCATCGTAATTGGCTTCGATGACTAGTGTTTGAACATCACGGATGTAATCTTTAACATACTCAGGCACGTAACCGAGGTCCGTCACCCATGCCAGGCTGCGTCGTGGTGAGATTAGGTCCCCCTCCTCACCCCATACGAAGGTGAAACCGACCGGGTCGCAGGCGTCGTGAGGGATGCAAAATGAGCGCACAATAAGATCACGAAAGATAAACTCTGTTCCATTTTGAAAAATCTTCCAGCACACTTGTTGGGTTAATTTATCCTGAACGGCCTCCGCCGTGTTGCGATTAGCAAACACTGGTAAGTCAGCGCGCTTGGCGAGACCGCGAATACCCTGAGCATGGTCGCTATGCTCGTGCGTTAGAAAGACTGCATCGATAGCATCGAATGACTCTCCAACCGCTTCGAGTAGCAAGCTTATACGCCTTGCCGAAAAACCTGCATCAATAAGGACCTGAGTGTGACCCGTTTTTAACAACGCACAGTTACCCCCACTACTAGAACCTAAAACCTGAAATTCGACGGACATTCGATAGCAAAATAATTGATGGGTGCATTCGGGAAAGCCCCAGCATGAGTCAATTTAGAACTACACTGCTAAGCTCTACATGCAAGGACTTAGCAAATCTGCATACGCAGAGCACTAGTTAACTGGAATTAATACATAGCGGAACAATTTCTTATAGAGAGCTGTGCCAGTTTACTCAGCCAAGCCAGCACAGTCTCCATAGAATGTTCTCAGCCACAAAGCCTATTCGCTGAATAGCTCTCTAAGTTGATTCATATCCAGTCCGAATGAGGGAACATTTATCGCCTCAGAACCATCTGGAACTGGCGGCAAAAGAAGTTCACTGCTCGACAACTGAGAACCCACACTTTCAAGCATTTTTAGAGTATTCGCAATGTCACCCAAGCCCTCAGGCATTGAAGTTAAATCAGCTGCTTCTCGTTGGAGTTTGATCATTTCTAACTCGTTTTCATAGGTAATCTTTATAAAATCAAACCCATCTACGACGTTATATATCTGTTCTTGTCGATTACTAATTTGTTCTTTGTACATTTCTGAAAAGTCGGCCATTTTAGAGAGAAATTGGCTGACTCGACTTCTTTGCATAACCTCTTGTCCTAATTCATTCAGTTCCTTCTTAGAAGTTCTAATTTCACTTCTGAGGTCTTTTCTCTTAGGATCGGATAAGTCTAGTGACTCCCATTCAAGTTGGAGTTTATCAAGTTTTGAAAAGGTAGCGCGACCACTAGACTTAAGATTAGAAAGTTTACTATCTTCAGCTAGGTAACGGTCCATGTAAGATTCAGCGACTCCAATTTCACCCAAGGAATCCTGCAATCCACTTCCTAATCGCTCGATTTCAGCAGAAGCGTCATCAAGAGATTTCAATATTTCAACGACTAAGCTTTCTTTCTGTGCAAAATATTGTTTCTGCATTGCCGCACGGCGCACCGCTGGTACAGATTCATCATTTTTTAGATCACTCATTTTCTTCTGAATGCTTGCCAAAGATTCAACCTGCGCCTCTATGCCTTGTTGATTAATCTGAATATACCTAGCTGTCTTTATCATGGATTGATCCGAAGACTTCTTTACTTCGCTGAGCTTCTTCGTAGCCGTCACTTTAAGGTCCTCTGCTCCCGCGATCTGGATAGCAATTAGTGGCAAGGCTATGGCCAAGCCAATTAGTCGTATATTTAGTGTATTCATATGTATTTGTGTTTTTATAGTATTGGTTCGAGATTAGTTAAGTTGATCAAAATAATGGCGGAGCACGCGGTCACATTTGCTTTCGACCCCATCAGCACTGAGTTCGACGAGATATCCCGCGGCTAAAAATACGACGTAGATCCCTGCGCCAAGGAGCGAGGTGGTCATCGAGAGACTGAGTCCGCTGAGGACCGAAGTAAGACCAGCTCCATAGGCGAGTTCCCCAAAAGCATCTACTAATCCGCAAAGCGTCCCCATAAAACCAATAGTCGGCCCCATCAGAGCACACATCTGGATGGTTTTGAGGCCGAATTTCAAATTAACATTATCCAGAGCGAGGTCTCGGGCTCGATGCTTGGCCTGAATGCGAACATCGTCCTGCTTGACCGCTACCTCTTTGCCACCGAATTCAAGGTAAGTACGCAAAAACTGGATGGTATAGTTACGCTGCGAATTTTCCTGTCCACCATCTAGCCCGGCTTCTTCTTGACTCACTTTAGAATAGTTATTCTCTGAGCATTGCCGGATGCGTGTGCTGAAGCAAAAATAGCACACATAGAAGGCCAGACGCTCCAAAGCCAGCGCCATCCCCGAGGCGAAGACTGCAGTCAGCAGCCAAGAAAAAACAGGACCGGTATTCTGTAGGATATTGAAGAGATAAATTTCCCAATCGAGCGGCAGGCGGATGCCGAACCCGATTAGCGCAAGTAAAGCTACCCCCAAGCCAATGCCACCGAGCGCGTAATAGGCAATGCGAGGCGCGGAGCTATGCAGCTCCTCATTGATATACTTTTCCAAACTTGTTTTACTCATGGCTGCACCTTTTCCATAACCGACTCTGCAACGACCTCGCCGTTTTGTGTAAAAACCAACTGCACCTCGTAAGCACCTTGAGTCGCTTGCTTACCTGATGCAGCCGCAAAGCTCGATACGGCGTCGTTAGCTACTAGGATCGCACTGCCCAAAAGCAATATGCCCTGATCCTCCTTGCCGCCAAAATCAGGCGGTAAGGCCGCATCCATCGCCTTTCTTATTCCATCGGGAATGTCTCCATAGCCTGGTCCAATATTGCCATAATTCTTTAAAGCGAATTCTTTATCCTGATCCCAGAATTCTTTTTGCGTTAGGGTTTTTTGAGCCTTAAAGTCAAAACAAGTCCAATCGCCATCCAAGCTTCGGTAGAAGTTGTCAGTCGCGGCATAAAAAGCCATGGTGTATTTTTCCAAAAGACCGACGAGATTCGCCTCACTCACATTCCAACTGATCTTTATGTCCATCTCCGGAAGATTGGCTTCAAAATCAGCGAGGGCAGGAATTTCGGCTGGCTCCTGACCTTTTCGGGGCGGTATAGCAACGGCCCGCTTCGTTTCTGGTGTTGCAGTCGCAGATTGTTCACTTCCAGCTTCGGCAATGACGGTCTCGGTTTGCTCAACTTCAGTGCCCTTTATACTGGTGCGCAGATCTACATCGACATCCGGCGCGGTATTCTCGACGACTTCCGCCTCCTGCGCTGCGCCGTCTTCGGGCTGATTCTCTGGCTCCGGTGGTTTCGCTACCGCAGAGCTTGACTCAGGCTCATCTTTAGGAGCTTGCACATCCGGCGGAGGTGTCGGAGCAACTGGCTTTTTCCGCGGCGGCGAAGCTTTCTTATTTGGCGACCACTTCAAGTAAACCATGCTTTGACCGAGCTCAGGTTTCATTTCGAGCGCACGACTGGCCTTATCAACGCTAACTTTTTGGTCGCCTGAGAAAATCCCCGGGCGCACAGAACACTCGAGTAGATACCAATTTGACGCGATCAAAGACGAGTCCTCTAGCCCGTGCAGTTCAAAGCGATCCCCGCGTGACTCCTCCAACAAATTCCACTCGGTGCCATCTGCATCCAAATTGTAGAGTGACCAGCCAAGATACTTGGCCGGGGCTACACGACGCGAAGCGTCTTCCTCAAGACTGGCTTGCAGAGGTACTTTGGTCTGTAGCTCCAGAATACGAACACCGGCTTCATTCCCGAGCGGAAACTGATGCTGCTCCGCGAGAGGCTTCGCCCTCGCTAACTCTACAATTGGAGTCTCGTACTCACGAGTCGCATCTGACACGAAACGGAACACTTGAATACATAAAATTGCTACAAGCACGACCGCTATGGCAACGTATCCCCAAAATAGCGACTTCGATCCGGAATTCTCGGAAGTTTCTACCGGTTTGTTTTGTTCTGCCTCACTCATCGTTTATAGTTCATAGACTTCATTGATTAGGCCTTGCTTCTTAAATTCGATCAACCGGTTTCTCCAGGTGGTAAAAGTCTTATAATTCGTCCCCTCTTCTATTTGCATGACAACCATACGATCCCCCTCTTGAGACATTTCTTTAAGACGCTGATCAAGTTCGTTCAGATCGATATTATTAGTCTTACCCCCAACAAGTTCTTCCCGCGTACCCTTCTCACCGATGCGCAAGTAGAGGCTCTCCCCGCGCAAAGCAGTGTCCTCATAGACCTCGGAATTCGCCCGCTCAACAGACAGTGCCTTGATTGTTATTTCTTCCTCCGGAGCCTCTTTGACTAGAATCAATTCAGGGTCTTTAACCAAAAGAACCAGCGCCGCGATAATAATAAAAGCGAGGTCTAAAAAAAGACTTTTACTGATATCTGCTTTCATCGCGTGTTCCTACCAGAGGTAGTTCTCCACCTCTTGCCTAAAATTCTCGCCTGCCGTTGCAGGCTCACTAATTTGTAGATCCAGACGGTAGCCCTCCAATACAGAGCGCGCCCAGCGCTCGAAACTCGCCCGATCGTAACGCCCACCGGAAACGGCCATCCATAACTTAACGGCGGATTCATAGGCGCTGGAATCGGCATTTGGTTGGCTACCGGGTGTAGCAGCAGCACTTTCGTAATAGCCGACCGTCTGTTCCAAAGCCCGCACGTAGCGGTCTGCGAATTGGTCAAAGGCTTGTGCCACCTCGCGCAGTTCTAACTTACCGTCCACCACGAGACCAAGGTCACTGATCAGGCTCTTCATTACATTGGCTTTTTGAATTCTATCCTCACGCGCTAGAACCGGAACCCGATAGCTTCTAAAGGCTATTCTGTTAAGCGCGGGTTCAATTTTAACAGTCTCGGGCGCGTACGACCGCCTTGCATATGGATATGAATTTGATGCTGTCACGCCATTGGCAGGGGTCGAACCTGTAACCGCAGCCTCTTTTCGACTTTCGGAAGATTTGCCACCGTCGTCAGTGGTTGAACATCCAGAAACAAGGAGCACTAGTAATAAAATGAATGGTGTAAGCGTGCGCATTATGTGGTTTTGGTGTTTCCGATCAAATTTATTGAAGCATTAATGAAGCTGCTTCCATAAGGCTGTGCAGTTGGCTGACCCAATCCCGGATATGCTCATCGCTGGTTGACGACTGCGCACCCGACAGAAAAGCAGAAACCTCATCCCATAAAATATCACACTTCGCAAGGTAAGTTTCTACGGCCTCAAGTTCGCGCTTTACTGAATCAATTGCTGCCATGCGTTTACGCTGTACCTCTGGAGATCCTTCGAGGCGCTCCGCAATAGTAGCTTCGGATGCAATTATCTTTGCATAGCAAAGATCCAATGTCGACCTGTGGGCGGATAGGTAAACAGGTAGGTCCTCTGTTAAAGCACGCGCTCTAGTAGCTGAATCGCTTTCTAGCGCCCGTGCCAATTGGCCACACCAGTAGGCGGAAGATTCGACAACATATTCGGCCTGCTCAGCAACCGAGGCCGAAAGCTCGGGCCGACTTGGTAGATTTAGAAATGTTTGCTTGGCAAGTCGAGCCTTTGAGTGGTTAGCCGACGCCTCTCCCCTTGCGGAAAATTGCGAGTCAGCAGATTGCCGTTGAACCTGGCCTGCGCTATCCTGACTTGGTTCTGGTTCCCTATCTAAAAAATACCAGACGGCAGCAACACAGATAAGAATAATTAAAACTACTTTCATGATTAGTCCGATTATAGGCAGGTATATCTACAAAATTCGCTTCCCATATCTAGTTATTACCATCATACGTGAGTTCTACATTAATCGTGATTGACTCAAAAGGTCACTCACCCCAGACGATTTCGGCCTCGTCATTTTCACCCAAAGCCGCCTCTAACATGCCCAGCAGGGAGTCGTCCGCACCAAGTGTTCTTAAGCGCTCCACTTCGGCGCGGTTCAACCAATAGTCACGATCCGGATGAACTCCATCTGCGAGCATCGACTCCATCGATTGGTATTCTTCTTCCAAATGCTGAATCAAAAAATCAAGCGATTCCTGCTTGAGCTCTCCTAAGCATTTTTTATTATCTTTATGGTATAGTTTCATAGCTAAAATTTCTTCTGCAAAACATCCGAAAGATTAAGATTTTTATAAAATTTACATAGCATCCCGCTTACAAGTTTTTTATCCTGGTCGAGTTACCCAAACTGAGCCAGAGCATGTGTTAGTCTGGACGGGTTAATTAGTTGTTCGAGATTGTAGAGTAAGTCAATGCTGGGACGCAGGGAGGCCGCAGGCCGACCGGAGTCCC
>Ga0115550_1002367_pt1 | contig 12971 bp, 34 predicted proteins | sample COGITO_mtgs_1005_FD_87177 | JGI IMG/M metagenome (GOLD analysis project Ga0115550, IMG submission 87177) | Pelagic marine microbial communities from North Sea - COGITO_mtgs_100511 | ecosystem: Environmental > Aquatic > Marine > Epipelagic | place: Germany:Helgoland, sampling site Kabeltonne... | reverse complement strand
CATGTATATAAGCAACGACAAAAAACAAAAATGCTTATGGCAGATGCTGAAAGCAAACATGCAGAAAGACTAGCAAGTGGAGAATTGGAATATACAAAACTTATTAAGAATGATCAGCAAAATTCGTGGAAAGATGAATTTGTATTATTGCTTGTTTCCGCTCCTATTCTTCTATTGGTGTGGAGTGTTTTTAGCGACGATCCAGACATTAAAGTAAAAATAGATACATTCTTTGCATATTTCAAAGACCTCCCAATGTGGTTTCAAATTTTATTCGTATCAGTAGTTGGTGCTATCTATGGAATAAAAGGTACTGAATTAATCAAAAGAAAATAGTATAATACATCCATGAAAGTGGATGCAGTTATTACAGAATTAGAATTTCAATTAGAGACCTATAATAATCCCTATGGAAACTATGTGGTTTTCCGCTTTGTGGACACTTATCCATACTTTACAAAAGTTAATCAAATAGTTAGTGATGTAAAAAAAAGAGATGATGTAATTTTAGTTAATTATGAAATGACTTACACTAGCATTAAAAAAGATACGGACATCAGAGGATTAGATATTACTAAAAACTAAAAAGGGGACAAATTTCTTTGCCCCCCAAACAGAGAGATATTTTTGCGTATGAAAAAAGCGATCAAAAAATGACTAATGATCAATAACAATATATGACATACCACAAATAATTGAAAGCATTATTTTAATTCAATCTACAATTTACTGCATAACTTGGTACAAAATAAATAACTGCATAATATGTAGTAAATAACTCACATTTAAGTAAATAAAAAAAAGTTCTTTTCTAGTTGAACTATATATGAAAATTTCCTAATCTTAATTATGAAAAAAAACAAACAAGGAGAAACGCAAATGACTAAGAAAGTATTTAATCCTTTCTACAAAGAGTTGACTAAAAAAATTTTCAAATCTTTTAAAGAAAACTCTAAACCTAAAAACATTTCTAATATTTTATTTATAGAAAAATCTATGAACGAAGTATTCAAAGATGTTAAGACTGATTTACAATCTCAAGGATTTAACTTTACTATGAGTTCATTGAAGATGTGTGATAAGTTTTTTAGAAAAAATAATATTCAATCAGTTAAGGAGATATAATGAAAAAAGGTGAATGTAGTATTTGTAATAAATTTTTTAGTTTAACAAAAAATAATACTTTAACAAAACATGGACATAATAATGAACCTAGAAATTTAGGTAGTGGTAAAAGAATATCAAATTTTTGTAAAGGTTCTAATACTTTACCATTAGTTAGATTCTCAAAATGGATTTGTAAATACTTTGGATATGATATTGAAAAAAGTATATTAACAAATGATTTTGAAGTTAAAAAAAATGGTTCTTTAATTATAGGTGGAATTGCTAAAACTAAAGATGATGCTTTTTTATTTATTGAAAATCTAATGAAAGAGGAAAGGATATAATATGATACAAAAAAAAATATCAGAAGAAGTTTTAATAGCTATTGAAGAAACATTTTTAAATTGTAAAGATGTAAAAGTACCTAACTCACATGAAGAAGAAACTGATATGGTAAATAATTTTATTAATGACTTCAAAAAACAATTAGACCAACAAGGAATCTTAAGAGTGGAGGTACTTTCAAAATGAATAAAGATTTTTTATATATGATTATATTTGGAATTGTTTTTGTTTTAAGTTTTACTTCATTAGGTCTTTATGCTCTACACATCTGGGCAACACAAGGAGGTTTGTAATGTCAGATAAACAATTCAATAAACTTTTAAAACAAGAAAAAAAACTTTCAATTGAAAGTAATAGATTGGCAAAAAAAATTGCTAAAGATGTTTTAAAGATTGAAAAAATTAATCTTAAATGGGAAGAAAAATCTAATAAGATTGATTGGTTAGCAATAGAACTAGAAAAAAAGGAAACACAACTTAATTCTTTACAGAGAGGACTTTATGTCAGTTAGAAAAATGAAAAAAGCTCATAGAGATATAGAGTCTCATTTAGAATGTTTAGTTAAAACTCATGGAAAAAAAATAGGAATAGATAATCTTTTATATCTAATATTTTTTGAATGTTTTAGATGTTTGTTTGATATAGCTCCTACTAAGAAAGATGCTATGGAACTTATGAAAGACGCTATGAGTAATTCAAAAGATTTTTTGGAAAAACCAAAAAAGAAAAAAAAACCAACTAACGCAACACTACACTAAGGAGGATATATGGATTTAGGAAAAGTACTAGATCAAACACAAGAAATAATGAAAAAAGAAAGAGTTGTTCATCTAAATGATAAATTAAGAATTGAGGGTAAAGGAGGACAAATTATATGTACTTCAGGAGTCTTTAGTTCTGGAAAATATGAACAAATTATTAATGAAGTTAGAAATTTTAATAATTTTAATGAAGGTAATGACCCTTATGGAGAACATGACTTTGGTAAAGTTACTGTTGATGGAGGAGATTATTTTTTTAAAATAGATTATTATGATCTTAAAACTTCTTATCATTCGCCTGATAAGTCTGATGCAAATGTAACAAGACGAGTAATGACAGTAATGAAATCGGAGGAATACTAATGTTAATTTTTGGAAAAACTAAATCAGATTGGAAAGCAATAGAACTAAATTATAGGAGAGAATGGATATGTTTTGTAGTAGGATTTATTATAGGAGGTTTATTATGGTAGATCAAACAAGATGGGGAATTTCAGATGTTATAAGTGAAAACAAAGCTAAGATATTTGAAATGAAAAAAAAGAAGATAGAAAAGTTTAAAGATAGAAGATTTAAAGCTATCAATAGACTTTCAAAAAAAAGAGGTTGGACATTTGGAGATATGAATCCATGTTTTGATGATGTGATGACAATCTTACCAACTTCAAAAGCAACCAACTCAAAAGAGTACAAACAAGAGAGACGCAAATATGAAAAAGATATACTTAATAATTACACTCCTATTTCTAAGTAATTGTGCTTACAAGCCTTTAGTTGATACGAGTGGAAGAAGTGGAACTTTTGATAAAGCAAAAGCAGTAGAACTGACCAATGATCTTCAGCATTGTAAAACTATCGGTAAGGATAATACAAATATTGTTAGTAACATTTTGTATTGGTCTTTAAGTCCTACGATGGATACTAAATATGAATCATTAGTTAGAAAGTGCTTAAATAACAGAGGACATTCCGTCCTTAATTAACAACAAACAGGAGAAAAAGTTATGATTGTAACTATACCAACAAAGATAAAGACACCTGAAAGGTGTGAAGAAGTAATACAACAACGACTTAATCAATTAGGTCTTAATCAAGAAGAAAACATTAGTATTTTTTATGATGTTCTTGGTCTAACTATGAAAAAAATTAGATTAAGAAAAGAAGTACATAGAGGATCTGATGTTATTGGAAAATACTATACACAACAAAAAGTTGCTAATTGGTTAGGAGTAACTTTTCAGCAAATACAAAAATATGAGAATGGTATAAATAGATTGCCTTTTCATTCTATTTTGATATTTGTAGAAAAAATAAAATGTGATCTTTCTGAGTTTACAAATTATTTTGATGGTATAGTATTATCAATGAACAAAAACGCAATACAAAACGCAACAACAGAGGAGAACGCAAATGAGCAACAAAGAGCATAAGACCGAACATGGTCATACAATAATTTTCAACGAATCTGGTCATAAATATGTAAAGGACAATCAGTATGTTCCGGGAACATCTGGAATTCTAGATATGATGGCTAACAATGGTTTATGGAATTGGAAGTTATTTAATCAAAAAAAACTAATCAAAGAAGCTATGGAATATAAAAAAATTCCATCTGATGTCATTATGGAAGTAATGGTAGAAGCTGATGCGAGTGGTCAAAAAACACAACAAAAAACTTTAGGAATAGGAACGATTGTTCATAAACTTGCTGAGGATTGGCTTAAAGGAAATGAAGTCATTGAACCACAAGACAAGATAGTCGCAAACTGTTTCAATAAGTTTAAAGATTTCTGGGAATCTAATAAGTTGAAATTATTAGAATCAGAAAAAATAATGTACTCTGTAAAAGGTTTTTGTGGAACATTAGATATAGTTGCTACTGATAAAAGTAATAACTTAATTTTAATAGACATTAAAACAAGTAATGGAATATTTCATAATTATGTACTCCAATTACATGCTTACAAGTACTTATATGAGGAGCAGACAGGTAAAAAGATAAACAAACTTTGTATTGTCCGATTACCTAAAAATGACGATGATTTTGAATCTCGTATTTTTGCTTACCAACCTCAACACACAAAAGCATTTCTTGGACTGCTTGATTGTTATAAATCATTTGAATTATACAATGATCAGCTTAAGAAATTTAACGCAAACAAAAAAAAGGAAAACGCAAATGCAAAACCAATACGGAAAAAAAAGTAACTTTAAAGCAATCACTTTAAAGGTATTTCAAAACAAGTACAAAGCTAAGCCAACAAGTTATGATTTTAAAGGAGATGCAGATGAATTCTTCTTAAAAAAACTTGGAGAATGGTTGAAAACTCCTGACATTAAACAAGAGAGAGCAAATGGAAAACCTCTTAAAATTGGTGTTAGAACAAGTGAATATAATGGTAACACAAATTGTGAAATTACATTTTATATTGGTCAACCAAAGCAAGAAACATACCAACAAAACAATTCATTCCAAAAAATACAACCTCCACAAGTAGATCAGAGACCTGATTTAATGGATGATGACTTACCCATGGAAGATGCTCCTTTCTAATGGATGTTAAGTTAATACAAAAGGTTAAGGCTACTAAAGATAAAGGTAGCCTTGATCTAACAAGACAAATAGATGAGAATGAACTTGCTTTGAACACTTTAAAAAAAACAATAAGTAATCTACAAAACGAGAACAAAGCATATAAAGAAGAAAACAGAAACTTAAAACAACAAATAAAAAACTTGGAGAGCGAAGCAGAATCAATGCTTCTTTATCCTTAGGAGATAAATATGAAAATAAGACACTTACTAAGAATACAAAGCGAAGTAGAAAAAAGAGCAGTTGATTCCGATTTGGATTCAATCTTAAATTTAACATATTATTCTAAATCTAAAATGCAAATGCTTAACATTGGAGATATGCACTTAACTCATTTTGTAAGAGCCTTTGCTAAGATGTTAGAAAGTAATGATAGTCCAATACAAAACGAAATAAATAAAATGAGAGAAAGATTAGATGAAATAGAACAGGAGAAAAATAATGAACATAAACACTAGTGAAGATGCTTTTAAAGAGTTAGATAAATTAAGTAAGGAATGGGCTACTTGTGAAAAACAAGTTATTATTCTTGATGAGGGTAAGAAAGCAACTTTCAGTAAATGTTTTTTAAAACATAAACAATTTGTAAAAACAACTTCTGAAGCTGAACACTTAGCAAGAACAGATGACGAGTACAAAACAATAGTTGAAGCACTTGCTGATGCTGAGTCTAATTTAATTAAAGCAAGATATGGATATAATAACTTGGATAGATATTTAAGTTATAAACAAACAGAGATGAAAACAAATATACAACTTATGAATAAACAATGACACAATATGATCTTTTTGGATATAAAGCACATAACAATACAGAAACATCAAGAAGTGCTTTTGAAATCCAACAACCAAAAGTAAAAACATTAAGAGAGAGAGTTCACGATCTAATAAAAACACAACCAAGTTCAAACGATCAGATAGCAGACGAACTAGATATGGTTTTATCAAGTGTGTGTGCAAGAGTGAGAGAACTTCAAGTGTTGAACTTTATAGAAGATAGTGGAAAGAGAGTTACAACTAAATATGGAAGAAAAGCGATTGTATGGCAAGATATAAGTCTAAAATTTTAAAGACTCATCTAAACAATGTTGCTGAACTTGGATGTTTAGTTTGTAAGCGACCCCCACAATTACATCACATTAGAGTTAATACAGGAATAGGAAGAAGAAGTTCTGATTGGTGTGTGATCCCATTATGTATGGATCATCACACAGGAAAGTTTAGTATTCATGGAAGTAAGAAAACATTTGTAGAACAAATGGGTACAGAACTAGAACTTTTAGAGAATGTTTATAAAACATTATACAAAGACGAGTATGAAAAACCATTTAAACTAGCAAAGGAGATGATATGAAACTACCCTCAATACCATTATTTACAGATACATTTACTGCTGAAACAGTTCATTTATCTAATGAACAAGTTGGAATATATATAAGATATTTATGTTTTGCTTGGACGAAGAATGCAAAGCCTTTTAAAGAAAAAGATGCAATGAGAATTTGCCAATGTAGAACTAAAGATTGTGAATTAAGAGTTATGGAAGTTCTAACTGAATTTTTTATAATAAACAAAAAAGGCGATGATTTTATTTTCACACACAAAAGAATCACAAAAGAATACGAATACTTACAGAAATATTATTTAAATAAGAGTGAATCAGGTAAGCGAGGAGCATCAAAGAGGTGGAACGGTGCTAATAGCGAAACGATGGCACCTATACCTAGTCCTATACCTATACCTAATAATAATAGTTTTAATATTTTTTGGGAAAATCTTAGCAACAAGAGAGGTAGTAAAAAGATGGCTAGTGTTAAATATGAAAAAGAATGTAAAGATCAAGACCCTGAATTATTAGCTAAAATTTTTAATCATTATTCAGGTAAAATTAAAGACAAAACCTTTATTCCTCATGTGTCAACTTGGTTAAATCAAAGAAGATTTGAAGATGAAGATGTTAAATTAGACCCAAAAAAAGCCACATTTCTAACAAAATTAGAAGATGGTAGAGAATTTAAAGTTATTGGAGATTTTGGGAATTATTTTGAAATATTGCTTGATGGTCAAAAATGGTATAAACACAAATTTAAGAATGATGAACCACTTAAAAAGGATATTTAATTTTAATGATTGCAACGTCAACATCGCTATCTGTTTTATACACTAAAAAGATTATAGGTAAAAAACGTAAAGGTAAGGCAAATGTTAAAAGATCAGTTCAAAAAGCAGTCAGAAAATATAAACTTAAATGAAAAATTTTTTAAGAATATTTAAATATCTAAGACAAAGACTCATTAATCTATCACTTGAAAATAAATTGTTAAAAAAACAACTACAAATTTATGAAGCAACTTTAGAGAGTCTAAATGTCAAAAAACAATAAAAAAAGCATATATAAACATCTTACAATCAAAAATAAAAGATATTATTTTTATAAAATAACATGGGCTGATATAACAGGAGATAGTGGTCATGCTGATTTACATAGTGCTTTAGGTTTTATGCCCTCAGTAATGGTTACTCATGGTTACTTACTTAATAAAGATAAAAAAAATATAAGAACATTTGCCAGCTATGAAGTTGACAGTGAGTTATTTTCAGATAGGAATGTATTTCCTAAAGGTTGTATTATTAAAATGGAAAGAATTAAAATATGATAAACATACATGAAACATTTCAAGAAACTTTACAAGGAGAAGGCTTTCATACAGGAACAGCTTGTGATTTTATAAGAACATATGGGTGTCCTGTTGGATGTTATTTTTGTGATACAGGATATGAACCTGATGGAGACTATTATAATAAAAAAATTCCTAAACTTAAAAAATCCATAGAAGAACTTATTGGAGAACTTAAATCTGATTTAATAGTTATTAGTGGTGGCGAACCATTTATAAATAAAAATTTACCAGAACTTTGTAATGAAATAATTAAGACAGGAAGAAAAGTTAGTATTGAAACATCTGGAAGTTATTGGCAACCTATATCAGATGAAGTTTTTGTAACTCTATCTCCAAAACAACATATTAGTCCTAAATTTCCTGTGTTAGAGGGTTTTTGGAAACGAGCAAATGAGTTTAAATTAGTTATATCAGAGGGTAATGAATTAGATTTTTATAAAAAACATTTAGAAAATTTTCAAGGCTATAAGTACTTACAACCTGAATACAACGAACATTCTAAGTCTTTACAAAACTGTTTAAATTTGATAAAGGACAACCAAGAGTTTAAATTAAGTTTACAAACTCATAAAATTATAAATGTTAAATGAGCTTTATATCAACTAAAACTTACAATCATAACATAGGTTTGTCTTGTGCTTTCAGACAATGGAGAGCAAAACATAGTCATTGTAAATATGTTCATGGTTATGCTTTATCTGTAAGAATAAATTTTAAAGGACAACTTAATGATAGAAATTGGGTTTATGATTTTGGCGATCTTAAATTTGTTAAAGAATTTTTACAAGAAACATTTGATCACAAAACTGTTATTGCAGAAGACGACCCAGAACTAGAAACATTTAAAGAATTAGATGAAAAAGGTTTAATTCAACTTAGAGTTATCCCTCATGTAGGTTGTGAAAAATTTGCAGAATATATTTGCAAAATGATAGCACCTCAGATAGTAGTTAATAGTAATGAAAGAGTTAAACTAATGTCAGTAGAAGTAAGAGAACACTCAGGAAATTCAGCTATATACATTAATGATTAAAAAATACCTTACTTGGGAAGATTTCTTTGAGTTACTAATTCCTGTCCAGGACAAAATAACATCAGATGATATAGTTTTTGGTATTCCAAAAGGTGGAATGATAGTTTCTAACTTTTTAGAATGTAAAAAAACACATAATCCAAATGAAGCAACTGTTATTGTAGATGATATAGTTGATAGTGGTAGAACAAAAAAATTACATACAGAAAATTTTCCAAAAGCGAGATTTATTGCAGTCGTAGATAAACAAATTGGAAGTAAATATGATGGGTATATTGTATTTCCTTGGGAACAAGCAGAAGAAGATGCTGAACATACTGTTGCTAAAATGATTGAACATTTAGGAGACAACCCTTTAAGAGAGGGCATAATAGATACACCTAAAAGAGTCGTTAAATCATGGAAAACTTTGTATGGAGGTTATAGCCAAACACCTGAAGAAGTATTAAAGACAAGTTTTAATGTTGATTACGATGAAATGATTATCTCTAAAGATATTGAATTTTATTCTACTTGCGAACATCATATGTTACCCTTTTTTGGAAAAGCACATATTGCATATATTCCAAGAGCAAATGTTGTAGGACTTTCTAAATTATCAAGATTACTAGAAGTGTATGCAAGACGATTGCAAATACAAGAAAGATTAACAAATCAAATAGCAGATGGAATGATGCAAGTAATGAATCCATTAGGATGTGGAGTTATTATTGAAGCTAAACATTTTTGTATGGTTTGTAGAGGAGTACAAAAGAAAAATTCAACAATGATTACTTCAGCTATAAGAGGTTTATTCAAATCAGCAGAAGTTAAAAACGAATTTCATAGGCTTTGTAAATGAAAACAACAATAGTATGTAAATTACAAGTTGAGGGTATTCATCAATGGTCAAAATGTCCATTTGAAGATGTTAAATTTTTAAAGGACCCACATAGACATATATTTCATATAGAATGTGAAAAAAAAGTTAATCACGATGATAGAGATGTAGAGTTTATAAGATTTAAAAGAGAAATTTTAGATTATTTACATGATAAATATGCTGATAATGAATGTTGCAAATTTGGAGATATGTCTTGTGAAATGATAGCAAAGGAATTAGTTCAAGAATATGATTTAGAAAGATGTTCTGTTTTTGAAGATAACGAAAACGGTTCTGTGGTTTATCAATACCAAGTTTAATTTACGCAAATTTTATAGTTCTGGTCTTTCTCCCTAAATAAGCAAATCTACGATTTATGCGATTGCTCTTTAAAAGACCAAAAAAGAGCAACTACGGTTTATGCAGTCTTGCTCTTAAAGGGTAAAGTCAAGCAAATTAAATTTATGCGTATTTTTTAATTGGTTAAGATGTCCAAGAGAGAACCAAGCAAACATAAAAATTACATTTTATGCAGTTGCTTAAAAAAAGGGATAAAAAAGAGCAACCACTATTTATGCAAATTCTCTAGTTGGTCTTGATAAAGGGAGAACTACAAGCACCCACATATTATGCAAGTTGTGTCCAAAAAGGGAGAAAGAGCAACACCACTAACTATGTGTGTCTTGATAAAAAGGGATAAAAAGAGCAAAAAGGTTTTATGCGATATTATTGTTTGGTAGAGAATCAAGAGAACATCACAACTATTGTTTTTATGCGATATGTTAAGTGGTAGAGAGAAAGAGAGAATTTACAGAACTCACTATTTATGCAAGTGCTGTAACTTTAGGGAGAATAAGCAAATACACTAACTATGCGAGTGCTGTAAAAAAGAGAGAATTAGCAGAACTGCATAAACAGTAAGTCTTGATACTTTGATAGAGAAAGAGCAAGTTAATTTTATGCGTGTTTTTCTACTTGCTATCGGAAAGCAAACAAGTTAAGAACTATTATGGCAACAAAATCAATAAAACCACCTAGAGGTTTTCATTGGATGAAATCAGGTAAAACTTTTAAACTAATGAGAGGCTCATATACACCTCATAAGGGAGCTGTGAAGTCTGCAAAATTTACAGTGCAAAAAAAACATAAATAATGAAAGTTCATTTTGCTGGACATGAAGATGTAGGAATGTCTAAGCCATTAAAAAAAGCTGGAGTAAATTATGTTCTTGGAAGTTTTTATCAAATAAGAAAATACAAAGACCAACATGCTATTGACTTTGTAAAATGTCTTAACAGCTACAAACACACTATTATAGATTCAGGTTTATTTACATTAATGTTTGGTGCTAAATCTCACACAGTACTAACAGAACAAATGATTATTGAGTGGCAAGATCATTATGCTAATTTTGTTAATAAAACAGGATATAAGCATTCAATAGTAGAATGTGATGTCCAAAAAAAAATATCTCCTGAATTTGCTTGGGAGATGAGAAAAAAATTTAAGACTCAGGTAAATGTACCAATTATAAATGTATATCACTTAGAAGATGGAAACCCTGATAAATTAATTGATTATTCAGATTATATTGCTGTGTCAGTTCCTGAATTAAGGTTTAATGTATCTAATGCTGAAAGATTAAAGATAACAAGATATATAAGTCAAAAAGCTACTGCTAAAGGTAAGAAAGTACATTTATTAGGTTGCACAGAGTTAAAAATGATGAAAGAATTTCAATATTGTTATAGTTGTGATAGTACAAGTTGGTTTTCAGGTAGTAGATTTAATAGTTTTAGATCAAAAGCATTACCTAATATGGAAAAAATTGATATTAATAGATTAAAACAAAATAAAATTGATGAATTTAAAGATTCAAGTAAATCAACTAATGTATTCTATTGGGAGGCTTACCTTAAATTACAAGAATACAAAAAATATGCTGGAGGACAAGAATGAATAAAGTAGAAACCATGAACATAGACAATCTAGTTAAAGCTGGATGGAACTATAAGACAGATGGAACTGAAGAACAGATAAATAAACTAATTAAATCTATTAAATATGACGATTCTGCAGGAATATTAGCTGTTAGAAAGTTAAATGATAAATATGAAGTTATTGATGGAAACCATAGATTAGAAGCCTTAAAAAGAATAGGATGGCAACAGATACAAGTAGAGAATTTTGGAGATATTTCCAAAGCAAAAGCCATTATTATTGCTAGACGAAGAAACCATGTATGGTTTGATGATGACTTAAAAGCATTTAGTGATCTAATCAAGAATGATGTATTGCCTGAAATAGATACTGATACATTAAAGGAAATACTACCAGATACTCCAGATGAGATTGACAACTTAGTTAATTTTGGTAATTTTGATTGGGAAGAACCTATTGAAAAAGATTCTAAAGAACCTGATGGAACAAAAACATTAACTATAAAAATGGATGAGTCAGTATATCAAATGTGGCAAGATTGGGTCAAATGGTGTGCAGAGCAAACAGATTATAAGAATGATAGTGAAGCATTTGAGTATTTAATTATTGAGGCAAAAAATGGACAAAAGTAATAGCAAAGAACTAATAACTATTGGGCGACCTAAAAAAGACATTGATGAGAAAATACTAGGAAACTTAGCCTCTATTGGGTGTACTATAGAAGAATGTGCGTCTGTTTTAGGAGTATCAGCTAGAACATTAAGTAGGAATTATGCCGAAATTATTGAGTCTAATAAACATAGAGGCAAAGCTAGTTTAAGAAAAAAGATGTTTGATAAGGCTATTAAGAAAGACAATACACCAATGCAAATATGGTTAAGTAAAAACTATTTAGGAATGAAAGATAGAACTGTTAATGAAAATATAAATGAACCATTACCATTAATTATTGAAGCACAAGTAGAAGATGTCAAAGAAGAAAGGTAACATTTTTGGAACAACAGTTGCATACACTAAAACTGAAAAAGGAACTTCTATTGGAAGAAGACCAAACACTTCAACAATGAATAAAGATAAAAGAAGATTAAGAGGTAAAAGTAAATATCGTGGACAAGGAAAATAAACAAATTGAACAACTCAAGTCTGAGTTAAGCATAGTTAAAGATCAAAGAGACAACCTATTAAAGTTTGTAGCGAAGATTAAAAAACTATTAGAAATGTATGGTCTAGTATGATATTTAGTCTTGTATGGCTAAATTCAAAGGACGTACAGTTAGGTTAAATAAACCTTTTAGAACACCAGGCAAATCAAAAAAGTTTGGTGTGTATGTTAAGAACAAGAGTTCAGGTAGAGTTCAGGTTGTAAGGTTTGGCGATCCGTCAATGAAGATCAAAAAGAACATACCAGCAAGAAAAAAATCATTTTTAGCTAGACATGGAGCAACTCTTAAAAAAGTTAGAGGTCAAAAGAACTTAGCTCCTGTGTATTGGGCAATAAGGAGTTGGAGATGATTGATAGATTCTTTTATAAATTTTTTAGCTTACTAGATGATTTCTTTGATAAGTTTATTTCAGATGCACCTAAAAAAAGGAAAAAGAAATGATTAAAAACTTTAAAGACATTGTAATTTTATTAATCACAAGTGGT